>Ga0153940_1000893_pt1 | contig 14203 bp, 17 predicted proteins | sample TSNJ024MetaG_FD_104736 | JGI IMG/M metagenome (GOLD analysis project Ga0153940, IMG submission 104736) | Attine ant fungus gardens microbial communities from New Jersey, USA - TSNJ024 MetaG | ecosystem: Host-associated > Fungi > Mycelium > Unclassified | place: USA: New Jersey, Brendan T. Byrne...
CATATTTGTTAAATCTCTGGTTGATTTTAAAGCAGTCCTATCCAGAAATTATTCAGATTATATAGAATATTTATCGTTCTGAAACAAACAGGTATCATATAGGTATCACGAAATAAACTTACATAATATCCTTAATACTCCTAATAATAAATTTAATTGATGCTAATCAGCTTAATAGTTGATAATATATTTACCGACTATGTTAGATTATCATACTATATCCATCACAGTATGTAGTATATAGATGAGGCCATAAATGAGTTTTTACCTTTATCAACTGCTAAACCGACTTAAAGTGCTATTCATATTCTAAACATACATGTTAAAAAACAACATACTCAAAAAACGTAACTTCACTAATAATTTCATTAAGAGCATAAATGAAATCTAAAATATCTTGATCATTTCTGATATAATAATCATAGTCTGTCCAAAAGTTAATGATTAGTGCGTCATCCAAAAAATAATATTCATCTCCCTCATTCATAGACCCATTTCCCACCAAATATGCACTAATGAAATCAGATATTCTTTCTGCTAAATCTTTATATTTTCCTTTATACTCATATTCTCCAGAAAAAACTTCACGTAACTCTACCTTAATTCCCTCACTAATCTCCTCATTGTTAAAACTATATAACGATATGCCAAACATATACACTTGCTTTTTTTCATTTTCATCTCTAATTAAATTCAAAACTTGTGACTTGATAGTCGTTATTATTTGATTTTCACTAATCAAATTTTTATTAATTGCCTCATAAAGTTCTCTGATTTGTTGATCTATTCTGTTAACTTGGTTAATTTCTTGATTTTCACCTACACCTCCAATCAATATTTTTGCTCCAGTTCCTAGGGGTATTCCAATTACTGGTATCAAATTCAAGATATCAGGTAATGTATCAAGTGTAACTTTTCCAATAACCTTCATTGCTTTTCTTATTTGTTCATTTTGATTTTTCATCTATTTCCCTTTCATAAAATATTATCTTCAAGGTTCCTGCGGCGGTAGATATAGTGGTTACTTTTGCTCCTATGTAAAAAATTTATTATATACTCAATTATAGCAAATCTGTTGTTAATAGAAAAGCACAAGATTATTAATTACTCTGTAATTACTCTGTAATTCTCACCTTATCAATATTTAAGCTTTGTTTGTTGTTTGAACTTTCATTTTTTACATAAAAAGACTGTAAAGAACATGAATATTTCATTACAGTCTCTCTATATCATATTAACGAAATTCCTCTTTTTAATGGACGATAAATTAATTTTAATAATAGGGATATATTAATCCCCACAAAATTCCATTAAGTCCTTTATAATATGGGATATATCAATCCCTAGGGGGTGCCATCCTATGAAACTAAAACAAGATATAATCGGTATCGGACACAACTTAAAGCGTCTACGAAAAAAAGCTGGATTTAGTCAATCACAATTTACTCGTGAGCTTCAATTACTCGGTATATCCATTTCCTGTGATATATATAAGAAAATGGAACAAAACAGGTATAATATACGGGTATCCGAGCTTATTGCAATGCAGCATATCTTAAATACTTCATATGACGAATTCTTTCAGGATTTGAACATAAAGGACATATAGAATATTCTAAATCCCAAATTTATCATCGGGTTCAGCAGCATTTCCAAGTATGTCCAGGTTATTACCACATTTAAATAACCACACTAATTGTAATTCTAAAATATTGCTTTCTATCAAAGTATTCATAACCTTTTCAGCATATTCAGGTGTGATATCAGAACGCTCCATCTCACATATAGCTCCCCAATAATCCGGATAACTTTTAACCCATTTCACGTAATTATCATATCTGAATTTCTCATAAATACTGCTTATACTACTGATTAAATTAGAGATATTGTCCTTTCCCAGTTTTTCACGTAAATCATTGTATTCCATATCTTTTTCCTCCTTTGGGGATTTATTTATCCCCAATTATACATCAATTACAATATATAATCAATACATAAATGGGATATATTTATCCCCAATAGGAGGAGCTATTCATGAAATTAAAGCAAGACGGTGTTGGTATTGGTGCAAATCTAAAACGCTTGAGGTTATCTAAGGGGTATAGTCAATCAAAACTGGTCACAGAACTTCACTTACTTGGTTTTACTTACATCACATGCGATATATATAAGAAAATGGAGCAGAATAGATACAATATACGCATTAGTGAATTAATTGCACTTCAACTCCTATTTAACGTGTCCTATGATGAATTTTTTAAAGATTTAACCATAAATAACCTTCTAACCAATTACGATGCATCTATATAACTTTTATAATACTGTATGCAAGGGGTAAATTAATACCCCTCAACTGTCATATCTGAAAAATTCTCTTGCCATCGCTTCTGCCATTGCTCTACTATATCCCTTTTTCAGATACCTCTGAACGATAGTTCCAAACATACCCTTGACCATTTCTGCTTCTATATCGCAGTATGCTTGCATTTCTCCTGAAAATGACATTGCAATATACTCTATTGGATTATTCTCTAACAATTTATGAAGCTTAGTAAGGGATTGCTCCGTCGTACGAAGACCTGCTTCAATATCCTCACATTTTAAACATAATAGATTACCATTTTTATAAACTACCTCTATATATCCATTATCCATGTTGTACTCACAGCCTATGATATTTTCTTTATCGTACATAAATTTTCATCCCTTCCTTTATCTGTTTTTATAATCATACTTCGCACTAAATTGCGGCTGGAAATTACCATCCCGCTCTATGCGCTCCAATTCTTTTGCGTTTTTAAGTATCAGATTTATCTTGTCATCCCCCACATATTTCCTAATCCGCTTGAAATCCCTTACCTCCTCCCTCAAATCTTCCAATATAATTTGCTGCTCCATTAACTTATCCGTAAGATTACTAATCTCTTCCTGCTGATTCCTTACTCTGGCACTCAGGCTTTTCACCTTCTCCAACAGTTCCAGACATTGAGCAGTCAGACTTTTAACCAACTTCTTTAAACGTTCCACCAATGGAAGTGCTTACTGCTCCCGAAATGCTGATGCACTCATAAATCTCTCTGGTTCCGGCAGCTTCCACTCTTCCTTTACTTCATATTCCCGTACATTTCTTTGAATAACATTTTTCGTGCCTGCCAGCTTTTCAATATCTTCTACAAGATTCTGCCTTTCTTCTCTTAGTTCCTTATTACCATGTGATAGTTTTTCATTTTTCTCTGCCAGTTCCTCACAGTCTATCTTCAGCAAATATTTATCAACCTCAAGATACTCTTTTTCCTGCTTATATTTATCTGCCTGCTCATTAATTGTTGCAATCTCCTCTTTTACTGTAATCTGTTGAAAAAAAGTATTCTGAAGCTCCGCTTTTTCCTCTTGAATCTTTTCTATTAAATCCTTAACTTCCCTTGTCCGTTCCTGCTTTTCATAATCCAGAACACTTAAATGTTTATTATGAGTTCCTAACCGCTTCCATTCTACACCACAACGTCCCATGACCTTTGCAAGCTCCTGTTTCTCTGCATCTATCCACTGGTTCCATTCCGTTGCCCCTCTTGTTCCTCCTTTGAATCCCAACTCTGCCAGTGCACCTTTCAAAGAAACTCTTGTATCGAGCCCACGTTTACTGTTACGGATAAAAGGAATAAAATCAATGTGCAGGTGCGGTGTCTCTTCATCCATATGTAGATGTGCAGAAAAAACATACAGGTTGGGATTTCTTGTCTGAAAATCTTTCATGAACTCTGTTAATATCTCTTTTGCAAGATCCCCTTCCCAATTCCTTGCATTCATATCCTCCCTGTTTCCAATTTGGAAGATAACCTCATGGAATAACCTTTCCTGTTTCCCAGTACGGATTTTCTCATAGTAATTTTCAATCTTCCGGTCACTCCGTTTCTGCTTTGCATTGTATCGCTCCAAAGCTCCATTAAAAAGCTGGTGGTATACTTCCTTGATATCCTCATTGTGAAAGCAGACATTATCCTTACTTCTCTCCCTATCTACATTCTTAGCTGAAAAGGCTCTGGTATTATGACTAACCGAACCTTTTCCTATCATACCGCTTATAGTTCTCTCCAATCCTCTCCTCCTTTTTATCCGTTTTTGTGCCGCCCTTCGCACAAAGTTTTGTTACTTTTTCCAAAAGTAACGCAAAAGCACTTTTGACAGCTTCGCCATCAAAAGTACAACCTCCCTTCGGTTCGGTTTTGCGCCCTGCCGGGGGCTGGCTGCCTATGGCAGCCTTATTCGTTACTACACTTACACCCCCACGCACACTTTATGGAAAGCTGAAATAATATTTACTACCGTACTCTCTTCCCATTCTGCAAGCCATGCCAATGATTGCTTCTCATGCTCTGTTAATTCAACACCACAGAAATACTCGTTTAGCAATTTGAGCTTTCTCACTTTGCCCGGACATATGATATCCATTTCATTTATCTTAATCTGCTCTGGCATTCTTTCTCCTCCCGATAAATTCAAGATGGCAAGATTCCCCTTTCTATAAGAACAGGGAATCTTGCCATCTTGGTTTTTCATAGCATCCAGTACCACTGCTTCCCTACCTTAACCGAATCAATATTCATTTCCTTTTTGGCATTCCAAAGGGTTTTCTTCTTTATCCCTCTGTCTTTTGCTGCTTCCTCAATATCCGTACAAGCTATTTGTCCCTCTGCTAATATTTCTGCAAGAAATGCTCTGGCATCTTTTGATTTCTGCCCCCGGCTTTCACCGGACAAAAGCTCCTCCACCGAAATATCATAATTACCTTCCCACGTAAAACCGTAGTTCCTATCAAGCCGAAAAGCGATGGATTTTCCTTCTTCTGCCAGACTACTTTTGTCATGGGCAATAATACGAAGCGTAGGATCTTCTTTGATCCTGCCAACCACCAATACACTTCTCGCTGTTGCCTGGAAATCAATGGAGCCTAATCCCCGATATGTGGATTTACTTCCGCTGGCTTTATTCATATGACCAATAAGGATAATGGCACATTGATATTGTTCTGCTATATTCCCTAATTGCTTTAGTACAGGACGTATTTCATTTGCCCTATGCATATCCACGTTTGAACCAAGATAAGCCTGTATAGGGTCTAAAATCACCATTCTGGCACCAGTCTCCTTAATTGCCCGGACTAATCTTTCATCTGTCATAGACAAACCTTCTTTACTTTCATCTATAACCAGTATCCGGCTGCAGTCAGCTCCGGCTTCTACAAGCCTGGGTTTAATTGTATCTTCAAGACCATCTTCCGCAGTCTGGTATATAATATTTACCGGCATTCTGGCTTCATCATCACAAGGTAATTTATCCCCTTTGGACAACAATGCTGCCAAATGAAGTATAAATGTAGTTTTCCCCTCACCAGGGTCACCCTGAATAATGGTTATTTTTCCATAAGGTATATATGGATGCCATAGCCAGCTCACTTTCTTTGCTTCTACATCTGCCATATTAATAAGCCTGTATGGCTTATCATCTGCTTTAATATCTTCTTCCAATTTAATCTCCTTCGCATTTTTCTTGTTGTTTGATTGCAGAGCCTTTGATATACTGTATACATTAGCTTCTTATTCATTACATTGCCGTGTAATATTTTCAGGATATGAAGTTATGTATAACACTCAATGGCTCTGCTATTGACTACCTTGAAAATGCCTTTGCCCGCTCGGTTTAAGTATTTTCTTTTTTTATACTTTTGTAACTTGCCAGATACTTATCATAATCATCCATCACTTTTCTCCCCTTCCCATAAATATTTTGCTCCCTCTAACATCCATAAAATGGCTTTCAACATATCCATATACGATTCCTTCATCGCTTCTAAATCGACATGCAACGCTTCTGACTGCCTGCATTTTATCTCCTCACCAATTTCAATCAGATTCTTCTCCATTTCCTGCAACTTCTCCACTATCTTATACACAGTTTCTTCTTTCCCTACTACACAAACTCTGTTATAAATGCAGGAACGGACGAAATAGTTTTTTTTCGACATTCCGCTGACAAATATCTTTGCTTCAATCTCCTGCCGCTCTCTGGGCGATATACGAAAGCTTATAGTAGGATATTTATGTGTTCCACTCATATTCCTTTTCCCTCCTTAAATTCGTCATCCAACTTAATTGCCATCTGGCTCTGCTCCGTAGGAAACATATGAGCATACCGGAATGTGATATCAATACTTTCATGCCCTACTCTGTTTCCTATGGACACTGCTGAAAATCCCATACTAATCAACAATGAGACATGTGAATGCCTGATATCATGAATCCTTATTCTCTTTATTCCGGCTAATGCTGCTCCTCTGTTCATTTCATGATGTAAAAAACTTTTTGTTATATGGAATATCCGGTCTGTCAGTAAAATTCCGTATAATCTGCTGATATAGTCCTGCAATTTCTCACAAAGGAAATCCGGCATACTGACAATCCGCTTACTCTTTGGTGTTTTGGGGTCTGTTACAACATCTTCTCCTCTTATCCGTTGATAGGACTTGCTTATTCTGATTACTTTATTCTTGAAATCCAAATCCTGTGGAGTAAGTGCCAACAATTCTCCCACTCGTAAACCACACCAATACAAAATCTGGAATGCATGATAGGAATATGGCTTATCCTTGATTACTTCTGAAAACTTCAAATATTCCTCTTTCGTCCAGAACAGCATTTCTTCTGCCTTTCCTTTTCCTAACGGTCCGGCTTTCACCACAGGATTACTCTTCAATTCATAGAATCGGATTGCATGATTGAATAAAGCACTTAACTCAGAATGCAGTGTCTTTAAATAAGTGGGCGCATACGGTTTCCCCCTCTCATCCCGATATGCAATTAACGTATTCTGCCATTGAATAATATCCATCGAACGGATATCCCGCATCTTTTTGTTTTGGAAGTAAGGCATTAACTTGGTACGGATAATGTGTTCTTTCGTGAGCCATGTATTAAGCTTTAACTTAGGCTTCATGTCTCGTGTATAAGCTTTAATAAAGTCCTCAAATGTCATATCCAGATCAGCACTCTCTTTCAACTTAAAATGCTGCTCCCACTCTAATGCTTCCAGCCTGGTATTAAATCCACGTTTGACCTTTCTGCAATTCTTTCCAGTCCAGTCATAATAATGAAAGGAAACGTACCATGTTCCACGGCTTTCATCCTTATATGCTGCCATATCTTCCTCCTTTAGTTTGCTTTTGCCATACCATAAAGCTTTTCTTCATAATATTTCCGGCTTACTCTGCCAGCTATGGTTATAAAACCTTTTGCAGCCAGTTCTTCATTCATCTGCCTTACTAACTTGTAGGCAAATGGTTTTGAAATCCCTAACTCTTCTAATACTTCATTTGCTGTTACAAATAAATTATTCTTCAATAAGTCCTCTCCTTTCTTAAAATTGCGGCTTCCATTCGCAATATATACTGCTGACGTTTCAGCCTGCCTCAACCATTTCTGGATATGGGGTTGCTCCTTTTCGAGATTTCCCACCCTTACGGGAGTGTCGTTCTTCGCTCGCCTACATCGGGTCATCGCATAAGTCTGTTGGTATATAATGCAGCTCATTTAGTTTTAACTTTTTTGTTAAGTGGATTATTTGTATTATACTTAGCTTTTTTGTTATCATCAATAACTTATTTGTTAAATTTATCTTTTTTATTAAACTTAGCATTTTCATTAAGTTTTTGTTGCCATATTATCTGCTTTGTGCTAGATTATATATAAGTCCACTTGATAAGGAGGTTCTCATGACAATTGGAGATAGAATAAAACTGATTCGCACATTCAGAGGGATTACTCAGCGTGAATTAGGATTGAAGTTGGGATATGAAGAACGGAACGCAGATGTGCGTGTTGCTCAGTATGAATCCGGCTACAGGGTTCCAAAGAAAGATACTATTATGGCATTGGCTGAAATATTGGATGTGAACTACAGGACATTACAGGATTATAACCTTGGTTCTGCTGAAGATATTATGCAGACACTTTTTTGGTTGGATGAATCTAATGTTGGGGCTGTTAATCTTTTTCAACTTATTAAAAATCCGAGTAAAGTGAAGGTTGTGGATAAAAAAAGCGTGCTGTATAATGATTCTGATGATTGGCCTACTCAGTCACCTGTTGGATTGTGGTTTAATTATGGCGTTGTTGATGATTTTTTGCATGAGTGGCTTTTTAGGAAAAATGAATTGAATGCCGGTAAAATCAGCATAGATGAGTATTTTGAATGGAAATTGAACTGGCCAGATACCTGTGATGATTGTGGAAAGTTTAAACCAAAGAAAAAATGGAGGTCACAATAATGGAATTATTATCCACTCAATTAACTAATCTATTTGAAAAATTTCAGACTATATCTGATGAATATTCCGATTATAAAGAGCTTGTATTTAATGATTATAATTTGGAATTAGCTGAAGACTCTATTAAAGTGCTTAAATTACTAAATAATGGACGCAAAGTATGGAGTATGACAAAATTTAAAAACTTTATTAAGGGTCTTAATATTGATTCAAACGAAGAAAATATCAATAAACTTATTAATTATGTAGACAATAAAGAAAAGGCAGAATTCATAACAAATTCTTTTGAAAAAATATTATCGTCTAATTCAAAACTTGCTTGTTGTACTCTTGGTATAATGCTTAATGATTTATGCACTAATGAAAAAAACATTACTCAAGGCAACCTCGTCATCTTACAAGCTCTATCAATGATGAATGACTTTGATATTATAAACTTTACACATCTAATGATTATTCGCCCTTGGGGCAAATCAGTAAAATATAACCAAGTCAGTTCACAGGATATTAATAAATGTGCAAAAAAATATAATAACGATGTAAGTGATATCAATCTAACAATTCAATTATTAGAAAAGTATGGACTTATTGAAAATGAGGGAGAAATTGATCTAAGTATGGATTCTGATGATATAGATTTTAGTAGCGCAGAGTATAAAGAAAAACATTATTTTAATTTATTGAGTAAAAAGCTATTTGAATATACAAAGAAAATTATAACACAATAACTTTGTCTGACTCTAATTCAGGTATCAAAAAGGTATCACACCCCAATTCAAAAGCCGGAAAACCCAGCATCCATGCGGCTTTCCGGCTCCCTGTTTACTATTCAAACTCAATTGTCCCAGGCGGCTTCCCCGTACAGTCATACACCACCCTGTTAACCCCCTTCACCTCATTCACAATCCGATTGGTAACCTTCCCGATCACATCCCAGGGCAGCTCCGCCGCCTCAGCCGTCATAAAGTCTGTTGTATTCACTGCCCGCAGTGCCACGGCATAGTCATATGTCCGTTCATCTCCCATACATCCGACAGACCGCATATTCGTAAGTGCTGCAAAATACTGACCCAGGCCTGCATCCAATCCGGCCCTGGCGATTTCCTCCCGAAAGATTGCATCCGCATCCTGCACCATCTTTACTTTTTCTTCCGTCACTTCCCCGATGATACGCACACCAAGTCCAGGTCCCGGAAATGGCTGGCGGTACACCAGATATTCTGGTATGCCAAGCTCCAGTCCGGCTTTTCTTACCTCATCCTTAAACAGCAGGCGCAAGGGTTCCACTACCTCTTTGAAATCCACATAATCCGGCAATCCCCCCACATTATGATGGGATTTGATCACCGCGGATTCTCCAAGCCCGCTTTCTATTACATCCGGGTAAATGGTACCCTGCACCAGGAAATCCACCGAGCCGATCTTTTTCGCTTCTTCTTCAAAAACCCGGATAAATTCTTCCCCGATTATCTTCCTCTTAAGTTCCGGCTCTGTTACGTCTGCCAGCTTCTCATAAAACCGCTTTTGGGCGTTTACGCGGATGAAATTCAGATCATAAGGCCCTTCCGGTCCAAAAACCGCTTCCACTTCGTCGCCTTCCTTTCTGCGGAGCAGTCCATGATCCACAAATACACAGGTAAGCTGTTTTCCAACCGCCTTTGAGAGCATAACAGCCGCCACAGAGGAGTCCACGCCGCCGGATAAGGCACATAATACTTTTCCGCTGCCAACCTTTTCTCTGATTTCCCTGATGCTGTTTTCCACGAAGGAATCCATCTTCCAGTCACCCCTGCATCCGCACACCTTGCCGGCAAAATTACGCAGCATTTTCATGCCTTCCTGTGTATGCAGTACTTCAGGATGAAATTGTACCGCGTATAATCCCTTCTCCGGATTCTCCATACCGGCTGTGGGGCAGGCCTGGGTATGTGCAGTTACCGTAAAATCTGCCGGTGTCTCCTCAATATAATCTGTATGACTCATCCAGCAAATCGTTTTTTCCGATACGCCCTCAAATAATACCTTACTGTTATCAACATTTACTTCCGTTTTCCCATACTCACTGACAGGAGCGGTGGAAACCTTACCGCCCAGCATATGAGCCATCAATTGGGAACCATAGCAAATACCAAGAATCGGAATCCCCAGTTCAAATATTTCCGGGTCACACAGGGGAGAATTTCCATTATACACACTGTTTGGTCCTCCGGTAAATATGATCCCTTTCGGATCCAGCGCTTTCAATTCATTCAGAGGCATATTATAAGGGTGTACCTCACAATATACATTACACTCCCTGATTCTCCGGGCAATCAGCTGATTATACTGACCGCCGAAGTCCATGACCACAATCATTTCTCTTTCCATCATAACCTCTATTCCGTCGCTGCTGCAACTCTTCTAATTGTATGATTCGGTTTTTACCATTCTCATTTTGCTGCGTCACAGTTCAACCTTACATGATATTACTCTATGTTACCTGTTCACTCCGTGACCAATAACATGCTATGAATCGTAACTCTGCTGTCAGCATTGTACTGTTTTGCTGATTTCATGTCGATTTCCCTGCTTCTTCTTTCCATACATTTGCAAAACAGTACCTTAAGTAACAGTTTTACAACATTTATCATCTATTATAAAGACATACCTGATTCTTGTCAAAAACTTTATCCAAAAATAATATGGAATGTATTACCTTTTTTCTGCTAAGTGGCCAATATATCGCATAATTCAAGCATTTTAGAGTAGGATCCCGGTATAATTCAATCATTTTTATACCCCATGCGCGCTTAAAGCGAACTTGTTTGCAATGCGCGCGTTCAAATCAAAAGGTTGAAATGCACTTTTTCAACCTTCTCACCCTGCCTCAAGTAAAAACATTTCCTCACCTCCCAAATTTCGTTTAAAATGCCAGTCATATTCCAGAAGGAATTTTTTTACAATTGACATTCTAAACGAGATTTCCTTTTATCAAAACATATAATTATGAATGTTAATGAATGACTTATTTCTTTTCATAAGCTAAAATATGGAGTGTGATCATATTGTAACCATCCACAGTTTAGAAACAGCAATAATTGTGAATACTAACATATTATCACAAAAATCATAATCAAGAGGAGAAAAAATTATGAAGAAAAAAATCTTAGCAATGTTACTGGCAACCGTACTTACCTTATCTATTACTGCATGCGGCGGCGATAAGGATTCTTCTGCATCAGACAGTAATGAAGCTTTTACTGCAACAGAAGAAACAGATGCTTCTGAGGAAACAGTAGAAACGGGAACAGAAGAAACAGCAGAGGAAGAAACCAATGCAGAAACTTCCGATGAAAATGCTGACATTACTGTTAATGGACTGGCAGATTTTCCGAACACAACTGAACAAGACGGCGCTACCATATATTCTGCCGAAGACGGTTCTTTGGTAATGGTCATGCCTTATAACGAAATGGTTGATGATTCATTAATAGACCTGTTTGAAAGTAAGAGTGACCTCTTTTCAGTAACTTTTAATGCATTATTTGAGTCATTGATTACTTCTATGACAGAAGGTGTAGAAGAGGTAAAATTGGGAAATAGTGGTTTTAAAGACATTAATGGCAGAAATGTATTTGCATTTGAAGCTACTGCAGACGGACAGTCAATGATTGTATATATGGTAGTAAATGAAGAAAGTGCATATATTCTGCTTGGTGCCGATCAGGGTACACCAGTGGAAAACGCCTTGAATGAATTACTTGATACACTGTAATTCCGGTATATAGGGCCGCATGCTCAGCTGCTGCCTGCCAAATATAAATGCTCCCTTCCAGACAGGTGAAATATCCTGTCATCCGGAAGGGAGTATTTTACTGCTGCAAGGTATTTGTATTATTGTGTATTTACTCTGATGCATCAACTGCTGCCGCAGCTACTCTCTCTGCTACATGTGCCGCAATTCCCGGATGGAAGGGGGAAGGAATAATATAGTCCTCTCTGAGTTCTGATTCCGGTATCAGTTCTGCAATGGCATAAGCAGCAGCTACTTTCATGCTGCCGGTTATTTTAGGGGCACGTACCTGTAAGGCACCTTTGAATACCCCCGGGAATGCCAGCACATTATTAATCTGGTTGGGGTAATCAGATCTTCCTGTTCCTATGATTTTAACGCTTGCTTCCATGGCTTCCGTATAGGAAATCTCAGGATCCGGATTGGCCATAGCGAATACGATTGGATCCGGATTCATGGCTTTGATCATTTCTTGGGTCAATATATTGGCGCCTGAAACACCAATAAACACATCCGCTCCCGCCAGGGCGTCCTTCAGTGTTCCTTTACGGCCCTCTTTGTTGGTTACTTTTATAAGCTCCTGCTGATGGATTGGCAGTTCTCCAGCTGCATCCTGATGGAGGATTCCTTTTCTGTTGCAGGCTATGATGTGTTTCACACCAGCTTCCAGCAGCATGTGGATAATGGCTGTGCCGGCTGCTCCGGGACCATTGAGAACAACATTGATCTCATCCATCTTGCGGTTGGTTAATTTCATGGCATTGATCAGGGCTGCTGTCACTACGATGGCCGTTCCATGCTGGTCATCATGAAAGACTGGAATTTCCATTTCTTCTTCCAGACGTCTCTCAATCTCAAAGCACCGTGGTGCTGAGATGTCTTCCAGGTTGATTCCGCCGAAGCAAGGCTCCAGCAGCTTGACAGTACGAATCAGCTCCTCCGTATCTGTTGTATTCAGACAAATCGGTACGGCATCCACTCCGCCGAATTTTTTAAACAGTACTGCTTTGCCTTCCATAACCGGTATGGCAGCCCGTGCTCCGATATTTCCCAGGCCCAGTACAGCGGTTCCATCTGATACCACCGCTACCATATTGCCCTTGGATGTATATTCATAAACCTTATCTCTGTCCTTGTGAATTTCCCGGCAGGGCTGTGCCACCCCGGGGGTATAAGCCACGCTCAGATCTTCTGCATTTTCAAGCGGCATCCTGCATTCCACACTGATTTTACCTTTTGTCTTACTATGTCTATCCAACGCTTCTTCAAAATAGTTCATTATGTCTCCCATCTGCGCCGCAGCGCTTACTTAATTATTATATAACCTAATACATCCCGCCGGAAATACCAGGCTCTGTCATGGAATAAGGATCCATGATTCTATCCAGTTCTTCTTCTGATAACAGCTTTTCCCTTAAGATCAGTTCTCTGACGGAAGCACCTGTTTGTATGGCTTCTTTTGCCAGAACAGCCGCTTTATCATATCCCACATGGGGACAGATGGCGGTGATGATTCCCACGCTGTTCTCCACCATTTTGCGGCAGTGCTCCACATTTGCCGTAATCCCGGTGATACAGTTGTCCACCAGCGTGTTGACGGCAAAGGTCAGGGTCTCTATGGATTGAAACAGGTTGTAAAATATGATTGGTTCAAATGCATTGAGCTCCAGCTGTCCGGCTTCGGTTGCCATGGCAATGGTCATGTCGTTGCCGATAATGTTGAATGCCACCTGGTTCACTACTTCCGGAATTACCGGATTTACTTTACCCGGCATTATGGATGAGCCATTCTGTTTCGGAGGCAGGTTGATTTCCCCCAGACCGGTTCTGGGACCGGATGACATCAGGCGCAGGTCATTGGCCATTTTTGACAGGTTAATGGCACATGTCTTAACCGTTCCTGATACAAAAGCATAACCGTCCAGATTTTGTGTGGCGTCTATCAGATCGTAGGCCTGTATCAGGTCAAGTCCGGATACCAGAGCTATATTATTCACCACTTTCTGCAGGTACTTGACATCAGCGTTCAAGCCGGTTCCAATGGCGGTTCCCCCCAGGTTCAGGGAGCCCATTTCCTGCTTGGCATGTTCAAATCTTAAGATGTCTCTGCG
>Ga0153940_1000896_pt1 | contig 14157 bp, 15 predicted proteins | sample TSNJ024MetaG_FD_104736 | JGI IMG/M metagenome (GOLD analysis project Ga0153940, IMG submission 104736) | Attine ant fungus gardens microbial communities from New Jersey, USA - TSNJ024 MetaG | ecosystem: Host-associated > Fungi > Mycelium > Unclassified | place: USA: New Jersey, Brendan T. Byrne...
GATAAAAAATGAGGTTCCCATCCTGGTTCTCAGCCAATATGGCTGTATGGAGAGGCTGCCCCGGGGGCTTGCCGGTTTGAGAACCTCCTATCTGAAGATGCTTGAAGGCTACGGCGTTGTGTTTCTGGATCAGATGCGGTCAATGCCTGTCTCCGGAGCCTGTGCATCCGTTAAGGACGCGGTATTCAGGGAAAATGTCTTGTCCCGGCAAGCGCTGCTGTGCCACAGCTCATCAGGAAGCCTGGTATTGGGTCCTGATGTGCTGGTGACTAATCTGGCCGAGGAGACAGCCAGGGATATGGGAATCACGATTATTCGGGAGACAGTAAAGGAGTGAGACAATGCGGATCGGGATAGTAACGGGTATGGTGGTATCCACACAGAAAGACTCCCGATTGGTGGGAAGCAAACTGCTGATCATCCAGCAGACGGATGCGTCCGGCAATATTATTGGGAAAGATGAAGTTGCGGTGGACACCCTTGGGGCCGGAGTCGGCGAGATGGTTTTGCTGTGCTCCGGAAGCTCCGCTAAAGCGATTCTGAACAATCCCGAGGTTCCTATTGACCTTGCTGTGGCGGGGATCATTGATACCATGGAAAAGAACCCATAGGATGTGAAACGCATGAACATTTATACCAAAACAGGGGATAAAGGCGAAACCTCCCTCTATGGCGGCACAAGGGTCGGGAAAGATGATCCGCAGGTTTGGTGCTATGGTACCATAGACGAGCTTAACAGCATTTTGGGGGCTGTGAATGCAATGCTGCCTCACGGCGAGATAAAAAGCGCTATTCGACAGATACAAAAAAAGCTGTTTATAGTAGGCGCGCAGCTCGCCTCAGACGAAGATAGTCAAAAGAAACTGGAGACCATAATTGAAGAAAGCGATATCAAGCTTTTGGAAGATATAATCGACCAATATACACAGCAGGCCGGAAAAATGACCGGCTTTACAATTCCCGGCGAGACAACCACATCATCACTTATACATGTGGCCCGTGCAGTGGCACGGCGGGCGGAACGGCACATGGTGGCTCTGGCACGTGACGCATACATAAATCCCAACGTACTGGCCTATATCAACCGCCTATCCGATGCGCTTTACGTATTGGCAAAACAAGAGGTTTTGCAGAGCTTTATCAAAATTGTTGCGCGGCAGGTGCAAGTAGCGGCCCAAGGCGGCAATCGTGAGAGCAGGGCCTTGGAGGCTGATATTTGCGGCAAAATGTATCAGGCGGCATGTGAAGCGGCTGAAAAGCTTGAAGTTAACTTTTCTTTAGCCATTGCGGACGATCATGGCGAACTGGTGTTTTTCATGCGGCAGCAAGGAGCTATTTTAAAGAGTGTCTCAGCATCGCAAAATAAGGCCTATACTTCGGCTGTTATGAAATTGCCCAGCAGTGCGCTAAAAGATCTCACAGAACCCAAAGGTGAATTTTGGGGGCTTTTGAACAGTGATTCCCGCCTGGTACCTTTTGGCGGAGGTTTTCCGCTTATGTATAACGGGGAACTTACCGGGGCAATTGGCGTGAGCGGCGGCAGTGCAGATCAGGATATGAAGATAGGTGAAGCTGTAGTGGATGCATATAATAATTGGATGGAAGACAATGTCCAATAGTTATTTTTAATAAATCAGATAGAGAAGGGAGCGGTAGAACTTGAAGCAACTGGATACTGTGGTCGGCGAAATAACACGCCGGGTTATGCTTGAACTTCAGGCCAAGGAAGTGACTGAGCAAATCGGTGTATTTAGCAACATGGACAATGCGGTGGAAGCCTGCTTTATAGCACAGAAAAAACTGGTTAAGCTGACTCTTGCCCAGCGGGGTGCGCTTATTGAAGGAATGCGCAAAACCGCAATTGAAAATGCCGAGTGGATTTCCAAGGCGGCCGTGGAAGAATCCAAAATGGGGAAATGGGAAGATAAATTGGTTAAAAACCTGTTGGCGGCTAAAAAAACTCCCGGTATTGAGGATCTGAAGACTGAAGCCATGAGCGGCGATAACGGACTTACACTGGTAGAGCTGTCGCCGTTTGGAGTAATCGGAGCGATTACTCCAACAACAAATCCCACGGAAACTATTATTTGCAATTCCATAGGAATGATAGCGGCGGGAAACGGTATTGTATTCAGCCCTCATCCTACTGCCAAGAATATATCTCTAAAGCTGATCCAGCTGATTAATCAGTCAATAGTTAATGCCGGCGGCCCAAGGAATGTTATTACCACTGTTTCACAGCCCACTATCGAACAGGCCAATCTCATGATGAAGCACCCCAAGGTAAATATGCTGGTAGCTACCGGCGGCCCCGGTGTAGTGCGGGCCGTGCTGTCTACAGGTAAAAAAGCCATTGGAGCCGGAGCGGGTAACCCGCCGGCCGTCATAGATGAGACAGCTGATATTGAGAAAGCGGCCAAGGATGTAATACTGGGCTGCAGCTTTGATAACAACTTGCCCTGTATTGCCGAAAAAGAGGTTATCGTGGTTGAGCAGGTGGCCGACTATCTGATCTTTTGCATGAAGGGCAGCGGCGCGTATTTTATTGAGGATGCCCCAACACTCAGAAGACTGGAGGAGCTTCTGGTTAATGACGGACAGGCAAATAAAGATTATATTGGCAAACCTGCAAGCTACATATTGGAGCAGGTCGGCATTACTGCCGATGAAAGCGTAAAGGTCATAAGTATGGAGACATATGTTGACCATCCTTTTGTGCAGCATGAGTTGATGATGCCTGTTTTGCCTGTGGTAAGGGTAAAGGACATTAATGCGGCAATTAATACAGCGGTGGCAGTCGAGCATGGGCTTCGCCACACTGCCATTATGCACAGTAAAAATATCGACAACCTGTCCGCTCTGGCAAAAGCAATACAGACAACAATTTTTGTGAAGAACTCGCCCAGCTATGCCGGCATCGGAGTAGGCGGCGAGGGCTATACAACCTTTACAATTGCCGGTCCAACGGGCGAGGGACTTACCAGCGCAAAGAGCTTTACCAGAAATCGGCGCTGTGTCCTGGCGGATAGCTTTAATATTAAATAGATATCTGAAACGATTATTAAAGGAGTATCGCTATGAGCCTGTTGGAGCAAATAAAAAAAGCCGGAATTGTAGGCGCTGGCGGCGCTGGCTTTCCCACTCATGTGAAGCTGGACTGCAAGGTGGATTATCTGCTCATTAACGCAGCGGAATGTGAACCTTTGCTGGATACGGACAAATATATTATACGCAATTATGCAGACCATTTGATAAGCGCTGTGAAAGCGGCTGCAAAGCTCGTAGCGGCAAAGGAGAGCTATATTGCTGTAAAAGGGGTAAATAAGACCGAAATAGCCGTACTTGAACAAGCCCTGGCGAAAAAAGGTGAAGGCGTCAGTCTGTTCCTGCTGGACAATTACTACCCGGCAGGGGATGAGCAGATGGTAGTCTATGATATCACAGGCAGGATAGTACCTCCCGGCGGCATCCCCCTGAATGTGGGGGTTGTGGTCTCCAATGCCGCCACCATGCTGCAAATCAGCGAGGCGATGAGGGGTCTGGCCGTTACCCACAAATACCTGACCGTTACAGGCTATGTCAAACGGCCTATGGTGCTGAAAGTACCGGTGGGAGCCCTGTTCTCCGACTGTATTGACGCTTGCGGCGGCGCTTTGCTGCAGCGGTATAAGGTGATAAATGGCGGGCCTATGATGGGCAAAGTTTCACCGGGAGACCGAATCCGGGAGCTTGCCGTGACGAAAACCACTTCCGGTATCATACTGCTTCCGGATAGGGGGAACAGCATCGCCCGGCAACACGATATTCCTCTTCAAAGACAATTGAACCGGGCGAAGTCGGCTTGTATCCAGTGCAATTTCTGCACAGATTTGTGCCCAAGGCAGTTAATTGGACATAAGCTCCGGCCCCATATGATTATGCGCCACATGGCGGCAATGGACTTTTCAAAACCGCCGGAGCCAGACAATATCCTGAAGGAGGCGTTGATCTGCTGTGAATGCGGCCTTTGTGAGACATATGCCTGCCCTATGAATCTGTCACCAAGACAGATAAATCAATATATAAAGCGCGGCCTTGCAGGTCAAAAATATGAAAACGACAAGACGCCGCTTACGCCCTCGACCTTACGTGAATATCGAAAAGTGGCTCCCAAGCGAATCCTATCCCGTATGGGACTGGGAGAACTATATGGAAAAAATACAGAGGCCTTTAAAGAGGTTGAAGTTGATTATGTAAAGCTTCCCTTGAAACAACACATCGGCGTCCCTGCAGATCCTATAGTAGAGAATGGAGATTATGTAAGCTGCGGCCAACTTATTGCTAAAATGGGACAGGGTAAAATGGGAGCCGATATTCACGCCAGTATTTCTGGTGTGATAGAAGAAATAGGTGATGAAATCGTCATTAGGAAAGGGGCTGGATGATGGACACCCTTGGATTTTTAGAGCTGTCCAGTATAGCAGGAGGTATAGAAACAGCGGACGCTATATTAAAGGTGGCACAGATAGAATTAATATATGCTAAAGCATCGTGTCCGGGTAAATACTACATCATGGTTGCGGGACAGGTGTCCAATGTGGAAAACGCTATTGACCGGGGAGAGAGCCTCGGAAAAGGATTTATTGTGTCATCTTTAGTATTGCCCAGGGTTCACCCTCAGGTGATACATGCCATTAATATGACTAGTGTGCCGGACAAAATTGCCGCCATTGGGGTAATGGAGTTTTTCAGTGTAACCGCCTCCATCGTTGCTGCGGATACTGCGGTTAAATCCGCCAACGTGGAGCTGATTGATCTACGGCTGGGAACAGGGATCGGAGGAAAGAGCTTTGTAGTGCTCACAGGGGATACGGCCTCCGTGACAAGCGCTGTAGATACTGCGGTAAATGGGCAAATGGATTCTGGAATGCTGCTCAACCGGATCGTAATTCCGAACCCCAGAAGGGAATTGGTGGAAAGTCTGTTCTGATTTGTGAGATTGGGCAGCGAAATGGTGAGAGGTATTTATTAGAATAGACTTATACTTGAAAGGATAGATGAGAAAATGAAGAGCATTATGTTTCCGGGAAAATTCCTGTTGGGAAAGAACATCCTGGCCTCCTTTGCCAACTATGCCGAGGCGCTTGGGCGCAAGTTTTTGGTGGTATCCAGTAAGTCGGTTATGGCAACCGCTAAGGAAAAAATACTGATGAGTATTGAAGGAACAGAGATGAAGGCGGAGTTTACACTTTTCGGCGGTGAATGCTCTTATAAGGAGATAGACCGCCTGGCGGAAATCGGAAAAGAAAATGGCTGTGACTGTGTAGTGGGAATAGGCGGAGGAAAGCTGCTTGACGCCTCAAAATCGGCTGCCCTGAAGCTGGATGCACCTGTTATAGTTGTGCCGACAATCGCAGCGACGGATGCGCCCTGCTCAGCTCTTACGGTAGTGTACACAGAGAACGGCATTTTTGAAGCGTATGAATGGCTGCCTGCGAATCCTGAAATTGTCATGGTAGATACGGAAATTATCTGTAGGGCGCCGGTACGCTATCTGGTGGCCGGGATGGGCGACGCCCTTGCCACCTATTTTGAAGCAAGGGCCGTACGCGCCTCTAATTCGAATACCTGCGCGGTTGCTGCCATCGGCAAACAGACTAAGTCGGCCTTTGTGCTGGCCGAACTCTGCTACCATACCCTTTTAGCGGACGGTCTTAAGGCCAAGCTGTCTGCCGAAGCAGGCGTAATTACGCCTGCCCTCGAAAATGTGATCGAGGCTAATATTCTGCTCTCAGGCGTGGGCTTTGAATCCGGCGGACTGGCAGCGTCCCATTCCATACACAATGGCATGACCGTTCTGCCCCAGACACACGCCGCAAACCATGGAGAAAAGGTCGCCTTTGGCGTCCTTACCCAGCTGATGATGGAAAATGCGCCTATAGAAGAGATTAACACCGTATTGGACTTTTGCGTATCGGTAGGCTTACCTGTGACATTCGCCGAGCTTGGCATGGGAGGCGTCAGTGATGCTGAGCTCTGGAAGGTCGCCGAGGCCTCCACTGTAGCGGATGAAACCATTCACTGCCAGCCCTTTGATGTAACGGCGGAAACCGTGTTTGCGGCGCTTACGGCGGCAAATGCAATAGGAACAGCCTATCTCGCAGGCAAATAAATAACAGTGCGTTTCGTCATTGTAAAAACCCACAGCGCAGACGCTCATGCTGTCTGCACTGTGGGTTTTCATATAGAACCCTATTTATACGCTTCCCTTTTCATCATTCTCCCAAAGCAACACCTTGCTTATCCTGCTCAATCAAAATCCGCAAAGCCTCCACGGCTACCCGTATAGCAAGGGCAGTATCGTGAGATTGAGGATTACTCAAGCCCTGTGCGGCACGCTCCTGGTTCCAAACCACGTTAAGCACGCATCCGGCCCGGGCTCCTAAAACCTGAGACACAATATATAAGGCCGCGCTTTCCATTTCCGAAGCAAGGCAGCCTGCGCTTATCCATGTCCGCCACTTTTCCATAAGCTGATTTCCTATTGGCATTCGCTCAGGGTCATGCTGTCCATAAAATGAATCCTTGCACTGGACTATCCCCGCATGCCACGCGGCTCCCAGATTTTTTGCTCCATCTACAAGCGCGTTGGTTACTTCCAAGTTGGCGACTGCCGGAAACTCAATGGGGACATATTCTCTCGACGTACCTTCCATGCGTATAGCTCCGGTGGCAATAACCACATCGCCGCCAATAACATTTGTGGCCATCCCGCCGCAGGTACCAACCCGCAGGAAAGTACGGACGCCGGTTTTATACAGCTCCTCCACTCCAATCGCGGTAGACGGGCCGCCCATGCCTGTGGACATGACCAATACCTTTTCTTTATTTATTTCTCCGGTCCATGTAGTGTATTCTCTGTTTTGACAGTGGAACTCAGGGCTTTGGAGAGCCCTGGCGATCTTCTCCACACGGCCAGGGTCTCCCGGTAATATGGCATATTTCGCGTTGTGGCTGTCGTCAAAGCCGATATGATACATAGGCTCCAATGCTTTCATCTCCCGCCTTTTGAGAATTTAGGTCCTTAATCTAAATCAGACTTACCGAATCCCTTCGGAAGCAGCTGCTCCAAGGTATAAACCTCAAAATCGTCCTCAGAAGCCGCTACAATAACACGAAAGCTTTTTGGATCGCAGAATTCCATCATTACCTGCCGGCAGACGCCGCATGGATAGGCATAGCTCAATTCTTTACTGCTTCGCAGCCCGCCCACAATAGCTATAGTTTTGAATTTCCGCTCCCCTTCCGACACCGCTTTGAAAAACGCGGTGCGTTCAGCGCAGTTTGTTGGTGAATAGGCGGCGTTCTCAATATTACAGCCGCTGTAAACCTTGCTGCTTTCCGCCAACAGAGCGGCCCCCACCATAAAATTTGAATACGGGGACCACGAAAGCTCTCTGGCCTTAAGGGCTTCACGTATCAGCAGATTATCATCCAAGCTTATCACTCCAAAACCAGGTTCTTACGCGCTTTTTGCGGCTTCCTTCTTCAGGCTCTCGCCCTTTACCTTAATGACTCCCGTAGGGCATTTTAAAGCGCATGCGTTGCAGCCTGTGCATTTTTCATAATCAATCTTAGCCAGAAAGCCTTCCACCTTGACAGCCTCAATAGGGCAGGCCTTTTCACAGAGCTTGCAGCCGATGCATCCCACCTGGCAGTTAGAACGTACCACCTTGCCGTTATCACGGGAATTACAGGCCACTCTCACATCACTGGAGCAAGGTACAAGCTCAATCAAGCTCTTCGGGCAGGTAGCTACGCACATGCCGCAGGCCGTACATTTTTCCTGGTCTACTTTTGCGATTCCGTCAATCATTTTAATAGCGTCAAAGGGACAGGCCTTTGCGCAGGTGCCGCCGCCCAAGCAACCATAGGTGCAGCTTTTGGAGCCGCCTCCCGCCAGCTGAGCCATGAGCCTGCAATCCTCAAGACCTTTATAATCATATTGGTAAGAGCTATTGCAAAGACCGCCGTTGCATTTCACAAAGGCCGCTTGGCGCTCTCCCGTTTCAGCCGTCAGGCCCATTATTTCTCCGATTTTTTCAACCGTTGACGCGCCCCCCACAGGACAGGCGGTTATAGACGCATTTCCTTCCACGATTGCCGTCGCGAGAGCGTCGCAACCGGCGAACCCGCAGCCTCCGCAGTTGGCACCGGGCAAAGCGTCCCTTACAAGGGGAACTCTTTCATCCTGAGGAACCTTAAACTTAACACCGGCAAAACCAAGGCCTAAGCCAAAAAGAATACCCATGCCCCCAAGACTGATAATAGGATATATTATTGACATGTCCAATTCCATCTCTCCTTTCTATTGAGATATAAGTCCGGAAAACCCAAGGAAAGCAATAGCCATCAGCCCCGCGGTGAGCAAAGCCATAGGAAAGCCCTGAAAGGCCTTGGGTATATTGTTATATTCAATTCTCTCACGGATCCCGGCAAAGAGTACGATAGCCAGAGTAAATCCGACAGCCGCGCCTACGCCGTTTACTACGGAATAAATAAAGTTATACCCGCTGTCCATATTAAGCACGGCCACGCCGAGAACCGCACAGTTGGTGGTGATAAGCGGCAGGTAAACGCCAAGGGCCTGATACAGTGTGGGGCTGCTTTTTTTAATGAACATTTCCACAAGCTGAACCAGAGTAGCAATTATTAAAATAAAAGCGATATTGTACAGATAAATTATATCTAAAGGTACCAGAATAAAATTGTACACGACATTAGTGGCGGCGCAGGCCATTGCAATAACAAAGATTACGGCTAAGCCCATGCCTATAGCCGTTTCCACCTTTTTAGAAACCCCAAGGAAGGGACAAATACCTAAAAACTGGGAAAGAACAAAGTTGTTTACAAGGGCCGCTCCGACGAAAACTACAGCAAGATTCATTTGTCTTTCCTCCTCAGATAATTAAAGCCTGCCATAAGCATAGCTAATGAAATGAAAGCGCCCGGAGGCAGTATCATCATAATGGTCTTGGGGAAGGCTTCCGGCAAAACTGTTAAACCGAAAATATTACCGGTGCCCAAAAACTCACGAACCACTCCCAATACGCATAGCGCCAGAGTAAAGCCCAGTCCGCACCCGATACCATCCGCCGCCGCGTCAATTACGTTGTTTTTGAAGGCGAAGGCTTCCGCCCGGGCAAGTATGATACAGTTAACGACTATCAGAGGGATATAGATGCCAAGAGCAGCGTTCAAACCCGGCAGGTAAGCCTTCAACAGAAACTCTATGATAGTTACGAAGCTGGCTATTACAACAACAAAGCAGGGAATACGAACCTCATCGGGTATGATCTTTCTGAGCAGGGAAATAACAATGTTGGAGCCTAAGAGCACCGCCGTGGTGGAAAGGCCCATGCCCACGCCGTTAATGGCGGAGGTGGTAACTGCCAGAGTAGGACACATGCCTATAACCTGCACAAAAGTGGGGTTTTCATCCAGAATACCGTTTTTTATTATTTTACCTATATTCATGTTATTGTCCCCCCTTCAATTCATTTTTATAAAATTCCAAGGCTCTGTTTACGCCGTCGGTTACAGCATTAGAGGTGATAGTAGCGCTGGTGATGGCTTGTATATCATTATCGCCGGCAGAGCCTGTTTTAGTGACAGAAAACGGCCCGGGCGTTCCCGTGTATTGGTTCAGAAAACTTGGATTAACGGCGTTGGCTCCAAGCCCGGGAGTCTCACTGTGGTTTACTATATCCACGCCTTCAACATTTCCTTCTGTATTTACCGCCACAAGCAGCTCCAGCGTACCGCCATAACCCTTTGTGGCAACACCTATTACATATCCGGCCTTCTCCCCGCTTTCCTCATAACCTACGGCAAGACTTTCTATACCCTCCGTCTCCGCCTCCAGTTCTTCAAAATTATCGGCGCTGGACAAAAGCTTTTGCATAGACGCGTTGGTTTGAGCTATCTTTTGTTCCGCGATAGGCCCTTCAGTGACTTGATAAACCATTCCCAGGCAGAGGCCGGCAACTACGGTTATGATAAAAAGAATTATTCCTGGTCTTACTATTTCACGCATTTTTAGTCGCTCCCTTCTTGCCAAACACGCGGGGCTTGGTATATCTTTCGATAAGAGGCGCCGCCAGATTCATCAGCAGTATGGAGTAAGAAACGCCTTCGGCATAGCCTCCATATACGCGGATTATCACAGTCATCAAACCGCAGCCAAAGCCCATAATTAACTGTCCAGTAGGGGTGGTAGGAGACGATGAATAATCCGTAGCCATAAATATGGCTCCAAGCATCAGGCCGCCGGCAAATATTTCAAAAACAGGATCGCCGGTCATAAAACCATCCCGGCCCAGTACATAACTTAAAACAAAAACAGTAAGTATGTAAACGGCTGGAATATGCCAGCTGATTACCTTCTTATACAGCAGATAGCAGCCACCCAGTATAAGAGCAATGGCGCAGGTTTCTCCAAGACAGCCCGCCGTGTTTCCGAGTATAAGGTCTGTCACATCCACAACAGGAGTAGCGGAGGAAATGCTGTCAACTCCGTTTTGCATCAAGGATAGCGGAGTAGCTGAAGACACAGCGTCCGTACCCAGGTTGAAAAAATTTCGCACAGGCTCCGTCCAAGCCGTCATTTCCGCGGGGTAGCTGGCAAGCAGGAATGCCCTGCCGGCCAGGGCCGGGTTAATGAAGTTCTGACCAAGCCCGCCGAATAACTGCTTCGCAATTATTATGGCAAAGAACGCGCCTACTATAGGTATCCAGAAAGGAGCCGCGGCAGGCAGATTCATGGCCAGCAGAAGACCCGTGACCGCAGCGCTGAGATCCGTAACCGTAACCGGCTGCTTCGTTATCTTTTGATACATTCCTTCAAAAAAGACGCAGGCCGCTATTGATAGAATTATCAGCATCAGCGCCCGTATGCCAAAAAAATAAATTCCTGCCAGGGCGGCAGGGGCCAAGGCAATCAGTACGTCTCTCATTATTTTTTCTATTGAGTCTCCAGAAAGGATATGAGGCGTTGAGGAGACGGTGTATTTTTGGTTATCCATTATCTGCTTCCTCCTATTTTTTCGCCGCTCTTGCCGCCATAACGCTGCGGCGGCCATACTTTATTGTTTGAGCCAGATGACGCTTCGCCGGACATACATAAGAACAAGAACCGCATTCTATGCAATCCGCCCCGCTGCCTTGTTCAAACAGGTCAAGCTTATCGTTGAGTATATACTGATTCAGCTCATTAGGCATGAGGCTCATAGGACAATGCTCTACGCATCTTCCGCAGCGAATACAGTTCCGTTCCTCCGGTGTAGGCGCTTCGTCCTCGGTAAGGCACAGAAGGGCGGACGAGGTTTTGATAATGGGTATGTCCAGAGTGAATAATGAAAAGCCCATCATTGGCCCTCCGGATACCATTTTATAAGGCTCGGTTTTAAAGCCCCCAGCCGCTTCTATCAGGTCTTTATAGAGCATACCTATCCGCACCTTGTAGTTGCCGGGGTTATTAACGGCTCTGCCTGTAAGCGCTATGACCCGCCTCATTAACGGACGACCCCGCACAACGGCCCTTTCTATTGCCACAACCGTATCCACGTTGTCAACAATACAGCCAACGTCCGCGGGCAGCTTTCCGGAGGGCACCTCTCTTTGGGTGCAGGCATATATCAAATGCTTTTCAGAGCCTTGAGGATATTTGGGTACAAGACCTACCACCTCAATATTTTCCTTGCCGTTGATTAACTTTGTCAGGCTTTCTATGGCGTCTGGCTTGTTTGTTTCAACGCCTATTATTCCCTTTGCTCCGGGGTGAAGCTTCAAAATTATTTCCAAGCCCCGTACAAGCCGGTCGCCTTCCTCCAGCATAACTCTATGGTCGGTTGTAAGGTACGGCTCACATTCGGCAGCATTAACAATTATATGATCTATTTTTTTATCCGGCGGAGGGTTAAGCTTGATATGCGTGGGAAAACCCGCTCCGCCTAAGCCTACGACGCCAGCGTTTTTTATAATGTCCAATATTTCTTCTTTGGAAAGGGACATATAATTACTTCTTGAATTCATGGCTTCTATTTCTTCATTTTTACCGTCGTTTTCTATGACTATGCTGTTGACCGTTCCGCCGGTGGGCACAAGCCATGGGCGTATATCCTTTACCGTACCGGATACACTTGAGTGAATAGGTGATGAAACAAAAGCCTTGCTTTCCGCAATCAACTGGCCAATTTTGACATAATCTCCTTTGGCGACAACAGGCTCGCAGGGCGCGCCTAAATGCTGAGACATAGGGAAAACCATTTCCTGCCCGGCCTTGGGCATTAAAACCCTTATCGGCTCGTTACAGGACAGTTCCTTGTTGCCCGGCGGATGTACGCCGTGCTTAAAGGTAAGTGTTCGCATTATAAAACCTCCACATAACTATATAAAGATATATCATTTGCACAAAACATCTTAATACATAATGCAAATTAGCACAAGCTGTGATAATTTTATAACAAGTATAATTCTTCAATTCCGGAGTAAATACTCTCTTTCAGCCAACTAGAAATTTCTGGAGTATCCAGCGGAAGATCACCTATTATTTCCCGAACTTCTTTCATGTCAAATTCAAATTCGTTTTTATTTACCTTATGATTGTATAAGAAAATTATTCTTTGATTCATCAAAACCATAAGATACAGGCTCTTTGCCATATCTCCCAAAGGCGGCCTGTCTATATGGTTATATTCCATAACAGCCGTAATAGTTGTTCCCTCCCCTACCCTGCTTTCTATATCCAGATGACCTCCGCACTGTATGCAGGTCTGCTCCAGCATCGGAATACCAAGGCCTACCTTTCTTGTAGTTCTTGATGTAGTGAAGGGGTCTCTTATTTTATCCACAAAATCCTTTGGCATACCACGGCCGTTATCAACAACGGAAAAACGAAACCTGTTTTCTTTTTCATCCTCCGATATATAAATGGATATTCTGTCCGCTCCCGCGACTATGCTGTTTTCTACTATATCCATAATATGCATGGAAAATTCTTTCATCATGATGTATCTCTCCCCCTTTCCTAAGACATAAAGAAACTGCCGAACGATATACATAGTTCAGCAGCTTCCTTATGCTCGCTCAATACTCGTTCAATCCGCGTTTCTTCCGCAGCATTGCTTATACTTTTTCCCACTGCCGCAGGGACAGGGGTCGTTCCTTCCGACCTTTGCGGTCTTACGCCTTTTAGGCTGCTTTACCGCGCTGTCGTCCTGGTTTGTAAACATTTCCTTGGTTACCTGCTCCCGCTTTTCCGGCTGAGTTACCAACCGTACGTTATACAGGCCCCGTATTGTCTCCTTTTGTATGTTTTGCCTTAGCTCCTCGAACATTTCATAGCCCAGAAACTTATATTCTACCAACGGATCCCGCTGGGCGTAAGCCCGCAGTCCGATACCCTGACGCATCTGATCCATATCGTCGATATGGTCCGTCCATCTTTGGTCTATGACCCGAAGCATTATTATACGCTCCAGCTCACGCATACGCTCCGGGGTAAATTCCGCTTCGCGCTTTTCATATATAGCCTCAGCCTCTTTATACAGCCTTTCTTTCATAATTTCTTTGGTAAGGCTATTTTTATCCTCCTCGGTCAAATCCAATACTTGTTTATGATAAATAGGAAGGAGGTTTTCATTAAGGCTGTTTGCATCCCATTCCTCCGGGATATCGCTTTCTCCCGCGTACAGTTCTACAGCCCGATCCAATACGGTTTTCAGCATGCCGAGTATGCTGACCTTCAAATCCTCACCCATCAATACTCTGTTGCGTTCACCATAAATAACCTCTCTTTGCTCGTTCATAACTTGGTCATACTCCAGCAAATGCTTACGGATGCCGAAGTTATTGCCTTCTACCTTTTTCTGGGCGTTTTCAATCGCTTTAGAAAGGATGGAGTGTTCAATGGGTTCGTCCTCATCCATACCCATGGCGTCTACCATCTTCATGACTCTTTCAGAGCCGAAAAGCCGCATTAGGTCATCCTCCAGCGAAATATAAAAACGGGATTCACCCGGGTCGCCCTGACGTCCGGAACGGCCCCTCAGCTGGTTATCGATACGCCGGGCTTCATGGCGTTCCGTTCCGATTATTTTTAGCCCTCCTAAGCTCTGC
>Ga0153940_1000899_pt1 | contig 14129 bp, 7 predicted proteins | sample TSNJ024MetaG_FD_104736 | JGI IMG/M metagenome (GOLD analysis project Ga0153940, IMG submission 104736) | Attine ant fungus gardens microbial communities from New Jersey, USA - TSNJ024 MetaG | ecosystem: Host-associated > Fungi > Mycelium > Unclassified | place: USA: New Jersey, Brendan T. Byrne...
GATATGGATAATTTTGTCGTACAGGTTCAGCCCGGTGTATTGCTCAATGATCTGGCCGAGGACGCTTTGACAAAAGGTCTTTTATACCCGCCTGATCCGGGAGAAAAGTACGCTACCATCGGCGGGAATGTTGCTACAAACGCCGGCGGAATGCGCGCGGTCAAGTATGGGACTACCCGGGATTATGTCAGCGCTATGACGGTTGTGCTGCCGACAGGGGAAATTGTAAGACTGGGAGCGACGGTATCCAAATCGTCAACAGGTTATTCCCTGATGCACTTAATGGTCGGCTCGGAAGGAACTCTGGGCATTATTACCGAATTGACGCTGAAGCTGATACCGGCGCCTAAGCTGACGGCAAGCATGCTTTGTCCCTTTGAAGAGCTGGCAGGCTGCATCGCCGCTGTTCCACTGTTTAAGAAAGCCCATATGGATCCGCAGGCTTTGGAGTTCTTTGAAAAAGAAATACTGATTTCTTCCGAGGAATACCTTGGCAAGGCCGTGTTCCCGCGTGTTATCGAGGGCACGGAGATAGGGGCTTATCTGATGGTTACTTTTGACGCCAATACACGGGATTCACTGGATACCATGCTCGAACAGGCCTCTGAAATGATGCTGGAGGCTGGCGCCTTAGATGTGCTGGTTGCGGATTCTCCCGATAAGATGCGCAATATTTGGGCCGCGCGTTCATCCTTCCTTGAAGGTATTGAGGAGCAGACAAAGCTGTTGGATGAGTGCGACGTGGTTGTTCCTGTTAGCAGGATAGCTGATTTTATCGGATATGTGAAAGAAATAGAAGCAGAATTTGATTTCGCGGTAAAAAGCTTTGGTCATGCGGGTGACGGAAATCTGCACATTTATACTTGTTCAAATGATATGGAAAAAGATGTATTCGTCAGCCAGGTCAATGATTTTATGACCAAGGTGTATAATAAAGCGACTGAAATGGGCGGCCTAATTTCAGGAGAGCATGGAATAGGATTAGGTAAAGTGGACTACCTCAGCCGGATTAACGGACCTGTCCATACTCGGATCATGCAGGATATTAAAGCGGCATTTGACCCTGCGATGATACTTAATCCGGGTAAGATATGCAATGTTTTATAAGCATTGGTATGCTTCCGGTTCGTCATTGCGGGCTTTGACCCGCAATCCCTTTAATATTGGGGATCCCGGGTCAAGCCCGGGATGACGGGTCAAGCCCGGGATGACGGGTCAAGCCCGGGATGACGGCAGGTGAGAATTTTCCTCAACCTGTTGACACTTGTCATAAAAGCGGGGAATGCGCTTTCCAACAGCACAAAGAATCTCATATGATATTGTGCCGCCTTTCTCCGCTACATCGTCCGCCGTAATAACTTGATCTCCATCTCTTCCAAAAATTGTGGCGGCATCACCAACCTGCACATTTGGAATGCCTGTGACATCCAACATACACATATCCATACATATACGTCCAACCTGGGGTGCCGTATATCCGTTAACTATCATATTCATTTTCCCGCTTAACCCACGAAGAAGGCCATCCGCGTAACCAATTGACGCTGCAGCTATAATTGAATCTCGCGGGGCGGTCCACTGCCGTCCGTAACTAACAGTTTCACCTTTTTTGATAGCCTTAACCTGGACAATTCGGGCGCGAAGGCTCATAGCAGGACGCAAATCAAAGAAAGCATGCTTGCACGGGTTGGAGCCATACAGCATTATGCCGGGCCGAACGGCGTCAAGCCATGAATACCGCTTTGAGATGACCGCCGCGCTATTGGCGCAATGAGCCAGAGGCAATACAACCTTCTTATCCTTCAGCTTACTAACAAATTCAGTAAATATTGCGTACTGCTGCTTAGTATATTCCTCCCCTTCCAATTCATCCGCTATCGCGAAATGTGAATATATACCTTCAATTTTAAAGCATGTCATATTCGCTAACTCAACTATCTCAGCAAGAGCCGATGAGGGGTTGCTTACAGAAAAACCAAGCCTTCCCATGCCACTGTCAACTTTTAAATGGATTCTTGCGCGCAAACCATGTTTCTTTAATACCTCGGCATATTTTCTGGCGTCATCTATGCTGCCGATAGTTAGTATTATATTATTTGTAACCAGGTCAAAAACCGATTTAGAGCTATCCATACCCAACAGTAAGATTTGTTGGGCTATTCCATGCTTTCTAAGCTGCAAAGCCTCCTGAGCCGTCGCAATGGCAAACCTGTCCGCGCCGGCTTTAATAAGCGCTTTAGCAACCGGAACAGCTCCATGTCCATATGCATCCGCCTTTATTACAGCAAAAATTCCTCTTGGCTCAACACTCTGCTTAATTTTTGTATAATTATATATGATGTTATCTAAATTCACTTCCGCCCAAGCACGTTCAATACTATGCATTACGCACCTCCCGATATACGTTTTCCTCTCAGCTTTTTTATTAGTTTTATTCTTAATCATGGTAATCCTTTACATGCTTTTAATCAAGCCCTACCCTATTGCACGTTTTGAATCCGTCGATTATAATATAAACAATGTTTTCAAACAGCAATTAATTTTCGCGATATATGTACTTCGAATGGATCAATATAGTTTGCGTTAGTACATTTCATTAAGGAAAAGAGATATTCATGAAAAGAATTGTTAATTTCTTTCGCGATTTATTAAACCGGCTTTGGAATGGACTTAAGCTAGGAATGAGAGCAAAGCTTATTCTTATTTTTCTTATTGTTAAAGTTATCCCTTTGGTTTTATTACTGGCAATGGCATGCGGGCAAATTATGAAGCTGGGCGATATCTTAAAGGAGATTGCTGTCAGCGATTCAGCCGAAGCGCTAAACGACAGCGCTATCGAAAATATTGAGCGAATGACCACGGACACGGCTCAAAAAGTAGCGGATTTTCTTTACAGCCGTGACGACGACATACTATTTGCCGCGCAATTAGAACCCGCTGAAGAAAACTATAAGAGCTTTGTTGAAAGCAAAACCGGCAGACTGATCAAAACCGGCCAATGGGTACTTGCTCCCGACGGCAAGTCCTGGGTTCCCGCTGAAACAGAAGCTTATGCTTCAACAGGGACCGGCGGAGTCTCAACCAACAGTGAAAATGACGATATGGACAGCTTCCACTATCGTCAGCCGGAAGCTTTCGAATATAAAAATGTTCCTCTTTATGACGAAATCGCCTTTATTGACCTGGACGGAAATGAAATAGAAAAATATGTTACGCCTAACTCAACAAAAGTTAACTACCCGATGGATTACAATCTTAAAAATATCTCTCACAAAGAAAATACATTTGTTAAAGCCGAAACTTATTTTGATAAGCTAAAAGAATTAAAGCCGGGAGAAATATATGTGTCCGATGTTATAGGCGCCTATGTAGGCTCCAATTACATAGGCATGTACGTACCGGATACGGTAGCGGCAGCAGCAGCGGACCGGAGATACGCTATTGAATATGATCCTGAGAAGCAGTCCTACGCCGGAACGGAAAATCCCAACGGACAGCGCTTTGAAGGCATAGTACGGTGGGCAACGCCGGTAACCGGCAGCGACGACAATATTATCGGTTATGTGACCTTCGCGCTAAACCACGACCATATTATGGAGCTTGTGGATCATATCACGCCAATGAATGAGCGCTATACCGAGCTGCCCAGCGCCAATGAAGGAAATTACGCTTTTATATGGGATTATCAGTGCCGCAGCATCTGTCACCCAAGACATAACTCAATCACCGGGTTTGATCCGGAAACAGGCGATCCCCAAACACCGTGGCTGGAATCCTCGATTTATGACGCATGGCAGAAAAGCGGCGTAGAAAAATGGACGGATTTTATTAAAGACCAGCCGACCTTTGACGAACAGTCCAGAAGCAAAAAACCTGCAACCGCTCTTACTCAGGCAGGGCTTGTGGGGTTGGATGGCCGGTACCTCAACAACGCTCCGCAATGCACGGGCTGGATGGATTTGACCGCAGACGGCGGCTCAGGTTCTTTTTACATACTTTGGAGCGGTATTTACAAGCTGACTACCGCCGGGGCAATTCCATATTACACGGGACAATACGCTCCGTCGGAAGACAATAACTATTCCAGACGCGGCTTTGGGTTTGTGGCTATAGGCGCGGGGCTTGAGGATTTTGCCCAGCCCGCCACGGAAATTGGGCAAAGGCTCAGCTCAGCTATCGGGAATCACCTTACAAACGCATTCACCCAGCTCATAGTAACTACGGCTTTGATAATTGCTTTAGTTGTGCTTATAGCCATATGGCTGGCATCGTTCCTGACGGATACCATTACGAACCTTATTAACGGTATATCCCGATTCAGGTCCGGAGAACGGCAATTCCGCTTTAACGCGCCTGTAAAGGATGAATTCGGCACCTTGGCGGATTCCTTCGACGAAATGGCCGACAGTATCGTTGACAGCGTAAACAGCCCTCTCTGTATTACGGATATGAACCGCCGAATCATATATATGAACGATTATGGGCTTAAGCTTCGCAAAGCGACTCTTTCAGAAATAGTCGGAAGGCCCTATCTTGAAAACAGCCTCTATCCCGCCGATTCGGAGTATTGTCCCTTTAAAGCGCTTGATGAAGGCCATGAAGCCGAGGTTTGGTATGATGAGGACAGCGATAGCTATATACGTGGAACCGCACATTACCTTTTAGATAAGAGCGGCAAAAAAATAGGCTACATCATCCTGACTATGGATCTTACTGATATATCCCGGGCATGGTCGAAGGTAGAAGAGCAAAACATCCTGCTTGATAAGGTCTTCTCCTCGTCGCCTGACTTAATTTGGTATCAGGATGACCAGGGCCGGTATATGACGGTAAACCCGCGTTTTGCAGCCATCGTCGGCAAGCCTGAGGCAGAGTTTATCGGAAAAACGGCCAGTGAAGTATTGCCGGCCAACGTCGCTCATAATTTTATTAAGGACGACGAGAAAACGATAAAATCCACCGCTCCTCTCAGTACCGAAGAAAATATAGTATTTGCCAACGGCCATGAGGAGACTCTTGAGACGGTGCGTACTCCGATATATGATTCCAGCGGGAGCCTGGTGGGGCTGCTTGGCTTCGCCCGAAACATAACCGCCAGAGTAGCAATGGAGAAGGAGCTGCGAAGCACTCAGATAGAGCTGGAGCAAGCCGTAAACGTCGCCAACAAGGCAAATGAGCACAAGGGCGAGTTTCTGGCGCGTATGAGTCATGAGATCAGAACGCCGATGAACGCCATAATAGGCATGACAAACATAGCGATCAAAAAGCTTCATGAAGGTGAGCAGCGCGATCCGAAGATCAAGGAAGTAAAAGCGCATATGCATCAGATAGAGTCGTCGTCACAGCATTTACTGGGTCTCTTAAACGATATTTTGGATCTGTCAAAGATAGAGGCCGGCAAAATAGAGTTGGCTGAAGAAGCTACGGAGCTTATGCAGCTGGCGGATACCGTTGTAAGCATAATGCGTCCAAGGTGCGGTGAAAAAAATATTGATTTTGTGACTTTCTTTGACTCGCTGCCTCATTCTACATTCCTGGTAGACTCTCTGCGCCTCAGACAGGTATTGATAAATTTGTTGGGCAACGCCGTTAAGTTTACTCCTGAGGCCGGAAAGATAGAATTCCACATCAGGAAGCTGGACCGGCAGGATAATAAAACACTGCTGCAATTTTTAGTGCGTGACACAGGAATAGGAATTTCTGAGGAAGCTCTGTCTACTATTTTCAAGTCCTTCGAGCAGGCGGATAACAGGATATCGAAGCAATATGGAGGAACAGGGCTTGGGCTTGCTATAAGCCAGCTCATAGTACAGCTTTTCGGCGGGGAAATATCTGTTGATAGCAGCTTGGGTGAAGGAAGTGTGTTCAGCTTCAGCATATGGCTGAAAGAAACGACTTCCGTGCTTCCTAAAGAGGAAGAAATTGATATTGATGTTGCCGATAAGTTTACCGGAAAAAGAGTTATGTTGGTAGACGATGTGGAGATCAACAGAATTATCGTTATGTCCTTCCTGGAAGCTACCGGGATGATAATAGAGGAGGCAGCCGATGGTGTTGAGGCTGTAAATAAATTTATGGAATCTCCGGAAAACGCCTTTGATATTATCTTAATGGACGTGCAAATGCCAAATATGGACGGCTATGAAGCTTCATTGGCTATCCGCGCTCTTAACCGTAAGGACGCGCAAAACGTACCTATTGTCGCCCTTACCGCCAACGCCTTTAAAGACGATATAGACAAAGCTTTAAAGAGCGGTATGAACGACCATATAGCCAAGCCGGTAGAGATGGATAGGCTGCTTAAGGTGCTGCTTAAGTTCTTAAGCTAATGTTAGCTCATTGCCAACCTCCTCTCGGTATAACCACAAGAGTCATAAAAATCATAAAAGATTCTTCATTCAAATTTGTAGCAAAAGAAAGCCTCTTGCATATTATAATATGAAGGAGGTGAGGACATGCTTGAACAAAGAGATAATGACTCTTGTGTAAAAGTTAATATATTTGTAAAGTGTGACGATTGCTCACGCAGAAGAGATGATTTATGCGCTGAAGTAAATATTTATGTTGAATGTGAAAAATGCGAGAAGAGAAAAGGAGGCTGTAGCGAAGGTAAATAACGATATATTAAGTACGCAGCGTAAGAAGTTATAGAAGAGAGCTTCACTGGCAAGGTTTAGAAAACACTTGTTAATGAGGCTCTTTTCGACATAAAAAGGTTATCCTTTTAGAAGTATTGTGAATGATTGATATTTCAACGCGATTCCTTTATAATAAAAGCAATTTTTGGAGGTGCGGAAGAATGGGCAGGATTATTGCCATTGCGAACCAAAAGGGCGGCGTGGGCAAAACTACAACGGCCATAAATTTATCCGCCTGTATGACGGAGTTTAATAAAAAGATACTGCTGGTTGACAGCGACCCTCAGGGAAACACTACCAGCGGCTTAGGTATAGATAAGTATAGCTTGGATAATACATTATACAGCCTGTTGCTTAAAGAATGTTATTTGGAGCAGGCTATTGTAAAGACGGAAGTAGACGGCCTTAGCCTCATCCCTTCCAACATGAACCTGGCTGGAGCGGAGATTGAGCTTATAAGCTATGATAAAAGAGAGTACATATTAAAGCGAATTTTAGAAAACACTCGTTATCTGTACGACTTTATTATCATAGACTGCCCTCCGGCTCTTAACATGCTTACCCTTAACGCCCTAACCGCCGCGGATTCTATTTTGGTACCGATACAATGCGAATATTTTGCGCTGGAAGGCCTTACTCAGCTTATGCATACTATAGAATTAGTACAGAAAAGGCTTAATCCCAGACTTAAGATAGAAGGCGTCGTCTTTACAATGTATGACGCCAGAACTAACCTTTCCGCTCAGGTAGTTGATGAAGTTAAAAAGCATTTTGGAAATGACATTTATAGAAGTATTATTCCCCGTAACGTACGGCTAAGCGAGGCTCCCAGCCATGGACAGCCTATATCCCTGTACGATCCGAAATCCCGGGGCGCGGAAAGCTATATGCTTTTGGCGGAGGAAGTAATAGAGCGTTCGGAGGCCGGCAAACCGGCTTAAATTAAGATACATATTACTAAACATATAGGAAAGGAGCGGAAGCAATGTCTACAAAAAAGGCTTTAGGCCGCGGATTAAACGCTTTAATATCAGCCCATGACGAGCCTGTGGAAGAGCAATTGTCCGGCGTTGTGGAGATTAATGTAAATAAAATCGAACCCAACCGTCAGCAGCCAAGGAAGTATTTTGACCAGGAAGCATTAGAGGAGCTTGCGGCGTCCATAGAAGAATACGGCGTTATTCAGCCGATTATAGTTAAAAACGAAGGAAGCTATTATTCCATCATTGCCGGAGAGCGCCGCTGGCGAGCCGCAAGAGTAGCAAAGCTTGAAAAGGTACCCGCTATAATAAAGGATTATAACGACCTGCAGGTACTTCAAATAGCCCTTATAGAAAATATCCAACGGGCGGATCTTAACCCTATAGAAGAGGCCATGTGCTTTAAACGTCTTATCGATGAATACTTTTTTAAGCAGGAGGATATAGGGGAGAAAATCGGCCGAAGCCGTCAATATATAAGCAATATGTTAAATCTTCTACAATTAGACCCAAGAGTACAAAACTTTATCATAGAAGGCAAGCTTACCGCTTATCACGGCCGTATTTTGCTTATGGCTAAGAATAATAACGAGCTGCAATATGAAATGGCCGACAAGATAATTGAAGAGGGACTTAGCGCCAGGGCTGCGGAGCAAATAATAAAGAATAAGCTGGAAAATAATAAGCAGGTTAAAAAAGAATCGGTTGAACTGCCAAAAATCGATTATTCCAGAATCGAAGAGGATTTAAAAACAATATTCGGAACCAAGGTGCAGATACGGGATGGAAAGGACAACCGAGGAAAAATAGAAATAGACTTTTATTCACAAGAAGATTTGGATAGGCTTCTGGGTCTGATAAGACTAATGGAAGCCGGAAGCTGAACGCGCCGTTTAGCTTCCGAACCTAAAGGAGGAGCCATAGGATGACATCGTTTATTTCGCAAAATGCCCTTTATATTACTATAGGCTTGACTGCCTTTTCACTTGTATTATTGATATCAGTCATAACATTATTTTCAAAGATAAACAGAACGGACCGGAGGCTGCAGCGCTTTCTGGGAAAGGGAAGCGACAGGCATGACATGGAGCTCATGCTTACCCGCTTTTTGGAAAAGACAGAGAGGATAGGGAATCAATACGAGGATTTGATAGCGCGCATCCAAGGATTGGAGCATCAAATGAGCTTTTGCATACAAAAATCCGGAGTTGTCCGGTTCAATCCTTTTAAGGACATGGGAGGGGAGCTTTCCTTTGCAATGGCCCTGCTTGACAACAGGGATAACGGAGTAATAATAAGCGCCATCTATGGCCGGGACTGCTGTTATACATATTGTAAATCCATAAATGAAGGAAAGGCCAGCCACACCCTTTCTCCGGAAGAAGAAAGAGCAATGATGCTGGCCTTGGGAGAAAATGTGCCAAGCCCGGATATTACAGATGAATTGGTAAAGTAAAATACGTAAATTTCGCCCTCCGCAAAAGGTTTTTGCGGGGGGCAATTTTCGGTTCACAAATATAAATATACGCATTATAGGAACTTATCTCTATTTCTTGAATTCAAGCTGAACGTCAGGTATAATTGTCATAAATATTAAAAATAATATACGAAAAGGACATGGTATAATTCTATGAAGCTTAAAATAAAGAAGCTGCTAAAAGAAAATTACCAGCAAATATTAATTGTTTTCCTTGCTTTTTTTACTATGGTGCTTGTCAGCAGCATTTATGTAAGCATTATTGTTCAGCGGCAAATGCGAACAATTGGCGAGGAAACTATGAATACGACTCAAACATCGGTTTCAGCCGGCTTGTCTGAATCCGAGTTGATCTTCGCAAACATGTCCCAATATATTAATAGCTTACTGGAAAGCGGCGGCAGCAATCAAGATGTTTTAGATTTTCTGACAAACACAAATTTTTCATACGCGGCCGGGCGCACCTTGATGCCGGATTTTTTAAAGGTTTATGCCTATGTAAGGGGAGAATTTCTTGACGGCTCGGGCTGGATACCGCCTGATGATTACGTTCCGTCACAGCGCCCTTGGCACATAGGCGCTGTAAACAGCGGTGAAAATATATATTTTACGGAGCCATATATAGATGCCGACACAGGCGGCATGTGCATTACTTTTTCACAGCAAATCTTTGATGCTAACAAAAACTCGTATGGAGTCGTGGCAATAGACTTAAATCTTACCCGTATAACCGATCATGTGGCGTCTTTGGAAATCGCCAGCGATGGATACGGCGTCATGGTGGATGACACCATGCACTTTACTTCTCACCGGAAAAGCTCGCTTATAGGATTCGAGATGAAGCAAGCCGGAGGTGAATACAACAGGCTTGCGCTGATGCTTAACAACCAAATCCCCATATCCGCAGAACGGTTCACCGATGAGGACGGTACGGACAGTATTGCGTTTTTCAGAACCATATTTAATGGTTGGCATATCGGCTTAATTATTCCCAGGGCAAGTTACTTTGAACAAGTATACAACCTGATTATTGTTCTTGGCTGCTTAGGCTTGTTTCTTATGCTGATATTATCCTATATGCTCGTGCGGTTCCATACCGATAAAATGCGTTCTGAGGAAGAAAGCAGGAGCAAAAGCAGCTTTCTGGCCAGAATGAGCCATGAAATGCGAACGCCTATGAACGCGATTATCGGTATGATAAGCATCGCAAAGAAATCGGGTGACATGAGCGAAATTCAAAGGTGTCTTGATAAGATAAATGACTCGGCAAGCCATTTGCTTGGGGTTATCAATGATGTTCTGGATATGTCCAAAATAGAAGCGGGAAAAGTGGAGCTTTCAGATTCCGAGTTCCGGTTCCAGGATATGATTAATCAGGTTGTTACAGTTATGAATTTTAAGCTTGAAGAAAAACAACAGAATTTTTCGTTACGTATTGATGAAAATGTTCCTAAGTCAATCATTACTGATATGCAAAGGCTGGCGCAGGTAATTACGAATCTGTTGAGCAACGCCAATAAATTCGCTCCGGAAGACGGAAATATCAGATTGGCCGCCCATAAGCTGGAAGACATAGGCAACAGATGCAGGCTGCAAATTGAAGTTGAGGACGACGGTATCGGAATTTCTAAAGAGCATCAGGCGCGGCTTTTTCATTCCTTTGAACAAGCGGATAACACTATATCCCGTAAATATGGCGGAACAGGCTTGGGCCTTGCAATCTCAAAAAAAATAATAGATATGATGAATGGAGAAATATGGATTGAGTCTGAGCTGGGGAGAGGATCTAAATTTATATTTACTGTAAATGTAGGTATAGGTTATGCCGATGAAAATGAGCTTCCGGACGCAAGCCTTTCAAACACGGAGGACTTTACGGATTTGTTTGCGGGTAAGCACATTTTACTTGCGGATGATGTTGAGATCAACAGAGAAATATTAATTGCCTTGCTTGAAGATACAAATATTATAATTGACTGCGTTGAAAACGGCCGGGAGGCGTATGAAAAATTCGCCTCCAACCCTGAAATTTACGATATGATTTTTATGGATGTTCATATGCCGGAAATGGATGGATATGACGCCACAAAGCGCATACGTGAAATGAAGCTTTCCAAAGCTCAGGAAATACCTATTATTGCTATGACTGCCAGCGTTTTTCGAGAGGATATAGAAAAATGCCTTCAAGCAGGTATGAATGATCATGTTGGAAAGCCTTTGGATATGGATATTGTAATTACTATAATGAAGCGATATCTCCTCTAGCGCCGGGCGGCGCTAGTAATACCGAACGGTGAAAACATTTACCGACGACGAGCCGATTGGTTGAGCGCTTCAACGACTAATCGGCGACAGAGGAGGTTAATGTTTTCCTCGTTCGGTATAAGTGATGGAAGGGAAAAAAATATGATCAGCACAAAAAAAGAAGGTGAAGATTTATGCAGGTAGGCGTAGGATATAGTGACAACCCTGACTCTATGGAAGCAGGTGTGCAGGCGGCAAAAGGAGCTCTCGGCCAATCCGGGAGGAACGACCCTTGCGACATGGCGCTGCTGTTTTCTACCGCCAGACATGACCAGCGGCTTTTACGCGAAGCGGTCGTTTCGGTAGTCGGTGAATCCATACCGATTTATGGCGGCGGAGCGGTAGGAATAATAACCAATGATTATTATGGGTATGCGGGAGATCAGATTGGATTGGCCTGTATTTGGCTTGATGGCGTTAGTTGTGATGTACTTATAGACGGCGGTATGCCGGAGAGCGAAGAGGAAGCGGGCCTGCGTTTGGGCCGCCGGCTTGCCGAATTGGGTACAACCTCCGCATCTCCGGTCATGCTGTTTTATGACGCGCTGGACTACAAGGATGACGGCTTTCGGTTGTTAATGGCAACCTGGCTTTTAAACGGGATAGAAAAAGGACTTGGATTTCTACCCGATCTTACAGGCGCGGGTATGCAGGGCGACCATACATGCAGCCCCACCAGCCAGTGGATAGGCGACGGGATCGGTGAGCATTATGCTATGGCGCTGGCTTTTTCCGGCGACGTCCGTATTGACAGCGTGATTATGCATGGATGTCATCCCGCTACGCCATACTATACGGTTACAAAATCGGATGGGCCGGTCATACTTGAAATTAACGGCAAACCCGCTATTCAATTTGTAGACGAGCTTTTGGATTCGTCAATCGCTCCGGAGGATTATCCGTTTTTCTTGATTTTCGGGATAAACCATGGCGAACGTTGGGAAGAATATGACGAAAACTACTATGCCAGCCGCCTTTGTCTTGGAATCGATAAAGAACGAGGCGGAATCGTTATGTTTGAACCTGATATGGTTGAGGGGACAGAGTTTCAGATAATGTTCCGCTCTCTTGACCTTGATTATATGAAGCCTAAGATCGATAAAGTATTCAATGATCTTGACGGACGGGAGCCTGTCTTTGCGATGTATATCGACTGCGCGGGGCGGTGCGCGGGTTATGGGGGAATGGATATTGAGGACGCGTTTGTCATTCAGAAAACCGTAGCGGGAAGAGTTCCGGTTCTGGGCCTTTATACGGGCGTTGAGATTGCGTCCATCGGCGGGCGTCCGAGAGGCCTTGACTGGACCGGCGTATTTTGCCTTTTCTCCCAGAGCAAGGACGGTAAGGTTGATACCGCTAAAAAGTCCGATTCCGCGCCCGCGTGGGATTTGAATGGATTGCAGTCAAAATCAAATGAAGTATCTGTAGAAGCAATAGTGCGTATTTGCGAAAAAAACGCCGCGAAAATACTGGATCTGGATACCAAATCTATCACAATACGCCACGAGCTTGAGCAAAAACGCCGGGGGTTCAGCCTGCTAGCGGAGCTGTCCGTCTCCCTTCGCCAAAACACCAGCTACGAAAGCGTTTTTATTCCTGTGGCGCAGCGTATAAACGCGGCGTTAAACATGCAGCGCACGGTGGTGCTGACGCCGGATGACAAAGGATTTTTTACGGCAGCCGTTTTGCAGGGTTATTCCGCGGATGAGAAGGCCATGCTGGCCGGACGTCATATAGATGTGCCCTCCGAGCTGCTTAACACTGACTTCCCGGTGCTTGTCACCGGAGCTGACCCGCCGGACCGGCTTAAAGAGCTGCGGGAGCTTCTTAAGCTGCCATGCTTGATTTCCGCTCCCGTCATTTTGCAGGACGAGGTTGCCGCCATTCTTATCACAGGCCGTACTGTTGAGGCGCATCCATACCTTCTGCGCCTTGGGCGCAACGATGTGGAAACTGTACAAGCCATCAGCGCGCTTTTGGCGTCGGTGCTGGCGGGTCAGCGGTTGGCTGCCGCTGAGGAGCGTAACAAGATAATGCTTGACGCCATGCCAATGTGCTGTGTTTTTTGGGACGAATATGGAAACCAGACCGACTGCAACCAGGAGGCTCTCTCGTTTTTCGAGCTATCAAGCAAGGAGGAGTTTCTTGAACGGTACTATAAGCTGTCGCCGGAATATCAGCCCGATGGCCTCCATTCGGAGGAAGAAGCCCGGGAAAAGGTTATGAAAGCTTTTGTCTCCGGCCATGCCAGGTTCGAGTGGACTTATAAGACGCTGAGCGGTAAGCTGATACCGTCGGAGGTCACAATGGAGCGGGTACCATGGGGCGGGGACTATATTATGGCGGGATATATCCGCGACCTCCGCGAGCAGAAGGCGGCAATGGCCAAGCTCAGCGAGGCTCGTGATATGGCGGAGAGAAACGCCCAGGCTAAAAGTGAATTTTTGGCTTCGGTCAGCCATGAGATCCGTACACCGATGAACGCCATTATTGCCATGGTTCAGGCTGTGTCTAACAGCGGAATGGACGATAAGCAGCAAAAGCTGATCGACCAGGGGATGCGTTCCGCCAAGCTGCTGACGGCTGCTATCGAAAGTCTCCTTGATTTTTCGAAGATTGATTCCGGTCAACTGACCTTGGAAAACGGAGAGTTTTCCATACATGAGTTAATTGACAGCATCGATGGAATGCTGCGCAGGGATGCCGAGGAAAAGTCTCTGTACTTGCGCA
>Ga0153940_1000900_pt1 | contig 14126 bp, 14 predicted proteins | sample TSNJ024MetaG_FD_104736 | JGI IMG/M metagenome (GOLD analysis project Ga0153940, IMG submission 104736) | Attine ant fungus gardens microbial communities from New Jersey, USA - TSNJ024 MetaG | ecosystem: Host-associated > Fungi > Mycelium > Unclassified | place: USA: New Jersey, Brendan T. Byrne...
TTAAAAAGATGCTATATTGAAAATTATTCTTTACATTTGTATCGTGAATTAGGTTATTAATAATTTACAAGTATAACAAACAAAGAATACCATGGATAAGATGGGATTTCTTTGTTTTTTTTATGCCTGTAAGTCAATAAAGATTGTTTTTAAATTAAAATTTTTTGGTTATGAAAAGGTTATCAATTTTATTTGTAGCGATACTGGCGTTCAGTATCAGTTCATTTGCGAGCAACGATTATGAGGTTTTATGGGTGTTGAATAACAAGAGCACATTCAATACAGTAACCGATTATGTACAGGCAAGTCCTGCGCAGAAAGAACAGCTCGGGAATATATTCTATGATTCGGCTGAGAGATTAAAAAATGCGTTGCAGGATAATGACAAAGAGGGGGCTTGGAAAGCCTTGGCCTTCAATTTGGCAAACACTAAATCTGTATTATCTGCACAGCAATACCGTAAATATCTGGCAATATTAAATGCTACATATCAGCAGACACAAGGTGTTCTTGTAGCTAATAAATAAGATGTGATGTTTATGAAACAAATTGGAGGGAAGGATTTATTCTTCCCTTTATTTTTTTCAAAACAGTTCAATGCCTTCTTTATATGTCCTGAATTTCAATTCGGGAAGCAATTCCTTTCTCATGCGCCTCGTATCTCCATAATAAGACACCATTCCTATTTTTACAAAATCAACGGTCAACGGGCTTCGAGTACCGAAAAGCGTGGAGAATAATTCAAATCCCCGGGCTGCCGTCATTATCATCCACACGGGCATACGCCACGGTTTGTGATTTCCTTTATAGGTTGTTATATCGTCAAGGAATTGTTGCAGAGTTTGCACCCCCTCATCCCCAATATGATAAATCCCCTTTATATCGGGGTTTAGAGTGGCCGCAATAGTTGCATCCACAAAATCGGGTTTCGAGATGAGATATATATAGGTCGGTTTCCTCCACACTCCCAGTAACCAGTGGCGGGCAAACCATTGTGCTGCATCTATCATAAGGATTCCTTTACCGTAGACCATCCCTACACGTAAAGAGACAGCTTCGAAATCATATTTCTCTCCATACCGGAACAAGAGTTTTTCTTCCTCGAGACGTGTTTTTGCATGCATCGATTCCGGTTCTCCGTCCAATACTCCGGTCGCTGGATTTTCCGGGCTGCATTCACCTTCTACATGGGGGAAACTGATGAGGATAATGCGTTTTACTTTCTGCCCGATAGCGACATCTAATAAATTGTTGAAATATTGCGTATTCGTAGTCGGCAGGAATTTTTCGGGATTCGCTTTGAATAATATTCCCGCAAAATGAACGATTACATCGACATTTTCGAGTGCATCGCGCAATGTCTCCTTGTTTGCTAAATCTACTTTGAAAACGGATATATTCTCTTTCTCTTTCAGATTATCGGCGGCATCTTTTTTATGTATCAGCAAGTTCAGATTTACATTCATATCTTTCATTCCCTGAGCTAATAATCCGCCAAGGTTGCCTGCCGTTCCCGTTATTGCTATTCGTTTCATGTTAAGTTTAGTTTAAACTGTAAAGATAAGTTTAGTTTATTGCTATATGGTCATTTATTGAAACTATAATATCAAATTTTGTAATGCGGTATGCTGTTTTTTTTATAATTTTAGTTCCCGAATTTAGGCTTGGAATACCTGTATATTAATAATATAAACATTAAACACCATGAAAGAACTAAAAATGTTTATCGACGGTAAATTTGTAGAAAACACATCCGGCAAATGGATAGATGTACTAAATCCGTCGACAGAAGAAGTAATATCACGACAACCCGAAGGTACAATCGAAGATGCGAAGAAGGCAATCGATGCTGCCGAAAAGGCACAGGACAAATGGGCTGCCATTCCTGCAGTGGAGAGAGCCGCATACCTGATAAAAATTGCAGCCGGAATCCGTAAAAGAGAAAAAGAACTGACTGATATAATCGTTCGTGAAGGAGGAAAAACTCAGGGGTTGGCAAATGTAGAAGTCCTTTTCACAGCCGATTACCTCGAATATATGGCAGGATGGGCACGCAGGTATGAAGGTGAAATTATCCAGAGCGATCGTCCGCATGAAAATATTTTCCTGTTTAAAAAACCGATCGGGGTTACAACCGGTATTCTTCCGTGGAATTTCCCGTTCTTCCTCATAGCCCGTAAAGCAGCTCCGGCATTGGTGACGGGAAACACAATAGTGGTAAAACCGAGCCAGATCACACCCGAAAACGCATATGTATTTGCCCGGATAGTTGAAGAAACAGGCCTTCCTGCCGGAGTATTCAACCTGATAATGGGACGTGGTTCTGTTATCGGTCACGAACTGGCTGCCAATCCGAAAGTAGGTATGGTAAGCCTTACAGGTAGTGTAGGGGCAGGTGTACAAACTATGGCCGCTGCATCGGCAAATGTTACTAAGGTTTCGCTTGAACTGGGAGGTAAAGCTCCGGCTATCGTTATGGACGATGCCGACCTCGATCTCGCGGTGAAATCGATAATCGCATCCCGTGTTATCAATACAGGGCAGGTTTGTAACTGTGCCGAACGGGTATATGTACACAAGAAAGTGAAAGACATATTCCTTGAAAAACTGGTTGCCGGGATGAAAGCTGTAAAGGCCGGTAATCCTTCCGAAGTTGCGGATTTGGATATGGGGCCGCTTGTAGAAGCTAATGCGTTGAAGTCGGTGGAAGAAAAAGTAGCGAAAGCGATAAATCAAGGCTGTAAACTTCTTTGTGGCGGCAAGCGTATCGGAACGAAAGGCTATTTCTTCGAGCCTACTGTTCTTACAGAAGCCACTCAGAAAATGGATATTATACAGGAAGAAACATTTGGCCCGGTATTGCCTGTCGTTGAATTTTCCGATATAAACGATGCCATTGAATGGGCTAACGATTGTGAATATGGGCTGACATCTTCCGTTTATACTCAGAATCTGGATACAGCTTTCAAATTGGTAAGAGCGCTTAAATTCGGAGAAACATACATCAACCGTGAAAACTTTGAAGCTATGCAGGGATTCCATGCCGGATGGCGCAAATCGGGAATCGGCGGCGCCGATGGTAAACACGGACTTGAAGAATATCTTCAGACACATGTCGTGTATCTGGAAACAAAAGGCTGATAAGTCCAATAATAAAAAACTCAAAGTCTGCTGGCTTTGAGTTTTTTATATTATTACCTTTATAGCGATCAACTAATTTTAAGATAAAGATGAAAGTAGGATTATTTATCCCCTGCTATGTAAATGCCATATATCCCGAAGTGGGGGTAGCCTCATACAAGCTGCTCGATTATCTGGGTGTGGATGTGGATTATCCCATCGATCAGACTTGTTGCGGGCAACCTATGGCAAATGCAGGTTTTGAAGACAAAGCCATTCCTTTGGCAAAACAGTTCGAAGAACTTTTCGGCAAATACGACTATATTGTCGCTCCGTCGGCTAGTTGCGCCGCTTTTGTAAAAGAAAATTATCCCCGCCTGCTGCAGAAAGAACAGCATTTTTGCCGGACAAGCGGAAAAATATATGACCTGTGCGAGTTCCTTCACGATATATTGAAAGTGGACAAACTTCCGGGTAACTTCCCTCATAAAGTGAGTGTACATAACAGTTGCCACGGCGTACGGGAATTGCATTTATCTTCGGCAAGCGAATTGAATATTCCCCGTTACTCAAAGGTCAGGGATTTACTGTCCTTAATAGAGGGAGTAGTAGTGCTGGAACCTCAGAAAGTCGATGAATGCTGCGGCTTTGGAGGAATGTTCTCTATTGAAGAGCCTTCCGTATCTGTATGTATGGGGCAGGATAAAGTAAGGAACCATATGGCTACCGGGGCAGAATATATAACCGGAGCCGATAGTTCATGCCTGATGCATATGCAGGGAGTGGTTAGCAGAGAGAAACTTCCGGTTAAGTTTATTCATGTTATTCAAATTTTAGCTGCGGGACTATGAGTACAAAACATACGAAGGCGGCAGACCGCTTTATTGCTAATAAAGAGCAGGAAACATGGCATAACGAAACCCTTTGGATGGTACGGGAGAAACGTGACCGTATGGCAATGGCTATCCCCGAATGGGAACACTTGCGTGAACTGGCTGCGAAGGTGAAGATGCATACCATTACCCATCTCGACCAATATCTTGAAAAATTTGTCAGTAATGCTGAATCCAACGGTGTTATTATTCATTGGGCAAAAGACGCAAAGGAACATAATGAGATCGTATACGGTATTCTCTCGGAGAATAATGCGAAGAAGTTGGTAAAAAGTAAATCTATGCTTACCGAAGAATGTCACCTGAACCCTTACCTGATAAACAGGGGTATCGATGTGGTTGAGAGCGATTTGGGTGAGCGCATTCTCCAGCTGATGAATGAGCCGCCGAGCCACATTGTAATGCCTGCCATTCACCTGAAGCGGCAGGAAGTAGGCAAACTCTTCGAAGATAAGCTGCATACCGAAAAAAATAACAGTGATCCTACATACCTTACCCGCGCTGCCCGTCAGCATTTGCGCAACGAATTCCTGACAGCCGATGCAAGCATGACAGGGGCTAACTTCGGTGTGGCGGAGACCGGTGACGTGATAGTCTGTACCAACGAAGGGAATGCTGATATGGGTACCTCTCTGCCCAAAGTACACATTGTATCGATGGGAATAGAGAAGATTATACCGGATCTCAAAGCCCTGAGTGTATATATCCGTTTGCTCGCCCGTTCGGCTACGGGGCAGCCTGTAACGACTTATACTTCCCATTTTCGCAAGCCGCGCAAAGGTTGCGGGATGCATATTATACTGGTCGATAACGGACGAAGTGAAATACTCGGAAATAAAGAACATATACAAACGCTGAAATGTATCCGTTGCGGGGCATGTATGAATACATGCCCTGTCTACAGGCGAAGCGGCGGGTATTCCTATACTTATTTTATACCCGGTCCTATAGGTATTAATCTGGGAATGCTGAAATCGCCGGAGGAATACGCTGATAATGTTTCGGCTTGTTCGCTTTGCTATTCGTGTAACAATGTTTGTCCGGTAAAAATAGATCTGGCAGATCAGATATACCGTTGGCGACAGAATCTTGATTCGTTTCACAAGGCGGATAAGATGAAGAAGATGATGTCGTGGGGCATGAAATTCCTGTTTATGCATCCGGCTTTATACAAAACAGGACTGAAATTTGCACCGGTTGTAAATCACCTGCCGCGATTTATGCTGTATAACGGATTGAACGACTGGGGTAAAGGACGGGAATTACCACGATTTGCAGGCGAATCGTTTACCGAGATGTGGAAAAAGGGGAAAGTACAGACTAAAAATAAATAAGGATGAGTAGTAAAAATGATATATTAGGCAATATAAGGCAGCATATAACCGACAGATATGAGATGCCCGATATAGATATAGAAGGAATACAATATCCTGATAAAATCGCCCAATTTATAGAAATAAGTAAGGCTGTCGGAGGAGATGCCATTATCCTGAATGATGATGAAGATATAAATAAAGTTATCCGCTCTCTGTATGCGGACGCTAAAGTGATAGCCTCCAACTTACCGGATATAACCATTGCAACCGTTAATCCTGATAATACCGCGGACCCGCACGAATTGAATGGGATAGACCTGGCTATAATAGAGGGAGAGGTAGGTGTTGCTGAAAACGGATGTGTATGGGTTCCGCAGAACGTAAAGGAGAAAGTGATTTATTTTATTTCGGAATATCTTGTTATCGTAATCGATAAGAAGGATGTGGTGAATAATATGCATGAAGCCTATGATAAACTGACATTCAACGATTATGGATTCGGTGTATTTATCTCCGGCCCGTCCAAAACGGCTGATATAGAACAGTCGCTGGTTGTAGGCGCACATGGTGCAAAAGGAGTGACCGTGATATTGAAGTAGAGAATGCAGGTGTGAAAGATTTTTCGCTAAAATTTAAACAGGCTCTAATTCAACACAATATTATTATTAAATAAAAAGCGTGAGTTTATGCTCACGCTTTTTATCCAAAAAATCAATCCATATATAATAATAAATACAGGGCAGTGAAACTGCTTAATCATTTATTTTCACTGGTTACTTTCAAAGTCACTTCTATATTATTTCGTGTAGCATTGGAGTAAGGGCATACCTGATGTGCTTCTTTAACCAGTTCTTCAGCTTCTTGCTGGCTGATCCCTTTTATATGTACATCCATTTCCACAGCCAGTTGAAAGCCTCCGCCTTCTTTAGTGCCGATGCTTACTCTGGCAGTCACTTCCGGTTTTATGTGAATTTTTTTTGCTAATGCAACGTGGCTTAATGCGCTGCCGAAGCAGGCGGAATAACCTGCTGCAAAAAGTTGTTCAGGATTCGTGTAATTACCACCCGGGCCACCCATTTCTTTCGGAGGTCTCACTTCCAGATTCAGTACTCCGTCCGAAGACTTGACACTACCACTTCTTCCTCCAACAGAAGTCGCTACTGCTGTGTACATTTTTTCCATACTACTGTTTTTATAATTTGCCTGATTAATACAATGAAACAATAATAAGACTTGTATTGTTCAATGATAGCTATAATAAAGAAAAATAAGATTTAACAGGGCAATGGCGCGAAATTCATTTTTTTTGTAAAAGTTTATCTATGTAGTTAGAGCCGGTAGCTTGTAGCTCTTTGAAAAAATAATTAGCAGATTTGTAAATTAGCATATTAGCAAATGTTTTAAACTAAAAGTGATAAGTGAAAAACATTCTTCGTTTAAAAGTATTTTTTGTTATCCATTCTTCACTTTTCATTCTTCGTTTTTCGTTTAAGAATATTTTTCGTTCTTCATTTTTCATTAAAAACATTGGCACATCGGCAAATTGATTAATCGGTACATTGATTTCTGTTACCTTTGTTACTTTTTAACTATATATGGTTAATGAATGTGAAATTCGTAAGATGCAAACAATGAAAAAAGTGTCAGATGTGTCAAGTTTTAACACTGTATGGTTAATAAATGTAAATATTTAACAGGTGGTTCAGTTACCAATTTTCGTGCATTTATCCTAAAGGCTTAAAGGGGTATCCCTTATTTTTATAAAAGCACTATCTTTGTACAAAATGGAAGATTATGATACTGAATATACAAAATGAAACTGCACCGCTGAAAACCGTTGTGCTGGGACAACCGTATTCATTAGGAAAAGAACCAGTATTGGAGGAAACATATGATGCCAAATCATATGAGTCTGTACAAAATGGGACTTATCCCCAAGAGGGGAGTATCGCCGATGAAATGACCGCATTTGAAGAAATTTTCTTAAAATATGGTGTGGAAATTCTTCGTCCTCTTATTTTGCCCAACTGTAATCAGGTTTATGCCCGTGATGTAGCATTTGTAATTGACGATAAGATCATCACATCAAATATTATACCCGACCGGGCAGATGAACAGGAAGCATATGCGCCTATTTACAGCCGGATAGCTTTCAATAAAATATATAATCTGCCGGAGAAAGCGCATGTAGAAGGCGGAGACGTGGTACTGTATGATGATACTGTTTTTGTAGGCACTTATATGGAAAGAGATTATCCCGAGTACAAAACGGCCAGAACAAATGCGTATGCGATAGCATTCCTTCGGGAATTATATCCTGAGAAGAATTTTGTGGCATTAGAACTGGAAAAAGATGATACCGACCCCCATAAAGGTATCCTGCATCTCGATTGCACTTTCATGCCTGTAGGTAATGGTAAGGCTATTATCTATAAAGATGGCTTCAAGCACGAAAAAGACTATCATTATCTGGTCGATTTCTTCGGTAGAAAGAATGTTTTCGAGGTTACACAGGAAGAAATGTATTATATGAATACGAATGTATTTTCCATATTTCCTACGGTTGTTGTAAGCGAGGAGCGTTTTACGCGCCTTAATCGCCATCTGGCTGACGAATGGGGGCTGACTGTAGAGGCTATCCCTTATTTCGAGATATCCAAAATGGGCGGGTTGCTCCGTTGTTCTACCTTGCCTTTAGTAAGGGAATAATCTTGTATAAAAATGAATATGCTGAAATCTCTGATTTTCCTTTTAGTTTTCGTGCTTGTATCCATTACTGTATCGGCGCAGATGATCGGCGCAGGCATGCAAGTGGCAAAGAGTGAGAGAGCCCAGTTCGCAGCTAATGTACATACCAGATATTACACATATAAAGGAGATGTAAATTTCTTCTTGTTCGGAGGCTTGGATTATACAGGAGGCAGTACCAAACTTTCAGGATTGAATACGAAGGCTATTTCGCCGACATTCGATTTTGCAAATATGGTCTTTGGAGATTATGCCGATAAAAGTGTTTTGTGGCTGTCGTGCGATGTGGGGTATTTACGAAATTTCCATGAGAAAAAGTCGAGCGGGATTGTGCTTACTCCTAATATTATGTGCGCCTATAGTTTGTTTTATATAAAGACAGGGTATGATATGAATGTGTCGCGCGGCAACAATCAATTTTTCGTACGCTTGGGACTCATTCTTTCATTGTAAGTATTAAGTAATAAGTGGTTTGAAGTTCTTCAAGCTTATTACTTAATACTTATTATTAATAAAATTATTTTGCGTCGGGATAAAGACCTTTCCACCAGCCATTATCGTCCTTCAGCCATTTGGCAAACCAGGCCATGATGGAATTGTTCCATTCCACACGCCGCTTATAATTCATTACTCCGTGGTTTTCGTCTTTCACCTGTATGAATTCTGCCGGGCGTCCCAATATCTTCAAAGCTGTGTACATCTGGATACTTTCGCCTATAGGTACATTGGTGTCGACCGTACCGTGTGTAAACAGAATAGGTGTGTGTACTTTGTCGGCGCTGAACAACGGGCTTTGCTTTACATACAGATCGGGATTGTTCCACGGATAGCTGTGCGCGCTTGCACCCGAACTATAAGTGTATCCCCAGTATCCTTCGCCCCAGTAGCTGCTGATGGAACTGATTCCCGCGTGGGATACGGCAGCAGCGAATATATCCGTCCGGGTTTGCAGGTACATGGTCATAAATCCACCGTATGATGCGCCTACACAGCCGATCTTCTTATCATTTACATACGGGTGTTCTTTTACAAACTGTTTTACGCCTTCTATGATATCTTCGGCTGTACGTTTACCCCATGCATTGACATGCAGAGCTGCAAACTTCTGTCCGAATCCTGTTGCGCCGCTCGGCTGTATAATATATACCACATAGCCTTGCGATGCAAACACATGAGCAGGATACGGCCCTTCAAAGGTACGGGAAGTAGGGCTGGTACCTCCGTAGTAATATACGATCATCGGATATTTCTTGGACGCGTCGAAGTTTGGCGGCAGGTAACAACTGCCCTTTATCTCTGTTCCTGCGGAATTGGTAAAGTTCCAGTCTTCTGCTTTTCCGAGAGTCATTTCCGATAACCTGTCGTTGTATGGGTCGGCTACCATTGTCGACTTTTGATTTTTTATATCATACAGATAAGCACGGGTAGAATTTGACTGGCTCACCCCGAAATAGATGGCGGACATAGCATTGTCAGCCGTAGAGAATGAACGGATGACTTCCTCATTCAATGGTAATTTAGCGAAAGACTTGCCGGAAGGATTGTATGCATACATATTCACATAGTCCTTGTCGGTAGTACGGAAATAGATCAGATTATCTTTCTTGTTCCAGAAACTATTGTCGATACTCGGGTCGAAGTTCTTTGTAATCGGGTCAATCTGTTTTGTGCTCAAGTCCATGATAAATGCGAGGCCGTTATAGCTATTGGCTATTTGCCCGGCATCTATGTTTTGTCCTATACCGCCGAAGGCTTCACCTGAACCCGAAATGAGGACTTTTTTCCCGTCAGGAGAGAATGATGCGCCATGTGCAAAGCCTTCGTTTGTCCATAAAGTATCTACTGTCATAGTCGGCAAATCCAGTTTGAGCATCGTATATTTACGGAACGGACGTTCGGTCACTGTTTCATCGGTAAAAGAAATCAGAAGCTGTTTTGAGTCGGCGCTGATATCGTTGAGCCATGTGGTATGCGAGCCATATGTAAGTTGCTGGCTTAGACCCGATCTGATGTCGTATTTATAGATGAACGAACGGTTGGTGTACCCCGGTTGGCGGTCTTCTGGTGATAATAAAAGCTTTAAATCGCCTTTGGTTTCTTCGCCTTTCTCCTGTTTGGTATAGAAAAGAGTCTTTTCATCGGGGGAGAAAGTCATATACTCGTCCGGAATGTTCTTTGCAAGGATCGTTTCCTGTAATGTCGCCGGATCGATGGTAATCAGATTTGTGCCATCTTCGGTTTTCAGTAAGTAGAACATTTTTTCGCTTACAGGCATCCAGCTTAACTGTTTTTTACTGCCATCGGTATCCAGAAGGACTTGCCTGCCTGTAGAAACATTATATAATTCGGTTGTGGATACGCTTTTTTCTCCGAATGTATTTCTGTGCGAAATCAAAGCGTATTGTCCGTTTGGCGATATGCTGGTATTGGTTACTCTTTTACCTAAGAGCATATCAGTAAAGTTTACAAACCTTTTACTCGTATTTTGAACTGAAAAAGTAGTCTTGTCATCATCCTTCTCATTTTCCAATACAATTTTGAAAATCGGGGAGGACTTATCTTCCGCCGAAGCCAGTAGCTTGATTACAACACGGCTGGATAAAGGATATGGGTTGAAAGCAGCAGTAACCTCTTTTTCATTCCTGAAATTTTCTTCTCTGGTGGTTTTCGATGTGCTGAGTTTACCATCTACATATAGTTCGAACATATTCGGAGAGGTTATCTTTAAGGATAATTTCGCATAACGGTCGGCCTGTACATAGAATGAGAATAGCTGGAAAGTATAGCCTTCCCTTGGCTTTTCCGCATAAAAATATCCGGCAGTGTCGGATTTAAGAGGTCTTACAAAAGCGGTTTGCTCAGGAATGGTCAGACTCATTTTCAATAACTCCTTTTCCGAATACTTATCTCCTTTCAGATTGGTCGAGTCCACAATTAACGGATTGATAACAGCAACGGGCGGAGCTGCATATATCTGAGGTAATTTTTGTTTGGTCTGAGAAAACATTCCTATAGCCAATATGAGGCATAGGGCAATAACCGACAATCGTAATTTCATATATTTTATAATATTTTATAGTTTAGCCGATAAAGATATGAATTATACGATAGACAAACGGAATAATAGCAGTGAAAAGCATTCGTTTATCATGATGTTTTATAGCAGGGATATTTTTAATTAGGGATAATATATTATCTTTGAGCATGTAAAACGCACGTCTTAACTAGCCAGAGCAGAACCAGTATTAATTTTTATTTTGCCGGGTCTGGCAAAAGTGCTTAATGTTATTGAAGCTTATATTAAACACTATCATTTATATTAAAGAATGAATATCTTAACACGCTACATTATCTGTATCTTATCGGTTATTGCCATATTTTCTTCGTGTGCCGGAGAAGATATAATGCTTTATCATGAAAAGGAACCCGAACCTGAGCCGGAGCCTCAACCTGAATACTACTGGCTGTTGGAAAGTGTGGATTATCCGGAATCTAATAAGTTGGAAATGCAGTCCCGAGATGATTTTACCCTGACATACAATGATGCTGATTCCATAATCATCATTGATAATGATGGGGGAGATTATATCCAGGTTGATTATAAGGATAAATTCTTTTCTTTTTCCCGCGTAAGGAATTCCTCTGCGACAGGCCGGACATCGGATAGCCTGCTGATTTACCTGAATGAGAATAAACAGATAGATTATGCCTTGCATGTGACCAATATAGAGACATTTAAGGATGGCGAACTAATATCGAACAGAAGAACACAGAACGATTCCACGGTCTGTAAATATAATGCAGAAGGATATATGACCAATATGGATCATTATGATTATAGTGGAAATAATAACTCCCTGTCATATGCTGAAGAATACGTGATTACAGATGGTAATATAACCGAAGTGACTTCATCGGCCGGTTATCATCATATATATACATATGACAAGACTGCATATATTCAGTCGGCAAGCTATGTATATGAAATGCCTCTGAATACAATAAGTATAAAGAGCAGGGGAGGGTGTTGGTTTATGTCCAGTTTGCCTTTTCTGTCGGCTAAATATCTTGGAAAGGCTAGTGTGAATAATGTATCGCGAACGGTAATAAAGAAAATAGACCGGAACGGGGTGGAGTCCGACTATGCTGACATCGTGTATAGATATGTTCTCGATGAGAATAATATGCTAAGTACAGCTACACTTTCGGGAGCAGTTAACGGTCAAAATATTCCCGATAACTATGTATCTAAATTCTCTCATTTCGGAAAAGAAAAGAAATAAGATGAAAAGTCCGGTTCTATACCGGACTTTCTTGTTTAATCCCGGCTTAGCTACAAGTAATGAATGAGAAATTGAGAGATGTTCATTACCTAACCAAGCCGGGAGGCTAAGGGGGCAGCCTTATATTTTCAGATATTATTTTCTTTCGGGTGTATCCAATACTTCTCCTGTCTCTTTACTGACTTTTACTATATCGCCTTTTGTTCCGCTGATATACCATATTCCGTTATCCAGGCTTACCGAAAACGGTTCCTGTCCGGTTAGCAATGGTCTGGCTATCGCCATAACCGACAGTATGGTTGGTACGGCATCATTATAGGCTGTCAATGTAGAAGACTGGTGTTCCGGTCGCTCTATGGATTGAGCCAATACTTCAATGTTATTTTTGTATTTATCTCTGGGATTACCTTTGAACTGATAGAATATAGCAGAGGCTATCATCGATATCAGACAGATGGGGTATATTGCAGTCTTACTCATAATAATCTAAGTTTTATCGGTTGCATCATATAGAGGAATGCATAGCATATATTCCACAACAAGACTATTATTTTTTTGATGGAAAATAAAAAAAACGCTGAAATATTTGAATTTCAGCGCTTACAGTATTGAAGTATAACTTTTATTTTTTAGCGTCCAGTATTTCAAGAAGTATTTCCGGTTCGTCTGTGGTAATGTAATCGATTTCCTGATTGAGCATTGTTTGCATATCTTCTACTTTATTCACAGTCCAAGCATTGGTGAGTAATCCCATGGATTTTGCTTTTTTTGCTAGATCCGTATCTTTAAGAAAATGGCTATAGTGATAATCTATACCAGACATTCTTTCCGCTTTCAGTTCTTCCAGCGTTTTATCGGCTTCCAGATAAAGGATTTTTGCCGTTGGGTCCAGTTCTCTGATGCGTTTTGCCGCATCGAAACTGAATGTTATATAGTCGGTCCATGCCTGCGCATTCATACGGTGTACTATATGGACAGCCGAATCGGCAACGGCTTCGCTACGTTCTTTTCCTTTTTGCGAAGCTTTAACTTCCAGTATCAGACGGGTCTTATTCTGTTCTTTAATACATTTGATATATTCTTCGAGGCTTGGCAGTTTATCTCCGTCTTTCAATTCTATTTTATGTAGTTCTCCGGCAGTAGTTTCTTCTACCTTTTTACCTCCTATTTCGGGGTCGTGTGAGAGAATAACTTTATTGTCGGAAGACAGCCATACATCAAATTCGGAGCCTTCGCAGCCTATTTCTATCGCTTTTTTCAATGATTTTAATGAGTTCTGGCTGGCATCATGGTTTTTCCATGCCCCACGGTGTGCGATTACCTTGTTTCGGATAAAGTCGTCTCTGACCAGTTCGAAGGTTTTCTCTCCGTCTTTGGTCTTTACAGTAACTTCGAAACGCCAGGGAGAGGATTCTGTCAGAGCGGCATTTTTTTTCAGGGAGATGTATCCGTCCTTGCTTATTGTGAATAATCTGGAATCGTCTTTTGTCAACGAGATTTTTTCTCCTGCGGGAATGTTGAATTTTCCAATAGATATTCCCTTCTTATTTTTTGGAATCAGATAATTATCCAGTGTCAATAATTCTTTTCCTGATTGTGAATGCATACCGGCATGACTTGATAATAAAATAAAAAATAAAAATAATAATTTTTTCATACGTAAATTAAGTTGTGCTCCCCACTGTCAGAGAGCGTTATAAATCCTTTATTACTATCTTATTTTGAGTTCAGACAAAAGAAAGAACAGCACTTGCCCATTTGGCAAA
>Ga0153940_1000901_pt1 | contig 14097 bp, 11 predicted proteins | sample TSNJ024MetaG_FD_104736 | JGI IMG/M metagenome (GOLD analysis project Ga0153940, IMG submission 104736) | Attine ant fungus gardens microbial communities from New Jersey, USA - TSNJ024 MetaG | ecosystem: Host-associated > Fungi > Mycelium > Unclassified | place: USA: New Jersey, Brendan T. Byrne...
ATCACAATATAGGTAGATACCAGGGATTGTGCTGCACTCAATTCCTGTGAAGTAATACTAAATGACGAATTGCCCACAGAAAACGAACTGTTGTTTACATACATTTTAATATCTGCCTGATACTGTGGCGCAATACAAAAATAGGTGAATGCAATGCCACCTCCACCAAATAACAACGTTGAAAGAATGATAATCCATACATTTATCCAAAGTACCTGTATTATGCGCAATAGATCAATTTCTATTTCATCTGCTTCTGTTTTCAATTATCGCTCCTCCTCTCCCATCAGTTTCTGCTTTTCAGGGTTTCGTTTCCGGTTACAAACCTACTCAATTTAAATAAAGTATATTACAAAAAACTCTGCAAAGCAAGGAAATGTTACAAAACTGGATGCGCTGGTTCAATTGTGCATGTTTTTCGCTGGTACAGAGCACCTGTTTTCGGGGAAATAGTGTAGCCTTTCCGGTTGCCAGTGCAGTGGCTAATGTAGTCAATTTCAACTTGTTTTCTGCTTGACTACCCTTTATTTCAGTCAGTCTGTATATTTCATACCGCAAAACCACTCTGCACGGACGAAGAAATCACTTTGCACGGGCATGAAACCGCCATTCATGGACAGCGAACCAGTGGTTATGAAAATCAAATAATAGGGACTTATTCTTATGACTGACTGTGCAATCACTATAGTTGTTAATGCTAAGTTGATGTGTCAAAAATCTGCTCTGCTTGGTTGTCATCGTCTGCTCTAACTCATTGACAAAAATTTTGTCAGGGCTATCCTATCAATCGCTTGACTACACTATAGTATCCACGTAGAATCCCGCGGCGATTGACAGGATTAGGAGCAAACCCTTTAAACATATAAAATGTGCCGAAAATACCCCACATTATGTTGACTGGTTCATTTGCCGTGACAAATGACTTCATTCGCCGTGACAAGTGGCTGGACGCTCCGTGCAGAGTGGTTCTGCTATGCGAAATATACGTCAGTCGGCAAGGTTGCTCTATTTGACCGTGCAAATGGTCTTAAGTGAGCGGCATATACACCTAGAAACTTTTTCAGGCTGTCATGGAAGTCATTTAGGTTATTCATCGGTAAGCGCGTCAAATAAAGGCTCAAAAAAGACACCTATCATTCTGACAGATACCTTAAACTCAATATTTTAGTTTGATATAATTAAAATTTTGCAACAACCCGTTGCAAAATTTTAATGATTAATTCTTTTCTCAATCTTGTTTTTCCGTTGTCTTTGGGAATTTAATCAATTCCAACTGGTTTATCATCATACATCCTGGCATGGCACTCTTTTAGAAGTTCCTTGTCGATCTGGTGACTTATGGATGTAAAGACCATTTCTGGGTTATTACTTGATAATTGTAATATTCTCGCCAATTTCGTTGTCATTTTTACTCCTATCACTGTGTATAGATAATGTTTCCTCTTTGATATTGTTTCGCAGAGCAGAACTGCGAGGAACAGTTCCTTCTCGACTTCCCTCCGACATTTATTTTGTTCATGCCTTCACAGGTACTATTCGGGTCTCCGACTATCTATATCCCCTTTGTCTTTCTTCTTTTGGTTGTCAGACATACCTTCTTCTTACACGCAAGGAAGAAAGATACAGGTTCCCTCCAGTTGACATACAATCCTTGTGTAGCATGAATAGTTCCAAACCAACACCGCCGAAGTGCGTGAAATCTCACCATAACGATAAACCCACATGTTGTCTTCCCCCCTGACCACAGAGTCCTTCTGAATTTTTGTATTTCGGTGAGGGGTAGCTATTCCTACTACCTAACTGTCTACGCTTAACAATAGTGTTACCACTTTTTGTCCAAGACTTGCTTCATGTGCTGTGGTTAGCAGCTTACAAGACGGGAGTTCCACCCATCAGATTGTACACCCTTAGCTGGACGCACGGTCAGGCACCGAGAGCATTTCGATATAAAAAGAGTATTTCCTACTCGATTTAAAAAATCCTTCAAAGTATCTTTTTAATTCTTCTATGAATTTTATTTTGCATCTGTTGCATTAATTCTAACATTAATTTTTCTTTTATAATAAATAGTATTATTCCATATACCCCGAAGAAGCATACTGCGCTTACTGCAAGTGTTAAAAACGGAATTAGTGGCAACTTCTTTACCCATATGGAGGCTATGACCGCTGCTATAAGGGCACACATAATTTTCTTGCATTGAATCTGTTTGAAAAGAGTCTTTGAAACCTTGCGCGCTGCATGATACTGCCATATCATAACAACACCTTCTGCAACAAGTGTACCAATTGCTGCGCCTGACACCCCATAGAAGGGAATTAGTATTGCATTCAAAACCAAATTCGTTATTGCACCTGCAATTTCTGAATATAATACTGATTTTTCCATCCCAAGAGGAATCATCATCTGAATGCCCAAAACATTGGTAATACCAATAAACACCAATGTCGGCATAATAATCTGCATCGGCAGAACAGCTTGTGCATAAGCATCCCCTGAAAGAAAACTAACCCCTTCCTCTGCATAAATCATAAAATAGAGCATCATTGCCGGAGCCACTAGTAGAATAAAGTTTAATGTTTTTTTTAAACTCCTATAAAACTCATCTATCATCCCTTTATCAACATAATACGAAGCTCTTGGCAGTAAAACTGCGCTTACCGAAGTAACCACACTAACCAGAATTCCTTTGATTTTTACAGCCGCATTATAATAGCCAACCACTTCATCTGTTTTCATAAAACCAAGCATTATGGTGTCCAAATGTCCATAAATCACAGTTGCAACAGACATCAGAAAAAAAATCATAATTGGCCGTAAATGCTCACGCAAATCATACCCGCCCACAGGTCGGAAGATAATAAATTTTCGCATATAGACAAAATTACATATGTTTGAAGCGGATGTTGCAAGTATTGAAATTGCTCCATATGCCAAATAATCACTTTTCTGATGAACAAACAAGAACATTGCAATCAATGCAATCAATTTGAACAGAATTGATCGCATTGTAATGTATTGATATTCTTCAAGTGCCCGATACATCCATTCAACACCCATTGCATTAAAAATTATTGTGCTACTAATCACCACCATCAATAGGTTTTCCTCATGCAATCTGGGTACAACAAGCAAAGCACCCAAAAAAAGCAAATAAGCAATGATACAAGTCACCAGGTTAATTAGCATTATCTCCTGTACTGTACGTGATAACTCCATTTTATCATTACGAACGCGAGCACAAGCCCGTACCCCATAAGTTGGGATTCCCAGTTGAGCGAAGATGGAAAAATATGCAATGGTTGAGGTTGCAAAAGATACCTTCCCCATGCCCTCCGGCAATAATATTCTTGATATATATGGGAACGTAATAATAGGGAATATAATAGAGGACATGGTTAAGATTGTATTCATCAGCATGTTCTTTCTTATAGAGTGTACCTGTTGCATTTCGACCTCCTGTTCCCATTAAGCATTTTGGCACTTTTTACTCTTTCTATCAAAGCATCTTGATACTCTTCAGGGATATCTTACATTCATATTAATTTATCTTTAAAACTTATTTCCTGGAGTTCCAGGTTCCACTAACTTTCCTAATTCACCTGTTGTTCCATCCATATAAGCCCTGTATAAAACTTTAAAATTAGACCATTTTCGTCTTACAATTGCTCTTCCGCATAGATCTAAGACCAAAAGAACTGGCCGCAATGTCCTTACAAAAAAATTAGTTCCGTAGGTTTTATCAAACCAGATTTGATTACGATAATTATAATAATTCTTCCAGTCCATCAGATGGTTTTTATCATGAACAGGGATAATCTGCTTATGAAGAGTCGCATTCTTACAATATAAAAGCTTGGTTTTTCGAGATGCTCTTAATGCATATTCCGTATCATCAAAGTTCAAAAATAAGTCCTCTTTTGGAAATCCAATTTCGTTAATCAAAGATATAGCAATCAGTGGTCCCTCAAATGGCATGTCATGGATTTCAATCGTATCTCCTTTTATCTCTGCGCTAGGTATTTTCGTTTTTCTCATCTTTAGTGTATAAAGAAATGGATTACTTTCATCAATATTAGTTATTGCATAATCCAAATAGTTCTCATCTGTACGGCTTGGTATACATAAACGGACTTCATTTGACATATGAAAAATCAATTTCTCAAGGCAGTTCTCAGACGGCAAAACATCATCATCCATAGTCCACAGATAATCATAATTTTTTCCTGATGCAAGTTTAATTCCTCCATGAAATCCTCCAGAACCTCCACGGTTTACAGAACTTCGATAATACATCCATTCAATATTGGAAACTTTTTTTACATGTAAGTTTTCTTCTATTATATTATCAACAAACCCCATCTCTATTAGCATTTCATCCGTTCCATCAGAACTGGAATTATCATACAAAAGAACCGCTGACAAGGGATATGTCTGTCTCCTTAGTCCCTCTAATACTTTCTTCAAGTATTCTTTTCTATTATATGTAACTATAACTGCACATACTTTTTTAGACGTATTCATACTACTCCTCCTCACTATAATGTAGATAACCATTAACTCATAGTTATTCAAATAAATATGTTGATTCCTCTATAGCCTCACTGTAATCATAATCCATTAATGCAACACATAAAACAAATGGCATTGCATAATAATAATACCAATGCATACCCATATAAAGATTTCCCGTTTCATACAGTATGTATAATATATACTGATACATATGCTTTTTTTTAAATAACTCATGAGATTCTTTAAAAAGCTTTATCCAAAAAAACAGCAACCAAGTCAACCCCATAATCCCATGTGTATAAAAAAAACCAAATATTCCATTGTCAGCCAGAAAATAGTTTAAAAAGTAGCCACTAGCCATTTGAGCAGCATTACAATTCTCATTAGGTTCTCCGAATCCTATTATTGGGGATTCTGCTAGTCGTTCTAGATAATAGGCTTGTCCTACATATCGAATTGTAAGATTGCGCTCTTGCTCTTTACTAAATATACTTGCCAATGAATCCTGTACTAATGACGAATTAGTCATAAAGGCAACTGCAACTACAACGGTCAAAGTACCGACTAAAAGTTTTGTAGAGAACCTTCTTCTCCACAAGAAATATGCTGCCACAAATGTCACTAGCATAATAATTGAAGGTGCACGATGCTTACATATACCGAACAAAACAAATGCACTGCCCACTGATAGAAGCAAGTTTATTATTTTATATTTATTGTTGAGAATCTTATCAATGCAAAAATACATAAAAATAAGAGGCAATAAGTAAGATACACGTAATCGCGCTGTTCCATATCTAGAATCTATATTCGTATATATGAAGATAAATGTATCACTAAGGATATACTGCAATGTAAAAAGCATAATTTCCGCAACTGCTTGAAAGGCTAGAATACTAACTACATCATCACGTAACAACATGTTTGTTTTCATTGCCTTGACAATAGCATAATATAGTAACATGGATACAATGATATATCGATTCTGTCTTAATGATAATCCAAATCCTTGACCAAAAAAATGATATGCCGCAATACTTGATATTAAAATGATCCCAACAAATAACGCCGGAAATTTTGAATATCTTATTTTTTGCTTAGTACGAATGCCAAACAAAACATAGAAAATCCAAACTATTGCTAACAAAACTCCAATATCGGAAAATTTCAAGATTCCCGAGATAATATACTGGCCACTTGGAATCAGCCACGAAAAGTTCTCCAACGAGATAATAACAAGAAAAAAGCTAAGAGTGAGAAAGTTTTTATTTCGTATTCTCCATTTTGGTATCTTCACAGCCTACTATCTCCTATCTATAATTCGCTAAAATATATTCTTTAACCGATTATCAAACATTTGTGCTTTCACCCGAGTGTTCTCGGCCATTTGTGTGTATTCATCAGAATGATATCTCTTATAAACCGCTTCTATTTGTGCGGTTAAGCCGAATATCTCCTTGCTGGCAGAGTTGCCAGATATTGGGGAGCAAAAGTACAAAACCAAATCAAAAATCAGTTTCTGGGAATACTTCATAAATTCATAGTCAACATTGAGTATATCAAGTTTCACCCCTACGGCCAATTTCTGTATCATACTTCCACATGGTATATCTCTCCGGCTTCCCAAGAAATATATCCTGTTCATAATATCCAGTTCTTTTGCAAGTTGCTCAAGTTCGTTACAATGCTTTCCATCTCCAACAATTTTAAAATGATAATCCATCTTCCCACTTAAACTGGCCAACTCTTTTAAAGTAACCCAAACCCCTTGAGCTGCCAATTTTCAGTTCAGCTCTCATTTATTGAGATTCCAAAAAGTTATAATGTTCTAAACCATATCTTAATAATTTTAATAATTTACTTTAAGTTTAATCAAGAAGCTCGCTATAGATTTTTTCAAGATTAGTAACTGTGTTCATTATTGAAAACTCTTCAGCTGTATGTTTCGCAGCCGCTATAATCAACTTAGATGTTCCACTATATAAATCGCGAATTGCCAATTCAATAGTCATTGCCAGTCCTTCTGGATCGGATGATCTAGTTAGATACCCATTCTTTGCATCTTGTACTATTTCCGGAATACCTCCGACATTATTTGCTATACAAATAAGCCCAAATGCCATGGCCTCAACTATGGATATACCAAAAATCTCCTTACAAGTAGATGGATAAACAAAAATATCGGCGCTTTTTAGGAATGGAACGACATTGCTCTGAGCACCTACAAAAGTGATATTTGTGTTTAAGTTTAACTGAGTAGATAAAGCTTCAAGTCCTTCTCTTTCTTCTCCATCTCCAACAATTGTTAATTCTAAAGTATACATTTTTGATATCAGAGACACCGCTTTGATTAACAGATGAACACCTTTAACATCAATCAATCTTCCTATGTATAGAAGCTTTATTTTATCTCCGATTTTATGAACAACATCTTTACCCGCTACTAATTTCTCTGTCCCGATTCCATTATATACAACTTTAGCTTTTTCCAACGAGAAATTAAACTCATCTCTGTAACTCTTAGCTCCAGCATTCGACACAAAAATCATTTTATCAGAAATTGCTATTGACCGTTCCAGCAACCATTTTCGAAATATCCGTTTACCAAATGAATATTTATCATAATAGATGCTTTTTTCAAAGCAAGAATGCACTGTCATAACAAACTTTTTATGTGGGTAAATTCTTTTTAGATATAAATAATACATTTGGAGATACGGATCACTATGATGTATAATAACAATATCATATGATCTTACTATGTCCCTGAGTGTTCTTGTCTTTGCAATTGAAAATTTTCTGCTTTCAGCCAGAGACATAACTTCCATTCCAGTACTACGCATCTGGTCAAATATAACACCTCCTGCAAACAAAAAGCAAAAACCATTATCATAATCTGCATTCAGGCCAATATCTTTACACAATACTTCAATCCCACCGATTCCACCCGTAGATAAAATATTTAATACATTCATCTGACCGATTCCCTTCTTTTCTTTGGAAGAAGACTTAGTGCTGATGCAATAGTATTCACCAGCTTACTTAAACCCTTTCACTTCATCCTATATCCTTCTTTATACCAAATTGCAAATATCAGTAAGTGCTCATTGTTCTTCTGGTTTTGATTGACTTTAAACCAAAGAATAAAACCTTTATGTCTAGTTACCACAACAAGGAACCACATAAAACAGTATACTTCAATCCATTCTCTTCACAATTACAATGCAGTTCAGCCATCATAATTCTCCAGACCATAGAGTTTTGTTATTGGGCTTTTAACACACTGGACAATAAAAATATTTTCAGAAAACCCCATTTGTTTCAATCTTATAAACATCGTGACCAGAATTTCGTTTTTCAACTGATGGAAACTTCATGTAATCCTTGTACAGCCTTTTCAAATTCAACTCTCCTTTCTTGGGTCCATTTACAACAGTATTTTCAAACGGAAGTTCAATCAAATCATCGAAATCACTGAGTTCAAAATAGAGTTGATTTGTTTCATAATTACTGGAAAACATACTGCCAACATATTTCCACTCAGGCCTATTACGGATAACCAGATTACGCTGCAGCTTAATCAATTTTTTTTTAGGAAGCACACTAATTACAGCTGCCACGCTATTGATTGCCTTCTTCTTTCCTTTACGCTCCATATGGCATCCTTCTATATCCCAGATTGCAAAAGTAATAAAGCGAGAAATTATTCTGCGGATCTTGGTGCTCTTTTGTCCCGGCTTCTCTATATGATCCAACGGGAAAATATCAATAAAAATTCCGTTTTTAGCTTTACAATTTTTTCGGTATCCTTCAATATACACAGTATTATTTCTCAAAAGCTTTGCATACGGCTGATAATAATGCTCATCTGTTGAAAAATCTTGTAAGAAACAGCCCTCAATCGGCTTATTCTTTAAGACATCAATAAGGCGGTCATAGTCTTCTCTCACAAGCGCAATATCCATATCATCATCCCAAGGAATAAATCCTTTGTGTCTAATAGCTCCTAACAATGACCCACAAACAACGGTATAATGCAGGTCATTCTCTTTACACACATGATGAAGTTGGTTAATCATATTAATTTGAATCTGGTGTACTGCATTCAAAGTTGCATCATCCATTTTGCTATTCCTTTACTAAGTATTAGTTTTTTCATTTTTCTCTTCAATTTTCCTGGTAGTAACCTTGATACGGCATTTTTAAAGTATTTTGCCCGTCCAACATTTTCATTTATCAGGCGACCAAATGACTTTTTGTCAAACTCGGCAAAAAACCTTTCTCGATTTTTATGGCAATGCGAAGGAGCACTCAGCTGTCCATTATGTTTCAGTAGGAAATCAACCTCTGTTTCCTTCATTAGTAAGCTATTGGCATTACATAACATCTCTTCACCTTTAACGGTATTAACTAACACACATGAAACTCCCGTATAATCAACCAGTTCAGGCATTATCTTTTGTATATTCCAATAATCTCCTAATGTAATATCGCCATAACGCTCCGGTTTTGCAAACGGGCACGAATAACAACTTTCTCTATAAAATAGCGCAGAATGAAACCCTCTTAGATACTCGTCCGTCTTATTGTTTCTGTAGATTGTTTTGCCACTTGAAAGTTCTAGTTTCAAAAAGTTAGAATGGATTTCTCCATAAAAGTCCTTTTTCTTGTGCCGAAATTCTGCTGACAAAACCTTACAGTGATATCTTTCTTCAATTTCATTAATGTAGTGTTTGAAAATTCCAGCACCTGGCACACCATGGCAAACTATATCTACTGTATAAAGGTTTTCGTAGTCTTTTCCCAGATACCTTTTCACCCCTGCAACATGACATGGAGTTCCCGAAAATAGAACAGCCTTACCATTTTGAAGAGATGTTTTAACTTTCTTATAGATTCCAACACAATTACTCTGAATATACTTTGATTTTTTAAACGCCTCTCGCCTTTTGGCAGATCGTAAATCATGAACTGCAGAAAGGTCATCGCTCAAAACAGCACCCACAACTAATAGATCAGAATACACTAACTCTAGTGAGGCGACAATCCCTTCAAATGCGCCCCCAGAGGCACTCTTGTTTCTTTGAGTTTCTTCCTCTAATACTGCAACATATGCCTTCTGTCTTATAGCATCAGAGCATACTGGTAATGAGGAGATCGGACATACTATCCGGCATCTTCCACAATTTACACAGGCTTTCAAATCAATTGTAGGGTATTTACTTTTATCCTTTCCGTCCGTCAGGCTAATCGCAGTACACGGACAAGCATCTGCACATACTCCACAACCGCAACACTGGTTAACCGCACCGGTATCAAGATACGTCTTTAGCATTTCAATTCCTCACTATTAAAATTTCGCGCATTCGCGCTCTCTGATTGTCTGTAGAACCTCTGTTAACATAGTAGAAGAAGTGCCCTCCGTATGTGGAAGAAATACAAGTTCGACACCCGTCCCAGAAAAATCCTCCATGTATTTGTTATACATATCGCTATTTTTCCAATCATCACCGTGAAACAGAGCATCAAAATGCAGTTTTTGCCAAGCAACAAATTTATCCATAGTCATCTGCGGAACTACTTCATCTACATATTTAATAGACTCAACAATTGGCTTACGCTCTTCATAGGGGATGATAGGACGCTTGTTCTTATAACTTTCAACCAAATCGTCAGTACTGACCCCAACAATCAAATAATCACACTGTGCCTTTGCATTTTTCAAAATATTTAAATGTCCTATATGAAACAGATCATAAACACCAGTTGTATAACCAACTTTATATTTTTTTTTACTCATTTCAGTAGAATCCTCCTTAAACAGTACTTACTTTTTCATCTGTGCTGCAATATCAGCATCCACAATTTCCTCGCCAGTCTTAATCTTCAACTGCAGCATCGAAGCCTCACTCAGGCCGTTAGCAACCACAGCGCATATATCACAGGTACTGCAAAAATCCAATTCTTTCTTGCTCACCTTACCGTCTCTGTATTTCCGGACAATCTTATTCTCATACATGGAATACTTCTTTTTAGTCCAAAACTTCAACTTGTGGCATACAACCCAAAATGCAGGTTTCCAAATATACTTATGCATAGCAGGGGAGACGGAACCTATCATCCAGCAGTCACGATCACAGCACTGAACCTTCTTACGAACTTCTTCTGCCCGTGCGGAGTTCCACAACTCATCCCAGATCTGTTCATTCAGATTTCCCATAACTTCCTTATCCTTCGTTCCGTTACAAGGCATCACATCCCCATACGGATCAATGAAGAAGGTGTCAAAACTCATTTCACACGGCAACAATCTCTTCTGTCCATAGATATAATTTATAAGACCATGATTAAAATATGCTCGAAACCACTTCTTCGGGCTATTAGATTTCAACAATTCATTCACTAGTTTCTCAAAGTTCTTTGCAACCATCGGACGGTCATGAATAATGTTCTTTGCCTCCACAAAATAAAAACTATTGTGCAGAGATGCCGTAGCAAACTCCATTCCCATTTCATTAGAAATCTTATACAGCGGCACCAAATCAGGAGCATTCTTATCCTGAACGGTCATACCAAAACCAACATCCTTCATGCCCATCTCTCGCAGCTTTTTCAATGTGTTGTATCCACGCTGATAACCGTTTTCCAGGCCACGAATCTCATTATTGGTCTGCTCTAATCCCTCGATAGAAATACGAATACCAATGTTCGGAAATTCCTTACAAAGATCTACAATGCGGTCAGTGAAGAATCCATTTGTTGAAATAACAATACGGTCTGACTTTTTATATAATTCTCGAACAATATCCTTGATATCTGTACGAATGAACGGCTCGCCACCGGTAATATTGGTAAAGTACATTTTGGGCAATTTCTTAATAGTTGCAACAGAAATCTCTTCTTCCGGTTTTGATGGAGCCTTATAGCGATTACACATAGAGCAACGGGCGTTGCAACGATAAGTCACAATAACTGTTCCGTTCAATTTTTTATCAGCGTTATTCTTTGGCTGAGACAGCGTAAATTTCTTTTTACCTCTCCGATATATTCTCTTCAGCTTTTTGTAGTACTCATCAATGGTATCAAAGTTAATGTCTATGCAATTGTTACTATATTCGTCCGTAAGTTTTTTATCGCCCCAAAGTTTCTGGATTTTTGTTTTCAAATCAGATGCATCTCCTGATTCGAACAATTCACCCGTTCTTCCCACTGAAATCAGTTCTGGTATCCCGCCGATGTTTGCTCCTAACACTGGCGTACCATACATCTGACTTTCCATAACAGAAAATGGACAGTTTTCATACCACTCAGATGGACAGATAGAAAACCTTGCTTCTCGAATCAGCTTTTCTAGTACAGCTCCCTTTTGGAATCCTACATTCTTGATATTGGCTATTCCATTTACCTTCTGTTCCAACGGACCAGTACCCGCAAAAAAAAATTGAATTTCTGGTAAAGCCTTACAAACCTTTAACAGAGTACCAATCCCTTTCTCTGTACTATACCGTCCAAAGTAAAGGACATAATCCTTTTTCTCTGTTTCCTGCCACTCAACTTTATCAATAAAGTTATGCAAAGCAACCGTTTTCTTAGCAAACAGCGGATTAGTATCAAGCTTTCTTTTCATAAACTTGGAGCAGCAAATTATAGTATCAATATATTTATAAGCACCATTCAATTTCCAAAACTCCGCTTCCATTGTTCCGATTGCTGATTTTGCTGCGCTTCCATGAATACACTTGCCTTTTGTGCAATTCAAAAACTTTCCACCAAAACATTTCTCGCAATTCTCATGTGTCATAGGATTATTGCACATATGATTAGGGCAAATAAGCTGGTAGTCATGAGCCGTGAATACTATTCTGCACTTGCGTCCCGTCTCTTTGCTCCATTTTTTTATTTCGAGAATAATAGAAGGTGTCAATTGATAATTAAAGTTGTTAATATGACAAACATCTGGCTGGAAATCATCAAGCACCAATCTGATTTTCTTTCTAGCCTCAAAAGAGTAAATCGTTTTGATTGGATAAGCCAGCTTTGAAAATTTACTGCCACCATGAAAATCCATATCCGAGGTATACGAATTCACTCTGTTGCTAACACAGCGGCCCTCATGCTCCATGCCAAAGTATTGTACATTGTGCCCCTGCTTCTCCAGATATTCACCTAATTTAAATATATATGTTTCTGATCCGCCGTTTGGAAACAAGAATTTATTTATTATCAGAATCTTCATATACTCCTACCCTTTATATATTCTTATTGTTTTTTCGACCACATCGTCCCAGCTATACTTCTTACAAATGAATTCAGCTGCTGTTTTCTTGTATTTTTCAGCCATTTCTTTATCAGCACAAACAGCCTGCAATTTCCCTTGCAATTCATCTACAGAACTCTTCCTGAACACGATTGCCTTATCTTCCACAACTGAAGCACATTCATCTATATCAGAAACCAAACAACAATTCCCATAACTCATTGCTTCCAAGAGACTGAGGGGCATACCCTCCAGGTCACTCGGTAATGTATACACATAAGCATTGCTGTACAGCTCATCTAACATTTTTCCTTGGACAAATCCAGTAAAAATGATTCTTTCATCACCCTTAGCCAGTTCCTTCAATTCTTTAATAAAAACATCCGTATCTGAACTGCCGCCAGCAATTACCAGTTTTTTATTCGTCTTTACATTTCTAAATGCTTTAACTAAATATCTAAGTCCCTTTTCTGGAACAATTCTTCCGAGGAAGAGTATATAACTGTCTTTCTCCAGGCCAAATTGATCCTTAATCAGCTTTGCATCCCGGATGACCGGTCGATTGACACCGTTTGGAATAAACCTTGTTTTTCTTCCATAGGTATTTTTGAAATAATCTTGTACTCCTTTCGACAACACAATAATCTCAGCAGCATGTTTTACCGCGCATTTCTCACCTAGCATGATGTATATACTGGCAAGTTTTCCCCATTTGGCTCTCTGGTGATCCAATCCATGTATGGTTGCGATACACCTTTTCCCAAATAACTTTGGCAGCCATAACATGGCGCAAGGTCCTTCCGCATGGAAATGAACCACATCATATTTTCCCAAAGCAACCGCAAACGCTCCAGTAACCGAAGCTGTCATAGCCGCAAGCCCTCTTCTATTAATTGCGAAAACGGTTTTTAGTTTCACACCCTTATATTCATTCAGCTTATTGGCATCAAATTCCTTACCGCTTACATGATGCCCTCCTCTGTTGTAACAGGTTACTTTATGCCTTTGCTGAACCATACGTGTGGATAATTCTTCTACAACAATCTCTATGCCGCCTTCACGAGAAGGAACACGTTTATGTCCAAGCATAGCAATCAGCAATTGTTTTTTGGAATGCCCCATACTCTCTTCTCCTTCTCGTAATTCCCCAGGCAAACACTATCATCCTCCCACACCCTCTACTCCCCCCCACTCCCACTAAACACCACCTTCACCGTCTCCCAAACAATCCGCACATCCAGCCCAAGACTCCACTCACTAATATACTCCGTATCCAACCGCACCACCTTTTCAAAGTCCACAACCTCACTTCGCCCGCTCACCTG
>Ga0153940_1000904_pt1 | contig 14071 bp, 17 predicted proteins | sample TSNJ024MetaG_FD_104736 | JGI IMG/M metagenome (GOLD analysis project Ga0153940, IMG submission 104736) | Attine ant fungus gardens microbial communities from New Jersey, USA - TSNJ024 MetaG | ecosystem: Host-associated > Fungi > Mycelium > Unclassified | place: USA: New Jersey, Brendan T. Byrne...
CATCAAGAACCTGATCAGTCGTCAGGCATAATACAAGGATATCCATTTGTAATACAGGCGAGAGATTTACAAGCCTTGGACCAGACCAAATGAGTCACGCCAAAACAAAAATGTGCTATGCAAATCGCAATCAATACCCACAAAAATATCACTTTCAATTGACTAGTAAAAAATCTAGGAAATAATCACAATTTGTTTACTGGTCTCTCGCCTTCAAACATCCCTCAGTACCTCCGCTCTCGGTCATCATAACGCCCACGATCATAATCACCTCCATGGCGACGGTCTCGATCACGGTCCCGATCCCTGTCATAATCCCTACGACGATCATAGTCGCGGCCACCTCCACGGTGGTCATAATCACGCCCACCACGTCTCCTGTCCTCGTAGTCTCGAGCATAACGGCTATCATAAGGTCTAGGATCGTATGGACGTTCGTCTACAACATCCGAGTTATCACCAATTTAACGAAAGACAGAGTGGAAGCAGGCTCACGTTCATTTCTCTTGGGAGGTCCGCAGTAATGACCTGGAGTAGGTGTTCTTGCCCGAGCACGCCGAGCCTATTCATCACAAACCCAATGTCAAACATGTAACAAACTTGCCACACTGGAGTAGCTTCACTTTTTCCACTGTAATTATTTGGCCCATAATATCCGTAGAGTTGAGAGCCGTGATGGCAGCTTCTGCTTCCTCGGCCGTCTCCATCGTCACAAATCCGAACCCTCGGGATTCACGAGAATGTGGGTCATGCATGATGGATGCTTTTTGGACCTAGTGGACATGTCAGAGTCAAATTGGTGCTTAAGACAGCAGGACACACCCTGCCGACTTTGGCAAAAATGGCTTCCAGCCCATTGTTATCCATTTTGCGATTTAGATTAGCAACATGAAGGTTATTTCCTGGATTTGTGCTGCCATCCGAAGGGCGCGAGCTGTTCGAAACGACAAAGCGAAGCATCGGCCATATGAGTGTGATGACCGCGTCATGAAACTTACGTCCTGTCGTCGACATTCCGACCTGGGCTTCTGCTCCTCGAAGGACGCCTGGGGCCTTTCCCGTTCCTAGTTCTAGGAAACGAAGACGCCCTTCGTCCGTCGGGACCGCTTATGTTACCGGGAGCAGCAGCAGTACCTGACAACTCGAATTGAGCAGATACAGATTACATCAAGTACGACATACCATCGGCAGGGGCATTTCCCATTGTCACATCAGTGGGAATGCTGATACCACTTGAAGGGGCGATGTCCTGAGACTGCCAGGCTGGCGAACGGAAATAAAGGAAATGGAGGAAATGTCAGGTCGTGTCATGGTTTGCGATGCCGGAAGTGAGTGTTGGCAGGAAAGAATGTGGATGAATTGTGGGAGAAAAGTAAAATTTCTCTCCGCTCAACACCGCACATTGGCCGTTAGCCAACAGAGAACAATTATTGTGGCGGCAAAGTTGCTGACAGAAAGGAGACTAGTCGACGAAGACGCTGTTGGCACTGACGAAGTGATACGCATTGCCGGGCACAGGAAAATGATGGTGCGACTGGGACATTGTCGACGTCGTGGCTGATGCTGAGGACGTACCGTCATCCATGCTGGTTTAAATATTTTTGCTTATTTCAAGTTCAAAAGTCAACGTCGTGCTGGCCGTTGCTGTCGTCGGTGTTGACGACTAGTGGCGGATGGTAAAAGGCGTTTTGTTTGGCGTCACCTATCTTCAACGATTTCCTTTTCGGGACAGTAAATTTACTCAGAACCATGAGTTCGGAAGAATGGCAGCAAACTCGACTCATAGGCGAGGACGATGATGACGAACGGATAGACAGCGCCGACGATGAAGATCTTGATAGCGATGCTGCGTTTGACGAAAGCGATGAAGAGCGTTTCGTGGACTTTTTTTCAAACCAAGTTCGATACACTCTCCGTGTTATAACATAAATTCTTACGTCTTCAGCATTTTAGAAAAAGCAGAAAAATAAATCTAAATCGAAGAAATCCACTGTGAGTTTCGCAAATGTCAACCTCGATGAGGACGAAGACATAGCTCTAGCAGAGGAAGATAAAGATGAGGACGAAGACGAAGAAGGAGATTCAGGCGAATTCATTGATCTGCTGGATGTATTGGATGGAAAAGCAACAACCGATGACGATGAAAAACGACCCAAATCGAAATTTCCAGAGGACGAAGCTGAAAACAGTGACGAAGAGAAAAACAACCAAAATGCATTTGCCGCTTCTGACGATGAAGACCTACCAGAGGCATCTGATGAATTTCAGAAATTCATTGCAGGTTTCGACACCACTGCAAAAAAGCGCAAAGCAGACGAAACTGACGGCGAATCTGCAAAGGCCTCGCGGTCACGGAAAAAACGTCTAATCACTGAGCGCACTGAAGCTGGTGCTGAAGACGAGTTTCGTGCACATACATCTGGTTTGTATTCACTCCTCTTCCTCGTCACCGGAAATTGTTACATCTTCTTTCATTAGGATCCAAACTTCACCTGGACGATCTTCTTGCTCCTCTTGCCTCCCAATCATCAAATCTTCTCTCCCTCAAAAAGAATACCAAGGTTCTCTCTCTAGTATCGACAAAAGCCAAGACACTTTCTGCACCCCTGCCTCTACAAGCTCAAGAACGTTTGGATCGCGAGGCAGCCTACGAACAAACGAAAGGTGAGGTTGACAAATGGAGTGCGACAATGAAACGCATCCGAGAGGTATGATTCATATTATGTCCTCTCATAACCCTTCTGACTCTCCCAGGCTGAGCACCTCAGCTTCCCTCTACAAGCTGGTTCATCGGGTCGCGTGTCTAATCTAGAGCTCGCTGCTAAATTCAAAGTAAGTAAAACCCTCTTGGTTCAATTTTTCCTTCATCTCACTTCTTCAGCCCTCAACGCAACTTGAATCTTCAATTGACTCCCTTCTTAAATCTGCCAAACTACGAGATGAAGATGTTGAAGAAACCGAAGACGCTCATCTTAGAACTAACAACATCACCATTGAAGAAGTGGCACAGCGCCGTGCTGAGCTTCGCCAAATGCGCGAACTCATGTTCCGTGCTGAAATCAAAGCGAGGCGAATTAACAAGATCAAGTCTAAAACTTATCGTAAGATTAAACGAAAGGAGAAAGAAAAACTCAAGGAAAAGACTCTCGAAGATGGTTTGGAAGGCGACAGTGATGCTGAAGAGGATAGACTGAAGAGAGAAGTGGAACGCGCAAGGGAAAGAGCAACACTGAGGCATAAGAGTACGGGAAAATGGGCAAAACAGATGAAACAAAAGCATTTTGATGAGGGTGGAAGAGAGGAGATCGAAGAAATGTTACATCGTGGTGAACAGCTTCGGCGGAAGATCCAAGGCATAGGTAGCGATGAGAGTGAAGAAGAGGAGAGTAGCGAAGAAGACAAAGATGCTGATACACAGGAAAGCATCCTGAAGATCAAAAAGGCTGCCTTTGAAGAGATCAAGGAATTGCAGGGTTCAACAAGTACCAACGAACACGAAAGAAAGAAAGGCAAGGGCGTATTCGAGATGAAGTTCATGAAAGATGCAATGGCCAGAGAACAAGCAAAAACAGATCGAATGGTCGATGATTTTGTCAAAGAAGTGGGTGGTGATGTTGGTGAAGGGAGTGACGACGAACAGCAAGATCAATTAGGTGACCTTGACGCCGCCAGCGGGGTTCTCGCTAACCGGACCGGCGGTCGTCTAGCATTTCGACCTGGTGCACCACAAAATCAGGCTCGATCAGGTTTGCGAACACTAGGCTCACTTGCTTCAGACGTATCTAGCGTCACTCTCAAATCCACCGATTTCGTCTCGCCTCCTGATTCTCCTCGAACTGCACCAAAACTCTCGGGTTCGTCCAACATAACATTATCTGGTCATACAGTAGACGAAGTGGAGTCAAATCCTTGGTTAGCAAGGGATACCAATTCATCCTCTAAGGCCCCAAGAAAGAAGAATGAGATGTTCGGCAAGGATAGTCAAAGAGCGGACAAGTCCAAGAACAAACTCAAAAAAAAGGCGAGGAAGGTGCAAGAGGAGAAAGAGAAAGCACAAGAGGACGCCAAAGTCGAAATATCCATGGACCAAAATCTGACACTCGAAGCTTTATCAAAACATCCGAAGGCATCAGCATCATCAAAGTCTGCGCACGCAGTCAACTCTTCCAAATCTGCAGTAGGAGTTGTTGCTGGAGGAGACTCTGACTCTGACGCGGATAGCGAAGTCGATGCGCAGGAAGCTGCAATCCTTAAGACGAAGATTAACGCCAATCCGAAAGGTCTAAAGGCTATACAGCAACGGGACCTTGTCGCACTCGCATTTGCTGGAGACAACGTTGTCCAAGTACGTGGTGATTCCGGGCTATTCGTCAGAGTTGTGCTCTTATACAGTACAGGAATTTGAAGAACTCAAAAAACGTGAAATCGCGGCTGACGCACCCAAAGACGTCGACACGACAATCCCAGGCTGGGTAAGTCTAATCTATGGACTTTACGCACCTAATATTTCTCATCCTTATCACGTTATTTTAGGGTTCCTGGGGCGGTCAAGGAATTAAACGTGCGCCCCCGAAACCAGAGAGGATCAAGAAAATTCCAGGTATCGATCCCAAGTCCCGAGCCGATTACAACAAGAAAAATATCATAATCTCTGAGAAACGTGACAAGAAAGCCGCCAAATATCTGGTCAAGGATCTTCCATATCCATACACAAGTCGTGCTCAGTTCGAGCGTTCAATGGAACGGCCTTTAGGGAAGGAATGGAATACCCGTGTCGGGTTCCAAAGAGGGACATTACCTCGTATTGTTAAAAAGGTGATTTCTATGTTTATAGTTCCGTGGACACCCAACTAATTTTCTCCGTCAAGCCTGGTGTTATTATCGATCCTTTGACAAAGATAGTATGATGAGACCATAATAGTAACATTGTTCTCTTATATATAGAACTATTCAAAAGAGCCTGAAAATGTAGGTCATCGTTTGAAGATCGATGGGCCTGCGTCATCCAGCATAACATGTGAGGAACAACATAGTCAACCTTGATCAGTTTATACCCATCGCAAGGCTGATTAAAACATAAGCATTTGCGACGATTTCTATTATCAAAATCAGGATACCAATGGCAGTTGTCAATCTGCCATTGCTAAAGTCGACCCAAGGGTCATCATTTTCAACATCATCTCCTGCTTCTGCTTCTGCTTCTACTCTTCTTCCTCCACCATGCTGTTGTCCACCAGCCGGGTACTTTCGTACCTGCATGATGGTTTTAGACGAAGTGCAATACAGCAGGGGAACAGTGACGAAAGGAAGAACAATAGCGAGAATGACTTGTGATGCAACTAGGAGTGCATCTATACCCTCTTTTCCCACCGTAATGGCTACCACCATGGATGGGATGATAGCAATCAAGCGTGTCACTACACGACGAATGGCAGCCTGGAAGATCCAAATAGACTTGAATTCTGATCGAAAGGTAGCAAAACCAAAATTCGACTGACAGAAACACGCCATTGGATGAATCCTTCAGACACAGCTTGGCCGGCCACAGTGGCGATGAAAGATGAGCTCTTGAACGGACGTGTTAGATGAATAGATCTTGGATACTGATGACCCTCACCTGTCCGGACGTTAACAACGCAATCGCGAATAGAGTAGCGGCAGCTGATTGGTGTCAACAAGCAACTTTGAAAAAACTCCACAATACGTACTCACATTGACCGACAGCATCTTTGATGAGGTCATAAGCGTCAAAAAGACTAGCTGGAGCTACGTCCCCATCATAACTGTTGTCGTAGTAGAACACGTCACTTGCCAGAATCAAGATCCTTGGAAACAATCAAACCAGTCTGATTGCATAAAAAAAGTTGACATACATGGAATTGATCAAGACCGCAAAACCAAGCAGACAAACCACAACATCGGCAATCCCATGGTAGATGTGAGCTTCCACAAAAGATAACGGATTGTTTTCATGATCAGAATGTCGCTGAGCCCGAGTAGCATAAGATCTCGATGGGGGATTTCGGAAAAATCGAGTTGCTGAGGTTTTGAAAACCGAAACCAACATTTCAAATCTAGATGGTGTCCTGAGAATCTCACTATCTCCAGAAGATTTTGTGTTGAGCACGGTGAAACTAAGCTTTTCATCATCAACTTGACGACTCGCATTTCTATCTTGAGTTGCGAGAGCTGATCCCACAAACAAACTATGGGGCATGACAGTTGCTCCTATAATCCCGACCGCTAGATAGCCACGAATTAATATCCTATTTCCTTAACTCTACAACAGCTCACATGTGTAGAGACTCCCAGGCGAGAAGATATACTTCGATGGCAAATACCCTCGGAAAACATCCGCCCAATCCACATCAACCTTGGAGATGACGATGGCCATACAAATGAGTACAGCTAAAACCTTAAAAGTGTAAGTAATGTTCATATTTATAGTTTCTAGTCCAAGCATACCATGATAGTAATCAAACCTTCGAATACTCTGGAAGGGCGCCCACCTAACGGATCTCCCATCCCAAGAATAAGAATAACATCGACGGAAGTAAGCAGGACACCATGCCACAGCTGCAATTTTGGGAAGAGTAAACACAAAGCTATGGCCGAGCCCAATAACTCGGCTAAATCGGTTGCGATAATCGCAATTTCCGCAAGGGCATATAAGGGGTAGAGCGCCAGCCACCGGTATAACCGTGTATACTTGGGGCGATCATATAAGAGCAATCGGGAGTGGGAAGCCAGATCTGGTGATATGTCAGTATGATAATCTAAAAATAACCCTAACCGCGATGAACAGAACGCAGAGAGATACGGTTTCATGAATGAGGAATTACCAGGGTACCAATGCCAAAAAAACGATGTTGACGACAAACAGAGAACCCACCTAGACCAGTGACGCAACCAAGCCTGCTTCCCAACACCTAGGATTTATGATCTTCAGCAGCTCCTGACTGGCCAAAAGGTGCCCTACCTGTAGGTACATAGCAAAGAGGCTGGCAAGTAGAACGACAAACAGCAACCTGTATCCGTACAGTGAGCCCGCCTGCAGGTCGACTCCCCAATTTCCTCTGTTAGGAGAAGGACGATGAGTAGATGGTGATGACTCTCAAAAAATAACTCACGGGTCGAAATAGGCCACTGCACAGACGACGCCGGCACCAGTGCGTCGGATGTGCTTAAATATTGTCACGCAGGCCCGCTTGAACCAACTAGGTGAACTTGGCACGCGTCGTAGTGGTGGGCTGGACGGCGGCAGGAGACTGGTTGTGGGCAATGTCATGGTCAAAGGCAAAGACCAGCAAAGCCATTATCAGTGGAATTTGAAATCCGACGAACCCAAGCCAACGGACAAGATGAAACAATAGTACGGTACCACCTTAGCTTTGGGTCATCCCAATATGGAACTTCCCGATCACTCCTCCCGAATTGCACCGGTTCCAGTGCTACTGCAGCTCAGCTTGCTCTCAAACCTCCTGCGTCTAGCCATAATATTGACAGAGACTGTACCACGACATGAAAAGAAATCAAACTAAAACGGGATACTATATCGCTTCGAGGGGTCGTGCCGCTTTGCTAGTCGCCTTCGCGCTAGGGTCGGAATTCCAAACAAGGGACGCCTCCCAATGATATGAAAACCATACTCTTCAGCTGCATCATCAAAGGGGATCGAGGTCTCAGGAATTTGGATATCAACGATGTGTCCTTGTCGAGAGTATCCGGAGGAACTTGTGCTTGCACCCAACGTCAATACCGCCTGAGGTATACGTGAGATTCTCTTCCATGCCCTGTTCCAGGTTCGCACCCTTTGTCTCAATCCTTTGGGCTCTCTTCGTCTTATTTCTTCGCTTTTGACGGGGACCGCTAAAAAACTATACTCATCTAATTGGGCCCGATCTTTCTGTGGTTGGGAAGACATGTCTGCCGAGACCCTTGAATTTCTGAGCGACAACGATCTTAATCTTGCTTGATCCCGATAAGGGCCCGGAGAGAACGTATCGCGAAAAACGACAGATTGTAGTGTTTCCGGGGTCGGCGAAGTGAATGTAAGTGCTGGTATACAATATCCATTTTCGGATACCCCTTTCCATGCCGAAATCAACGACCCATGGTAAGCAAGGATGATCAGGTCCCGAAAATAACATACCTGACGCATTTGCATCAGAACGTGGAGTAAGACCCATTATCAGGGATGGAGGACACCTTGCACGAGTCTCATCACTGCCAAGAGACTATCCGTGACGAGGTAAGCTGGTTTATACTCCACATACCATGAACATTCACCTGAAAATCCAGCAAAGATCCAAGACTTGAGTCGGATGCCTCGCCATCATACTTCTGGGTTAGGTCAGGACTGTCGTTTTTTGCAAACTCGACAGAACCAAGATGATGGTCAACCACGTGGGTATCTTCTAAAATGGGTGATAGCTCGAGTCCAAACAATCTTGTTTGAGAGTTCACGTCACTTCGTCTTCCGTTATCCTGGAAAATATCAGAATGTATATTCAATACTCGTGGAAAGAATCAAGCCAAACCGATCCTTTTTGGCGAGATGGTGACGCAATCAGAGGCGACACGCTCGAGCCATTCTGACGCGCTGGTGTCTATGATGTCTTTCATAAAACCAGGCATCTGGTGCAGCTGAAACGGACCCACTGATTTAGCTGACGGAGGGGTGGATACTACCATATGCGTGCTTCTGCGCAGACTCCGATGAGGGGTCAGCGAAGGCGAGGAGACTACATCATCTATGGATCCCTGAGAGTATTGAGTTTAATCATTCCATGTTGTTCAAATACACACCATAGAGATGTCCTTTGAAGGTGAGGCAGTCAAACTAGAGTGCATCTAGGAAACAATCCAATCGCCGTTCACATTGGAGGGAGATGTGCTCACGGAGGATGAGAGGACCTGAAGTCTGTCAAGAAATGGACTTGTTAGGATATATGCACCCTACCTGATGAGAAGGACGTAAACAAGGCGAGGGCGAAGGAGGCATGGCATATCTGTTGATAGACTTTCCAACAAATCGGTCAGTTCTCGGATCACTCAACGGGAATAGATAAAACAGCTGCACACAAGTCTTCTCGAGAAGGAATGATTCGAACATCCCTTTAACGAACTAGCAACACTATCTGAAAGCTGAGGACAGGTGAAGAAGGTGTCTGTTGGTGACGACTATCCGTGAAAATAGCAAATGTTCATCTATTCATCAACAGCAAATTTGGATCGAACTTGGCTCACATTCTGCGGAGGACAGTGTTCGGGACAGATACACAAAGTATTTCTTCGCCAGGAGACAGCAGTGCTGTATGCAGATACGGTTGTGACATCGAAACTCTTGGGATGAAGGGACTTGCGTGGAGTGCTGGTAACGGCGTTGGAAAGAATTCCAGAAGGATGTACCGCGTGTTTTTCCTGCGAAAAGACAGAAATGGTAGGCGTTACGGTCGACAAATCTGTATCGTTATCAGTGCCTATATTTTCAAATATGGGTAAAACCTAATACCCCTAGTTGCTGTGTGTGGGCGGCGAATGGGTTTGTGAACGGGTGTCGGTAGTTCCTATCGAAGTACATTAGATGACTCAAGCCAGACTGCTTGTAGAATTGGCGAACCGGGTGAGGAAGAACAATCAAACTAAGGAATTTCAAAGTTGTTCTGAACATAGTGGTGCGGAAGTGAATGAGAAACAAATGAACTGATGTCACTGGACGCGTCTGTTTGTTTTGGTTTCAACTAATTCCTTTGCAAATCCCACGAGAGCCCCCCTCTCATTTCAGACCGCAACGTATTCCTTGAATAGCATTGCATATTGTCTTGTCTTGACGCACCTAGGAATTTCCGGCTAAATCAACCGACGCTCTGAAATCATAGATTCCGTAGATAGGGAGCATACTAGCAGACAAGGATAAGGCCGCAGGACATAAGGGAGAGTTGGTGTTTCCAGATGGTGCAGGAAATGCTGCTTGCTATTCTGAAGGATTCTACCAAAGACAGAAAGGTGTCCGAGCGTCTTGTTCTTCGAGCATCCGACCAAGCTACCAATCACACAGGAAGCTATCCAATGAGATCCCACAGCCTTCCCAAGAGTAAGGCCATGTCTTGATCTCTTTGTATTCAGGCTAATCCAAGGCGCAAGTCATCAAGATCCAGTTTTAAATTGCTAGCAAAACCGACTTCTAGGAACTTCCACATGTACATTAGCAACACATAGAACAGTGGAGATTCATCTCAACAACAGAACTTGAAGAGTTTGTCCAGCCATTCGCCAGAGATCGTGACAGAAGGCTGACCCGGGGTAGAGGGATTGCGAGTGCACGTGGACACACCTCCACCCATCTCAACTTCGTCCACACCTCTTTCCTGTGGTTACGTGTCTTCTGTCGATACAGAGCCTCGCAGTCTGGGCTCTCTGCGTCTAAGCACTATGTTGCGAACAGAAATTCTGAATCCGAGAAAACCGAGGCGCACGTGATGTTTTATGAGGTGACCTCAAGCGCAGCAGGTTGAACAAACTCGGGCTCTTTGGGAAGAAAGGGAAAGAGCAGTATTGCCATACAATCGGCCATCAATAGAACCACCTCTGCGCAGAACACTAAAAACAGCGTCGATGGAGTGTCAAGCATCATCATTTATTGAACTCGATTCTTCTATTCTTCACGATGACTTCCTGCTGATGACTATCCAGACGTCTGGTCAAGTTCTGCCGCTTGCTTTACCCATATTTCGTCTTCTATCGACCTTCCCCGACCCGAATAGTGACACACGATCTTCCCCATGAACTGTCCAGCTATCGCATCAGTCGCTTTCTTCCACCGGGCTCACTTCAGACTTACTGGCCCGACAAAAGTGTCTTCGTCTCTTCCTGATCTACCCTCACCTCTCTCACCTTGTTGTACTGCGTGATAGGCTTCCGAGGCGTAATGCCCCTTTCATGACCCTCTTCGCCACTCTGTCTGACGATGTCGGCATTTCGATTCTCACTGTTAAACATCTCTGCTTCATGTTAAATCCTGTTAAGACCTAGATCAGAAGCTTTTCTATAGTTGCTGTTGAACTGGCTTGCGCATGTTGACATTAAGATTATGGGCTATAGTAATCACCACCCTCAATCCCTCTCAACTGAAGATTGAGAACCCCAAAACAGGAAGATCTCCCCTATCCGAACGCGATAATATGACTTCATAGACCATCCATCAGCCGAGATATCTGAACGGCAATAGAAACGATCGCGAAATGAATACCCAAAAAGTCACACTTATATCCGATCGGTGCCGACTCCAACTTACTTCGCGAACGCAACTAGTAATCCCGTCTACACCCAACATGCCTTCGAACCCTTTTCTCCAAGGGACAAACGTGCTTCTCGACCACAATACCGTACCAAACGCACCCCTTAAATTTTTGGCGTACTGCAAACGCCTGCTACATGATTGCATGGTTCTCGTATCTTAGCCCAGGGACGATTGGTTCGCGACCTTTGGTTTGTTGGCCCCGTAAGCCTCTTATGCTTTCAACTGCTCGCACTCTGCCGAAAGGCTGAAGTGTTGATCCCAAAGTTCGAGCATGAACCGCTTACCTGACAAGTTCATTCTCTTCTATCGTCCAAATGTCACATAGTCTTCCATAATATGCAAGAAAAAATACATTGGATGAGTGGTTCAACAGAGACTAATACCGCTGATATAAACCGTGTCGCAGAAACCTGGTGTGATGGACCAATATTCGAAACTTCGACATCAAACAGTCTAGAACGCTAGGACTGGTTGAGGTTTATGGCGTCTATTATTACACGAAAAGCCCGCTTGCCAAGATCCTGTAGATTCCCTTCCTACAAGCAATGTTCTACCTCCGAGAACGCCACTATCCTTACGTTTCGGGATACAATAAGATACTCCACATCGTGGGGTGCCCGCACCCAAAGATCTGAACGAAATCCTCTTCTGGCATATTTTTCCGGCATAGCGGGAACAAGGTGAATCACCGATCCAAAAACACTCTCGATCATGAGAGATATCAACCTCAACCATTCTTTTTGATCATGGTGTTGATGAAGGGTGCGGTGGTATGATTCCATGCTACAAATATGACGGTCATACAGACTTGTTCCGATCATATGGGCCGCTGATCCTTCTTTGATGGCATATGGTGCAAACTAATGTACATCTGCTATGTTGACTTCACCGTCCCGTTCACAGATTCGAGTCGATTCCAAAGGTTCTATTAAATCTAATATATATACTATTCAGTTTCAAAACGCATACATCTCATAATAGGAGCCTGGACTCTGAGTCGAGGCCTCATTTATACTAGCTTTTACATTCTACGACTCCCCTGAAATACGGAAAATCAGCTACCTGGTATAGGTCAGGCTTTTTGGATTGATACATTCCTTTCTCGCAACTGGCCCCAAGTGCCAATCCTGCTCATAAAAATCATTTCAAACAGCCTTAAACTTCAAAAAAGTGGATTATTCAACAGAATGTCACACCTGTAATATAATACAATTCAAAAAAATTTCTAAGATATACATTCATGACAGATAAAATAGACATGGATGCAGTATAACATACTATTAACGTTGATATCGTATAACGTGTAGCATGAGATGGTCTATGAAAGGTCGAGATCACCACTTCTTTCATCCCAAGCGGCGACTGAAAGCCAAAGTGTCCCAGTGTTCAAGGCAATCGAAACCAGCACCTACATCGCACGCCGTATTATGCCACTGGTAGGCAGAAGGACCCCGGGCCGTAGACAAGCTTCACCGAGCCGATATTTTAACACTGCACAAACGATTCTTCACCCCGATCAAGGATTCAGGTTCTTGGTTAACAGAAAAGTCTGCCTAACTCTCTCACGTGAAGATACGGCTCCCATGGTCCCTGGATGTATTCCAAATCAGTTGTGCGGCGTTTATTACGTACATTAATTGAGGTGTAATCAATATTTAATAGACGCTTGGTAGCGGTTTCAACCGCAAACGACATCCATGACTCGATCAACGGAATCGCAGGTAGACATCGACACATTCCCGTGTGCAGGTTGTTCATGCTTGACCGACGCATCAAAGCTTCTATCACTGTCCCCCACTTCCAACCCACTCGTATTGCACCCACCTTAATACGATAGACGAAGACAAAACAAGAAACTATGTGATCGAGAGAATTTTGAACTTGGGAAGCGTCTGCTTATCTCATCGTCCTTGACCTCGGTCCAACGGGAGTCCTTTCACAGTTGAACAACCTGAACCCGGTATTGAAAGCCGAACTGCGACTTCTTTTGACGATATAGTGTCCCTTTGCCGTCGGTCGTATATGTGATAACGCTCCATTTTCTTATTTGATTCCTCTGAGCACAAAGGTTGATCCCCGTGTGTCTACATTAATGGCTTCTTCGGTCCGCTTATCCTTTGTCCTGCGTCCAGCAGTCTGGTGCAACAACTGCTTGTTTGATAGGATCTTCTAGCGGACTCTCTTTTTTTCGTAATCGAGCGACCGTTTGACTGTTGAAACACCCTAAAATGAATCCAAAGCTCCCACAGCGCACCGCGTAATAGTACAACCGATCCAAAGGGAACTCGACCGTGGTTTACAAAGAAGGTCATTTGGTAAAAAAACCTCCCGTTGCTTGTCCCCCCGAAGCGGCTGTACGCTAAAGTGACTTGAACATTGGCTCACGTTGATTAGTATCCGAGCACGAACCGAGCACCTTTGCGTGTTAACTTCCTCCCTCCCTCCCTTAGATAGACGAACACAAAGCTTAAGTTTACTTTTATTTTTTTTCAAGTCAAACCCCATGGCTCGCGGTTACTCCAAACACGGCAAGTTCAAAGCTTTGAAATATGAAGTATCAGACTTATTGCTGTCTTCCTTGAACGTCCGCCGCAACATTGACGGTCAACGATAACTCGTGTGATCCGACACGGTGTGAGCGATATTTGATATCCGCCGAAACTCAAGTAGTCTTTCGTTCTAATGATTAATTGATATCGATTCCAGTGGTATTGTCCCGATGGGATACTCTCAAGTCAATCCAGGTACATAGTGTGGCTTTTTTTTCCC
>Ga0153940_1000907_pt1 | contig 14055 bp, 11 predicted proteins | sample TSNJ024MetaG_FD_104736 | JGI IMG/M metagenome (GOLD analysis project Ga0153940, IMG submission 104736) | Attine ant fungus gardens microbial communities from New Jersey, USA - TSNJ024 MetaG | ecosystem: Host-associated > Fungi > Mycelium > Unclassified | place: USA: New Jersey, Brendan T. Byrne...
AAAGATAAAGCAGCGAACAATGTGGCTTATCAGCCGTATGGATGATGATAACATAGGAGGTAACAAAAATGGCAGAAAAAATCAAACCCAAAATTGAAGATTTTGCAAAAGATTTGCTCGATGAAGATAAATTGAAAAATGTTGTATGTTTCAATGAATTTTTGATAGAAAATAATTTGTTGGCGGAAAAGACATCAAAGTATTTTTGGTCAGTCATGTATAAAGGAACAAGGATTTGTACAATAGCTTTTCATGGACGTATTTTGTCGAATAATTGTTGGTGGATACGCTTTTTTGGACGTTACCACGGTTCGGGCGAATTGCTTAATCTGTGCGAAAAATATTTATCGAAAGAATTGAAAGATTTAATTTTAGATAATATTGTTGCAGAGCCTCCTTGCAAGAATTGTAAAAGTTTTGAAAGCATAATGATTTTCGGAAAAATGTTTGACCGGGTGTGTTGGTGTACCCCGTTTCGTTTTATCAACCCTGATAGAAAATCCCTTGAATACGCAAAGGAAATTGTTTTAGCAAATAAAAATGCTGTTACTGATATTAAAGCCGGTAATATAAAATAAGCATACCTTATGTTATAAGAATTTGTTTTGGGAGTAACTATATATGAGGATATACAAGTTCTCCTTTCTCGTTTTAATAGTTTGGTTGGATTTTGGTTGGGATTGCTTTTCAGCCCATTTTTAATGCCATATAAATATTGGCGCATCTTTTTTCTATTATTTTTTTAGTGAGTTCGATCGCATCGGCGTCAGGGTTCAAAAATTGAATATGGCACATCCAACAGACTTTATCAAATTCTTTGCCAAAAACCGAAGCGCGTATTGAATTACAACATTTTTTGTTACAGCATGTGCAATACTTTATATTTTTCCATGCAGCTTCCTTTAACCTTTCATTGGCCATTATGCTTTCATATCCGCTACTATAATCACATTTTGATAAAGGCCAGTCAGCATGACCGATAAGCCACGAATTTTTATCAATCACTATACTACATACAGTTTTGCCTTTATAGGTTGCTAGCTCGCCTCCGCAACGGAATACCTTTTTACCGTCGGGGTAAATGTATGTATACCCTTGTAATTCGCCTTTTTCTTAGCTAAAAGGGATTTGTCGAGCGTTTAATATTTGTTCAAGAGCGTATGTAATGCGAATTAATGACGATTCATGAAATCTGCGCGCCGTCCAGAACATGCCCATAGGTAGATTATCATTTCCCATTCCAACAGGCATTGTCATACATGGAAATCCTGTAAATGCAGGCAGACCTGTTCCCGCCAAACAAAAAATAACATCGACATTGTTTTCCGTAAATAAACTGTCAAATCCTTGCATTATTTTTTCGCGGTCTATTAGTGCATTTATATAATCAGGTTCGGTTAAATTTCCCGACATGTTATTTTGACAATTTATTAATGTGCTTTGACCGTATTTCAATGCTTCCTTTGCGTAATTTTGGTTAAATAATATTATCTCTTGCAAATTTTTCGGTGCATTGCTATGACCAAATGACGATAAATAATAATTTATCCCAAATTTAAACTCATTGTTCATTATTACCCCGAATTTATCACCTGATTTTAATTCATGCACAGGGATTTCAACACATTCTGCTCCGTGTTCTTTCATAATTTGAATTATTTTTTCCATTAAATCAAGATATTCTTTACCTGAATTTTCAGTAAACATACGATGTATGCCTATACGAGCACCGTTCAACCCGTTTTTATCAAGGTGTTGCATATAATTAATCTTTTTTGCGTTAAATGTTGCAATGTCATTTTCATCTTTGCCTGCCATTACTTCCAATAAAATTGCTGCGTCTGTTACTGTTCGCGCCATTGGTCCGGGCGTATCAAGAGTAAATGAAATTGGAATAATGCCATGACGGCTTAAAAGTCCCAGTGTCGGTTTTATGCCAATTATACCGTTTGCCTGCGATGGTGAAATAATAGAACCGCATGTTTCCGTTCCAACCGCAACGGAACATAGGTTTGCAGAAACGGCAACTGCAGAACCTGTACTTGAACCTGACGGGTCAGCTGTTTTATCATATGAATTAAGCGTTTGACCACCTCGCGAGCTATAACCGCAGGGCATATTATCTGTCATATAATTGGCAAACTCAATCATATTTGTTTTGCCGAGAATCACCGCGCCTGCTTCGCGCAGAAGTTTCACTATATGAGCGTCATATAGCGCGTAATTATTCTGTAAGGCAAGAGAGCCCGCGCTTGTGTGCATTTTATCATGCGTGCTTATATTATCTTTCAACATCACAGGTATGCCGTGCAGCGGTCCGAGTATCGTACCATTTACACGCATTGCGTCAAGCGAATCTGCGATGAACAGTACATCGGGATTGAGTTCCAGAACAGAATTCAGTCCGCCTTCACATTTATCAATCAAGGCAATCCGCGAAAGGTAATATAGCACCAATTCCTTTGAAGTTATTTCTCTGTTTTGCATTGCGTGCTGTAATTCCGTAATCGTGATTTCTTCTATTTTCATCATATAAAGCCTCCATAATTCCCCTATTTATATTTTCCACAGTAAATATAAATTTTCAAATTATTTATTACAAACAACACAGAAAACATTTTTACTTTGAATTTCATTATACATGATAGACACACAGAAAAAAAGTTCATTATGTAAATTTCCATTCTGATGACTTACTCTGTAACACATCAGGGAGATTTATTAAGGCCGATTTTCGGCAAGGTATGCACGTTCATTGATCAGGAACATCTTATTTATAGAACATCTAAGAAAGAGCGGCGGATAATTTACGCCCCGCCGTTCTTTATAAATATTACCGTTCCCAACTTCTATCCCGTTATCCAGCAATTGTAATTGTAAGCTGTCCACCATCAATATCAATGATCTTTTCAGCTGTCGGGTTATTAATTTCACAAACAGCAGCCAACGCCTCCCGCTCTATGCTTGCTCCATATTCGTTAATTACTGAGATCAGGAGCGCGCTTTCAGTGGCAAAACACAGTTTCACCCGATCAGAGACTTCAAAACCTGCTTCTTTACGCAACACCTGACAATTGCGTAAAATTTCACGATAAGTGCCTTCCGCTTTAAGCTCAGGTGTGATAATCACACACAAAGCAAGCTGCAATTCACCTGTAAGTCGTTTGATACCTGGTTTATCTGTGGTGGATAACATCAGTATATCTGTGGTCAAAATATGCTCACCGAGCTTTATTTCGCCAGTAGCTTTTAAGCCGACGACGCTACTTTTCATCTCTTCTTCCGTTAGCTTTTCAAGTAATTCTTTTACCTTACTTAAATCGCTTTTTAGTATGCGTCCGGCAACCTTGAAATCAAGAACCAATACCTCATCGCAAAGGGTATTCCAGTCAGAAATAAACGCAAGAGCCTTAACATTCAACTCATCTTTGATAGCAGAGGCGTATTTTTCGCACAGAGCTGTAAGTGTAGCATCTGCATATAAGACAGACAATGGCTGACGAACTTTCAACTGATTTTCATTTCGCAGCTTCATACCTCCTGCTATGACCTCACGAACCGTTTCCACTTCACGCAGCAAGTCAGCATCCACCGCTTGCGGTTTCGGAAAATCAGATAAATGCACAGACAATTCCACATTGCCAAACCGTACAATCATGGTTTGCCAGATAGTCTCAGTCATAAATGGTATGACGGGAGCCATGACCTGACACATTAATTTAACTGTGCGATATAACGTGTTGTATGCGTTTTGTTTGTCATTGTCCAATGTGTCTTTCCAAAAGCGCCTGCGGCACAAACGTACATACCAATTCGACACATCGTCCACACAGATTTCAAATTCCCGAATAAGCTCGGCTGTATTATATTTCTCGTAGCTTCTTTCCGCCCTGGCGACAAAGCTTTGCACGCGGTTTTCCAACCATTGATCCATGAGATTGTCCGATAAACTGTCTGTTATGGCAGGCTTATCAATCTCAGCATAGGTCATGAAAAAGGTATAGATATTCCAAAGTCCGAGTAACTTGCGCCGTACCTCATCACCCAAGTGATAACCAAAACGAACATCAGTAGAAATATTTGCCCCCGCGTAGAGATACCGTACGGTGTCGGCACCGATTTTTTCAGCAGCTTCATCAAAACGAATCATAAAACCGGATTTATGGAATTTTGACCCATCTTCCTGTACCACACTGCTATGTGTCATGACTTGTTCATATGGCGCTTTTCCAGTCAAGGTAACACTCATAAACAAGAGAGAATAAAACCACAATCGGATTTGTTCGTTCATCTCAATGACCCACTCGGAGGGGAACCACTTTTCCCATTCTTTGCGGTCGGTAAAATAACCGAGTGTGGAAAAGGGTGTGATACCGGCATCTAACCACACATCTCCCACTTCTGGCACGCGTGATACTGTTTCGCCGCATTTGGGGCAATTTATGGTGATTTCATCAATCCACGGGCGATGCAGCTCAGGTAATGCATCCACCTTTTCGCCTCCCAGCTCTCGTAATTGTCCCATAGAGCCCACTACAGTCAGATGACCACACTTGCCACAGAGATAAAAAGGTAATGGCAAGCCGTAAAAGCGTTTACGGGATATATTCCAGTCTCCCATGTTTGTTAACCAGTCCTGCATACGCTTACCAGCAAAAGCAGGATTCCATTTTACATCATCAGCGGCTTTCAAAAGCTGAGGACGGATTTCGTCTGTTTTAATTACCCATGAACCCACCAGCCGAAATAAAACTTCAGATTTACAGCGCCAACAGACCGGATAACTGTGCGTATACTCGTGCGTTTTATATAGCTTGCCTTGCTTCGCAAGTGTTTCAAATATTAGCGGAGCCGCTTCGCCAGCTGTTTTTCCGGCGAGGAAATCATAGCTATCAGTAAATAAGCCGCCCTCATCCACAGGGCAGATTTCGGCAAGGTCTTCGCGCTTTCCCAGCTCAAAATCCTCTGAGCCACAGCCGGGAGCAATATGCACAACACCGCTGCCCTCATCAGCTGCCACTTCATCCCATGCTATAATACGATGTTTTAAATCCTTCTGAACCGTTAAAAACGGCAAAAAGGTTTCGTAAGAAAGCCCTACAAGTTCTTGACCTTTGATAAACCTTGCCACTTTACGTTCGCCATCTATCACGGAAAGTGCATTTTTGGCAAGTACGAGAGGGCGTTTCATATCTGGCAATTCCACAACAGCATAATCCAATTCTGGATTGACCGCCAACGCTGCGTTTGCCGACAATGTCCATGGCGTGGTCGTCCAGACAAGGATGTCAAAGTCCAACTCCTTTATCGGCAACCTTGCGAATACGGCTGTATGAGTGATATCCTTATGAGAACCGGTCATTTCGTGTTCAGATAAAGATGTACCACACCTTGGACACCAAGGCATCGGTTTATGGGATTGTGCAATCCAACCGTTTTCATGACAGACCTTAAGAAAATGCCATATAGACGTGATATTTTGGTCGGTGTGTGTAAAATAGGAATTATCCCAGTCCATCCACTGTCCAAGGCGTTTTGATTGTTCGACAATGATACCAGAATATTTTTCGATGCGTTCTACGCATTTACGTGTAAAGTTTTCCATACCATAAGCTTCAATATCCTTTTTGTCCTTGAAGCCCAGTTCCTTTTCTACTTCCACTTCCACCCACAAGCCTTGCGCATCAAAACCGTTGCGATAGTGGCAGGAAAACCCATTCATAGCTTTGTATCTTAGAAAAATATCCTTTACACTACGTCCCCACGCATGATGGATACCCATTGCGTTGTTTGCAGTAATAGGTCCATCAAGAAAACGGAAAGGCTTACCGTGTTTATTCTTCTCCTTCAGTCTTTTAAAGCAGGAATTTTTTTCCCAAAAGTTGAGCAAATCGTGTTCGTCTTTTATAAAGTTGTTCTCCATAAAGTTACATTCCTTTCAAAATTATTTTAAATAACAAAATATCTTCAATAAGATTAATACAAGTATAGCCTGATCACCTCCCATACTTTGTATGGGGCATACATAATAAAAAAGCTCCCGCCCCAAACGAATAATTTCGCATTGGGACGAAAACTGACACTTTCGCTATACCACCCATTAACGTCATACAAACATATGCGGCCTTGTTTACGGAAGGCAGCCGTCATACTCTACTCGAAAGCTCTTTCGGTATGCAACTCGGGAGTGATTTTCGGTTCATTCCTAATCGTACCGGGTTCGCACTGTTTCCGGCTCACTGCAACTTTCAGAAAAAACTTACTGTCTCCGTCAAAGTCTTTACTATAATATATCATGGTACTTTAAACTATGCAACAATGAATCTATTGAATACGACAAACACACGCAATACAATCCAGCGTTTTTAATCTTAATCCGTAAATCATTTTGTTTTTAGACGATTAGGTTAACAAGTAACCCTGTAAGCAGGGAAAACAACATAATGAATCCCCAATACAGCAGAAATCTTTTCATTCCAAGGACGATCTTCAAGGCACCCAAATTTGTAATTTTGGTAGCAGGACCTGTAATCATAAAGGCTGATGCTGATCCCATACTCATACCGGCACGCAGCCATTCTTGTAAAAGAGGAATGGTTCCTCCTCCGCAGGCATAAAGAGGTACTCCGATTGTCGCGGCCAATAGGACGCCAAATCCTCTGTTATTTCCAAATAAATTCGCAAATCCTTCCGCCGGAACATATCGTTGGAATAACGCCGTAAGTAATATCCCCACCAAAAAATATCCGCCGGTCGCCTTAATGTTGCGCCCAAAATTCTTAATAAATCGAAGGACAGGATTCGGGTCGGTATCATGGCTCTCTCTTTCCTGCATGGAGCCAAAGGAAAAGAAAGACTTGCCTTTATAGAAGCATCGAATTAGCAGCCCCGCCACGATACCGCAGATGGTACAGGAAATAAGCCTCACCCATACCGCTGTACTCCCCAATGCCAGGGAATAAATAATTAGCTGAGGATTCAACAGGATAGAACTCATCATAAAAGCCGCCAGCCAGTCATCCTCAAGACCTTCTTTTGACAGTGATGCCGCCAATGGGATGGTCCCATACAGACACAGCGGTGAAGCAACTCCCAGTAAACTTGCGGCAATCATTCCAAACGGAGAACGTTTTTTTCCATTTAAAGTTCGTACCAGCCCATGAATTTTGTCCTTGGCAAATACGGAAATAAGCGATCCTATTACCATACCAGCAACCCAATAACCGAAAATCTGCCGAAACTGCACATCAAAATAATACCATATGTAGATGAACTCTCTCCGGATAATCTCACTCATCAATATTCACCTGAATATAAGTACGGTATCCGATTCCAAGCGCTTCGGCTGCTTCCAGAGTATGTTCTCCATTTCTGGTCTCAATCCGTTCTGCAACAGATGCACCATCCTCCGCCGAGTAGATCAGATCCACACAGGCTTGGTCAAGCGCCACGGGGTCGAGCGAAGCAAGAATACCGATATCGTGCATATCCGGCTCAGCAGGATTGGCACTGCAGTCACAGTCCACAGATAAACGGTTCATCACATTGATGTACAGGATGTTGTCTCCCATGTAATCCGTAACGGCTTTTAAAGCATCTGCCATAGATTCCAGGAAAGCGTCCTGCGCTGCACCACCAAACCCGCCCATCTGATGGCCTTTAAAGTGAGAAATAATAACATAGAAATCATAGTCCGCAAAATGAGAACCTACTATATCTTCACTCAGATGAAACCCTCCTTCAACCGGCAGCGACATAATACCTTCAGAATCAAGAATATCCACATCTGCGATAGCTGTAAAACCATGGTCTGCAGCTATCTGCATATGCATAGCCGTTTCTATACGACTACCGCCGTAAGCCGTATTTGATTCCACAATCGTGCCATTGATTGACTGGACCAGATCGCCAATCAATTCAGGGCGCAGATAATTTGAATTCTCGCTTTCACCAGTATTTATCTTAACACCGATATCACCGGTAGCTTCTCTTCCCAGCACTTCATATATAGCCACAAGACTCTCTGGTGAAATATCTGAGGTGAAGTATACAACTGGCGTATCCTCTTTACTGATAACAGCCTTTTCTTCCGGAATATCAGCACCTGTCCCCATGTGGGTATAAATCTGGAACCAAATAAAGCACCCAAAAATTAACACGAAAAACACACACAATACAATCCAGCGCTTTTTAATTTTCCTCTTCATGATTTTCTTCCTCCTATAATTCGTTGGTATACTCCATAATAATCCTCTATTTTAGCTGCGGCTGCCCTGCCTTTTTATAAGAAATTTTACTGCCTTTTTCAAAAGAAGTACAATATTAGTTTCGGAATGTGCTATACTGTACATGAATAGCGAACGGAGGAGCACCTATGATTGAACTATACGAATTAGAGCAGCTATTAGCGTTTGCTCAATATGGCACACTCTCAAAAGCGGCGGAGAAAATGAACCTATCACAGCCCTCTCTGACCAGAACTATGCAGCACATTGAAGATGAATTCCGTGTCTCTCTCTTTCTGCGAAGCAAAAACAGGATCGAACTAAATGAAAACGGTAAGTTAGCGGTGGACTATGCGAAAAAAGTATTTGACGATATGAAAGATATGGTGGAGCAAGTACGCGCCCATGACCGCAGCCAACGTACGATTACTGTGGCATCCTATGCCCCAGCACCCCTTTGGGGTATTCCGCGGATTTTCTCTGACTATTTTCCGGAGATGACTGTTTCCACGGAAATTAAAAACCGGGAGCAGATCCATCTCGGATTGAAAGAGGGAATTTATCAATTTGCCTTTTTGCCTGAAATGCTGGACAGTCCTGATTACATCAGCTTTCCTGCCATGAAGGAGCATCTGTACTTTGCTTTTGCACCCGATCATGTTCTTGCACAAGAAAAGGAATTATATTTTAAGGATGCGGATGGATTTAATTTCCTGCTGCGGTCAGATATTGGTTTTTGGGATTTGCTTTGCCGAAAGAAGATGCCTGCATCAAGGTTTCTGATTCAGACGGAGGGTATCGTTTATACTGAGATGATTAAGTCCACTTCCTTGCCCTGTTTCACATCCGATTTGGTGATGGAAAGAGCTAGCATAGACAACCGAATTTCAATCCCTATATTGGATGATGAGGCGACGCAAACTTATTATCTGACTTATAAAAAGGAATACCAAAAAAAATTCCTGCCAGCTATAGAGCAGATAAAAAGGCGGAAATTATGAAATATTAGGAACCATGCCAGAGTAAAGTACTGTTTACTGTCTGCTGATAGATACTTGTCCAAAAGCGAACAGTTTTACTTATCAGAAAAGCAAACACTGGAATAATTTAAGAGACAGGTGATTCATTCACCTGTCTCTTAATATTTAATCATATGGACAATAAAATACTACTCTTTCATCGGGCTTCCGCACTCAGCGCAAAAATCAGCATCCGGTACGTTTTCTTTTCCGCAGCCTGCACAGAAGATAACAGTCTGTACCGTAATATCTTCCACTTCGGATTCTGCTCCGGTTTCTACTTCGGTTTCTTCTTCGATTCCACCTTTGTTAACCTCTGTGTAAGATTCTGACGCTTCCTGTGTCTCTTCGTACGTTTTGGTATTCTCAGCTTCTACTGGTATCTTAGCTCCGCAGCCTGAGCAAAAAGTAGATTGCACCGCAACTGCCGTACCGCATTCAGGACATTTCTTTATTCCCTTCAGTACCATAATATCCTGTCTCATGCGTTCAATTTCACTGTATGCGGCATCTATTTCACTGCACTTTTCCGCAATTTCAGCATCAGCCTTAATCTCCTGCTCATAAACGCTCTTTCCCAGGGCAATGTAAATCTGTTTGATCTTTTCTTCCTGTGCATTGATCTTACTGTTCATACTCGTTATATCAGCAAGATCCTTTGCCTTTTTTGCCACATCCTTGCTTTTACTGCTGATCGTTTCTCCTACTTTGTTAAAAAAATCCATACTTCTCCTCCTGTATTTTATTTTATGATGCAATCTGCAGCTGTTTCGCCGTAGCTTAACAATTACTGCAATCCGCCCGTACACCATCCCAACAATATGTACATAGTTTACAACGGTCAATACCTACTGCTTCAATCATATCATCCATACGGTGATATCGCAAGGATGTAAAGTTAAGTTTTTTACATAAACGGGAAAGCAGTTCTTTATACTCATTACTATCCGGATCAACATAGGCTTTTAGGTCTATCGCATGGTCCTCTGTTTCCATTTCCTTTAATGTTCTCCGGGTAATCAATTCCATCTCTGAAGTACTCCTGGAAAAATTCAGGTATCTGCAGCCGTAAAACAGCGGCGGACATGCCGGTCTGACATGTACTTCCCTGGCACCGCTCTGATAAAGAAATTCCGTGGTTTCCCGCAGCTGGGTTCCCCGCACGATTGAATCATCAATCAGGAGCAGGCTCTTGCCTTTTATCAGGTCGTTTACAGGAATCAGTTTCATTTTGGCAATCAGATTCCGCTGGGTCTGGATCGTCGGCATGAAGGATCGCGGCCATGTAGGGGTATATTTAATAAAAGGTCTGGAAAACGGGATTCCTGACTGGTTGGAATAACCTATGGCATGTGCTGTTCCGGAATCCGGTACCCCCGCCACAATATCAGGCCTTACATTATCCCTTTTTGCCAGCAGAGCACCGCAGTTATAACGCATCTTCTCCACGCTGATTCCTTCATAAGACGAGGAGGGATATCCATAATATACCCATAAAAAGGTACATATTTTCATTTCCTTCCCGGGTTCTATAAGTGTCTGCACACCTTCCGGTGTTATGAACACTACTTCACCCGGCCCCAGCTCCCGCTCTCCGATATAACCCAGATTCAGACAGGCAAAGCTCTCAAATGCCACGCAATAACCATCTTCTTTTTTGCCAATGGATACCGGCGTCCGGCCAAGCATGTCTCTGGCAGCATAAATTCCTTCCGAAGTCAGGAGCAGCAATGTCATGGAACCGTCAATAATCTCCTGGGCATAACGGATACCCTCAAGCAGCGTATCCTTCTGATTGATGATAGCGGATACCAACTCCGTTCCATTGATTTCTCCGCCGCTCATTTCCAGGAAATGGGCATGGCCATCCTGAAATAAATCCTCTAAAATAGTCTCCTTATTATTCATCTTGCCGACTGTTACAATGGCATATGTCCCATGATGGGAACGTACCAGCAGGGGCTGGGGCTCATAATCAGAAATGACTCCGATTCCCATATTTCCCCTCATCTCATTTACATCTTTATCAAATTTTGTTCGAAAAGGTGAATTTTCGATATTATGGATCGCCTTTTCATATCCTCTTTCCTTCCCATAAACAGCCATACCGGCACGCCGGGTCCCTAAATGGGAGTGATAATCCGTTCCAAAAAATAAGTCAAATACGCAATCCTGCTTCGATGCCACACCAAAAAAACCACCCATATCTACTCCTATCTATACTGAAATCACTGAAGTTACCCCTAATAATTCTTTGTTTTCTTCCAAAATGGGATTTACGACTCCCGTAAGGAAGGCTTCCACTTGCTCTTTGGCCCGTCCGGTATATCTGGACGGCTCCATGGTCTGTTCAAGCTCCTCAAGGCTCATAGGAAAAGCAGGGTCCCCGGCAATCAGTTCAAGAAGATTATTCTCACGGCCCTCCTCCTTTACATTCCTGCCCGCTTCCATTGACAACTCCCGTATCCGCTCATGCAGCTCCTGCCGGTCTCCGCCCCTTTTTACCGCATCCATCATAATGTTTTCTGTAGCCATAAAGGGAAGCTCGCTCATCAGGTGCTTCTCAATCACCCTGGAATATACCACCAGACCGTCTGCTACATTCAAACACAAATCCAGGATTCCGTCAATTGCCAGAAATCCTTCCGGTATTGACAGCCTTTTATTGGCGGAATCATCCAGGGTACGTTCAAACCATTGGTTCGCCGATGTGATTGCCGGATTCAAAGCATCTACCATTACATAGCGGGACAGGGATGCAATCCGTTCGCTGCGCATGGGATTTCTTTTATAAGCCATGGCGGAGGATCCGATCTGATTCTGTTCAAAAGGCTCCTCTATTTCCTTCAAATGCTGGAGAAGGCGTATATCATTGCTCATCTTATGGGCGGATGCCGCAATTCCTGCCAGAACATTGGCCACCCTGGTGTCAACCTTGCGGGAATAGGTCTGACCGGATACCGGATAGCATTCCTGAAAGCCCATTTTCTCAGCAATCATAGGATCTATTTTATCAATAGTCGCCTGATCCCCATCAAACAATTCCAGAAAAGAAGCCTGTGTGCCGGTAGTTCCTTTGGAACCCAGCAGCTTAAGTCCATTCAATACATAGTTCAGATCTTCATAATCCAGACAGAACTCCTGCAGCCAGAGAGATGCCCTCTTTCCCACTGTAGTGGGCTGGGCCGGCTGAAAATGAGTAAATGCCAGCGTAGGCTGGTCCTTGTACCGGTCTGCAAATCCGGCCAGCTTGTCCATCACGTTAATCAGCTTCTTCTTAACGAGTCTGAGCGCCTGGGCCATTATGATGATATCTGTATTATCCCCCACATAGCAGGAGGTTGCACCCAAATGAATAATCCCTGCAGCTTTCGGACATTGCTGTCCATATGCATACACATGGCTCATGACATCATGACGGACTTCCTTTTCCCTTGCCTTCGCCACATCATAATTAATATCCATGGCATACGCCTTTAATTCATCAATCTGCTCCCGGGTGATCACCGGCTTGCCATCCTGACTCAAGCCAAGCTCCATCTGCGTTTCAGCCAGGGCAATCCATAGCTTTCTCCAGGTACGAAATTTCATATCCGGAGAAAAAATATACTGCATTTCCTTGCTGGCATAACGTTCCGATAATGGACTCATATATTTATCTGTGCTCATATACATCTCCTTTTATACCAAAATCCATCTTATATCATCATTTCTAACAGTTCAGCCTGGCGGTTGAACTATTACCTCATTTTTCAATCCAGTCCCAGACGCCTGAACACTTCATTATACGCTTCTTCCACATTGCCAAGATCCCGGCGGAATCGGTCTTTATCCAGTTTTTCATTGGTATCCACATCCCAGAGGCGGCATGTATCCGGTGATATTTCGTCAGCAAGAATGATTTCCTCATGATAACGGCCAAATTCAATTTTAAAATCAATTAACTTAAGATTCGCCTGAAGGAAATACGCTTTTAATACATCATTTACCTGAAAGGCATATTTCTTAATGACAGCGATCTCTTCCCAGTCTGCCAGATTCAATGCTCTTGCAAAATAATCATTGATCAGCGGATCGCCCAATTCGTCATTTTTATAGGAAAATTCAATGGTCGGCTCTTCAAATTCTGTTCCTTCCGGCACACCCAGCCTGTTTGAAAAACTACCTGCCGCCACATTTCGGATGATCACTTCCAAAGGGACTATCTCCACACGTTTTACAGCAGTCTCCCTGTCACTTAATTCTTCTATTAAGTGAGTAGGTACACCCTCTTTTTCCAGAATACGGAATACATGATTGGACATACGGTTGTTAATGACACCTTTTCCTACGATGGTACCTTTTTTCTCTCCGTTAAATGCTGTAGCGTCATCCTTATAATCCACGATCAGCACATCCGGATCCTCTGTCAAAAAAACTTTCTTTGCCTTTCCTTCATAAAGCTGTTCCAATTTTTTCATTGCTACTCCCATCCTATAATCGAATTTACGGCGGAAAAAACTCCGCCTTTTACCGGAAATTAAAAACAGATTCCGACAAGCTATATTATCATGTCACGCAAATAAATGTCAACCTTTTGGGTAATATTTTACAGTGCTTGTAACAGCGTTGTAATAATTCAGTGTTATACTGTTGTTTAGTGTGCTGGTGGGGGGGATTGAAAAATCCGGACGAGGAAGGTACAGGTCTGGTTTTCCGGCAGCGGAGGAGACAAGGCACAGGGGCAGGGATACAGGACAAAACCGAAGGGCGTACAGCAGCTTTTTCAGTGCGGAAGATTGCGCCCAGTATCTCTAAATAGCATTTTTTTC
>Ga0153940_1000909_pt1 | contig 14036 bp, 8 predicted proteins | sample TSNJ024MetaG_FD_104736 | JGI IMG/M metagenome (GOLD analysis project Ga0153940, IMG submission 104736) | Attine ant fungus gardens microbial communities from New Jersey, USA - TSNJ024 MetaG | ecosystem: Host-associated > Fungi > Mycelium > Unclassified | place: USA: New Jersey, Brendan T. Byrne...
ATCACGGTTTATGACGACAGCAGGATCGAAGTCTACCTGAATCTGCTGCCCGCAAAATGGCGGTTTGCCCGCGCCGGAAGCAGTAGGTGCAATTTCGGTACGTCGGTGTCCCCCAAAAACCCAAGCCCACAAACCCGCATGATAAAAGGAAATTCCGGGCCCTTGTGCAATTTTGGCACGTCAGTACCTATGTCGGTCAAGGTGCCAGTCACCCTGTCGTAGGGGCAGGCGTAGCGTTGGTGCAGGTACCGCATGGCGGCGCCTGATTCACCGTCCGGCCCGCCCAGCTGGGTCATGATGATCTTGGCCATGGCAGGGTTCGGATTTTTGATGTCTATAGGGTATTGCAGCTTTTTATCATAGCTCCACATAACTTATACCTCCTCCTGTTGCTGCCATGGCCACGGACCGTCCACCCATTTCCAGGTGTCCCCGCCGTCGTGGTCCATGTGGGTGAGCGGGCCGTATTTGTCCACAAACGCCTTTGCGGCGTCGGCGCGCATGGCGGAGTATTTTTTGTAAAACGCAAGTGCGTTTTGATCGTCGGGATGGGTGTTCAGGTACAGCGCCGTGTCATTCAATGCAAAATCGCACACCTGCACGCGCTTGAGCAGCACCTCGCGCTCATTCATTTCCGTGCCTCCTCTCCAACAAATGGCAGGTCCAGCTCGGGGAATATGGTGCCGCGGCTGAAGCCTTTATCTGGGTCGTATACCTCTCCCCACTTCTGCATGGGAGTGTAACTCATGGCCGGGGTGATGCAGTAGCCGCACTCAGTCTCGTCCGGTATTGGGAACGTGTAAATGGGCGGCTCAATCTCTACGGGGGGCAGCGGGCTGATCACAGGCGGATTCACCTCGATACGAACGCTCTCCCTGTCTAAGTATTGCATGGCCTCCACGGACGGATAGGGCAGCTCTGCGAAGCTTGGGTGGACGTCCATGGTCGGGCGGGGCATGGAAAGGGGCATCGGCTGTGTACTCATGCTTCCGGAGCTGTAGGTGTGGTTAAGCTGTGGGACAACCGTTTCCATTTGCATCATGTGAACAGGCTGGGTCTTTTGCACAGGCCGCTCCATCCGGGCCGACCGCTCCACCTGGGCCGACCGCTCCGCCTGGACCGTCTGCTCCGCCTGGACCGACCGCTCCACCTGAGCCGTCTGCTCCGCCTGGACTGTCTTTTCTTTCTGAACCATCCAGTCTTTTCGGGGCGCGGGCGCGGACGGTGTAACACGCTTCCAGCCGCCGTCCATGGTGGTCTTTTGGTATGTTTCCTGCCGTTTATATTCCAAACATCTCACTCCTATTGTTTTTTTCGCACAACAGGGCGCAAAGCCTTATTGTACCATCGCACCAGAATATGCGATTTTTGCGCCGCCTGTGTCTCCGGGGAACGGCGGCGGCAGCGGCGGCCCCTGCCAAATTTTCCGAAAAGCACGCATTATCCCATATACCCTGTACCGCGCACACTCTATTTTGGTGAAAAGCTGAATTTTTGGCCGCGTTTGGTCAAGAATAGTGCAAGGAGCGGCTGTGGGTGGTCCGGCCGCAAAACATGGACTGGAGCGTGCCTGATGACAGAAATCAAAAACCTCGACGAAAAAATTGCCGCGGCCGCAAAGGCCGCGTTTTCGGATAAGACGGTCCCCCCGCCAGACAAGCTGTGGCATCGCCTGCGGATAAAAACCCGCGAGCTGTACGCCTGCTACATGCGGGTGGGCGGCGCCGACCGCCACCCACCCTGGGAGGAGTGGCTCTGCGACAACTACTATGTGCTGGAAAAGGAGTCCAAGCAGGCCGCGCGGGACCTCCGGCTGCTGGCCAAGAGGTCGGCGCCCGAGGAGCTGGCGCGTTTTTACGCGCTGTTTTTCCAGGTGCTGGCAGGGGCCCGCCCGCCCGTGTGCGATGAGACAATCACCGCCATCCTGCGGGAGGCGGCCCGCTACGGAAGTATTAGTGAAAAGCAGTTTTCCTTTGTGCCCACCGCCATCAAGGCCGCGCTGGTGGAGCTTGCGCATCGGGCCTGCTTACAGGAGAAGTCCGGCGAGCTGATGGGCTACGCGGTCACCGGCCTGATCCGCCTGGGCGCCGTGGATATGGAGAGCATTATCCATGGCTGCAGCAGCATCGAGGCCGTGCTGCTGCAGGACCCGGCGGGCGTCTACGGCCAGATGACCGGCGAAAGCCGCCGCCACTACCGCCGCCTGATCGCCCAAATCGCCGCCAAAACCGGTGTTGACGAGACAACGGCAGCCAAAAGCATGCTGGCCAGCTGCCAGCAGCAGCAGGGCGTGCACGCCCACATCGGCTACCCGATTCTTACCTCCACGCACATTACCGGGCCGCGGCGCAGGCGCGGCCGTCTGGCCGTGGGCCTTGGCGTTTTGCTGCCCTTTCTGGTGGCTATGCTGCTGGGCTGGCTCTGCCGCAGCCCCTGGGTATCGGTACTCACCTACCTGCCGCTTTGGGAGATTCTGCGCACCGTGATCCAGCACTTCGCCATGGCCGGCATGGAAGTGGATTTTATCCCGCGAATGAACCTGAAAAAGCTGCGGGACAAGCCCAAGACGGTGGTGCTGGTGTCCACACTGCTGCCCAAGGCCGCCGATGCCTACCAGCTGAAAGACCGGCTGGAGCAGCTGTTCTTTTCCAACTCCGACCCGGACATGTACTACTGCATCCTGGCCGATCTGGGCGAGTGGCCCTATCCCACCGACGAAAAAGATGAAAGCCAGATCGCCGCCACCCGCAAGGTGATCGAGGGCCTCAACTTAAAGCACGGCCGGCGCTTTATGCTGTTTTTGCGTGCGCGCTCTTATAACAAGACCCAGAACAAATACTCCGGCTGGGAGCGAAAGCGCGGCGCCATTACCGAGTTCGTGCGCTATCTCAAGGGCGAGCGGGTCTCGCTGCACACCTTTGTGGGGGACGCCGCCATTTTGCCCGATATCCGCTTTATCGTGGCACTGGACGCCGACACCAGCTTATTATATGAAAGCGCCCAGACCTTGGTGTCGGCCGCCATCCACCCCATGAACCGCCCGGTGGCCGACGAGGACGGCGTGGTGCGCGAAGGCTACGGCATTCTAGCGCCCAAGATCAGCACCGACCTGGACAGCGCCCGCAAAACCCCTTTTTCCCGCGTGATGACCGGCTGCGGCGGCGTGACCGCCTACGACACCAAGGACAAGGACTTCTACCAGGATTTGTTTGGCGACAGCATCTTCGCCGGCAAGGGCTTGATCGACGTGGATTGCTTTCACGCGCTGCTCTCGCGGCGCTTCCCCGAAAACCAAATATTAAGCCACGATATCCTGGAGGGCGCTTACCTGCGGGTGGGCTTTGTGTCCGACGCCGAGATGACCGACGGAGCCCCCAGCGGCATGTTGGCCTGGCTGGCCAGGCTCCATCGCTGGCAGCGGGGTGACTGGCAGAACCTGCGCTTTATCGGCAGCCGCTACCGGGCCGAGGGCAAGGCCTGGGAAAACCCTATTGGCAACCTGAGCAAATACAGGCTGTTCGACAACCTGCGCCGGTCGTTCACCCCAATCTCGGCGCTGCTGTGCGTGCTGGCGGCGGCGGTGACGCCCCGGCCGCTGAGCTGGGTGCTGGCGCTCTGCGGCATTTTGGCCGTCACCTTCTCCTCTCTTTGGGCCGCTTTCTTCTCGCTGCTGGGCGGGGGACTGTTCACGGTGTCCCGCAAGTTCTTCACCCGCACGCTGCCCCACACGCTGGAGCTGATTGCCCAGGGGGCTTTCCGCCTGATCATGCTGCCCGCCCAGGCGCTGGTCACGGCGGACGCGGCGATTCGGGCGCTCTGGCGCACTTTCGTCTCCCACAAAAAAATGCTCGAGTGGCAGACCGCCGCCCAGAGCGACGGCAGCGGCGGCATGAAGGCGCTGTTGTGCAGGTTCTGGCTGCCCGAGCTGTTCGCCGTTGCGTATCTGGTGTGGACACTGCCCTCGCCGATCTGCCTGCTGGGCCTGGTGTTCGCGCTGGTCATGCCGGTGGCCTGGTACTCGGCGCGCCTTTCGTCCGACGACCCCGGAGGTGTCCTCACCGGCGCCCAGCGGGACACGCTGATCAGCTACAACGCGGCCATGTGGCGCTACTACGAGGAGTTCGCCGACCAGAAAAACAACTACCTGCCGCCGGACAACATCCAGCAGTCCCCGGTGTTCCGGGTGGCGGCGCGCACCTCGCCCACCAACATCGGCATGCAGCTGCTCTCGGTGCTGGCGGCCCGCGACTTCGACTTTATCGACACAGCCGGCCTTTACGAGCGGGTGGAGCGCACCATCGCCACCGTGGAGAGTCTTCCCAAGTGGAACGGCAACCTGTATAACTGGTATGACACCGAAACGCTGGAGACCCTGAAGCCCGAGTTCGTTTCCACCGTGGACAGCGGAAACTTCATCTGCTGCATGGTGGCGCTGGCCCAGGGCCTTTCGGAGTTCGCGCAGAAAATGCCCGCCATGGCCGGACTCATCGCGCGCATTGAGCGCATTGTGGAGGAGTGCGACCTCACGGTATTCTACAACAGGAAGAAGCACCTGTTCTCCATCGGTTACGACATGCCCGACGGCGGGCTGGTGGGCTCCCACTACGACTTTCTCATGAGCGAGGCGCGGCTGACCAGCTACTACGCCGTGGCCCGCAAAACGGTGGGAAAGCGCCACTGGGGCACGCTGAACCGCACCATGTCCCGCTGTGGCTCCTACGCCGGGGCCGTGAGCTGGACCGGCACCATGTTTGAGTACTTCATGCCCCACCTGCTGCTGCCGGTGTACGAGGGCTCGCTGCTCAGCGAAGCGCTTACCTACTGCCTATACTGCCAAAAGAAGCGGGTGAAAAGCCTGGATGTGCCCTGGGGCATCTCCGAAAGCGCTTTCTACGCTTTCGACAACAACCTGAACTACCAGTACAAGGCCCACGGCGTGCAAAAGCTGGGGGTGAAGCGCTATCTGGACAAGGAGCTGGTGATCTCCCCATACTCCACGTTTATCACAATCCCATTCAACCCCAACTCCTCCATGGAAAACCTGCAGAAGCTGCGGGAGCTGGGGGTGTACGGGCGCTACGGCTTTTACGAGGCCGTGGACTTCACCGCCGAGCGGGTGGGGGCGGGCTCCTTGTCGGTCACCCGCAGCTACATGGCTCACCACATCGGCATGAGCATGGTGGCCAGCTGCAACGCGGTGTTTGAAAACCGCATGCAAAAACGATTTATGAGGGACCCGTATATGCATTCAGCCAAGGAATTCCTACAGGAAAAGATCGCCAAGAACACCGTGGTGTATGATGAGCTAACCAACAGCGAGGCCCGCGGAGAAAAGCACGAGCGCCCCAAGCTCCACCGGGACGAAAGCGGCGAAATCTACCCCCAGGCGCCCCGCTGCACCCTGCTGACCAACGGCGAGCTCACCGATGTGCTCACCGACAGCGGCATGGGCTACCTGAAGTTCGGCGAAACGGACCTGACCCGCCGGGAAGAGGACCTGCTGCGCCGGGGTCAGGGCCTGCTGGTGGTGGCGCGCATGGGCGGCAAGACGATCCCGGCCACGCTGGCCCCTTTCTACGACCAGGAGGCCCAGTACAGCGTGGAGTACCAGGAGCACAGCGTGACCTACTTCGCCCGCCGCAAGGAGGCCGAGGTGGGCGTGCGCTGCATGGTGCACCCCACTATCTCCTGCGAGCAGCGCCAGATCGTGCTGAAAAACCAGACCGGCCAGAAGCAGTCGGCCCAGGTGCTGGTGTACCTGGAGCCCACCCTGTGCCGCCACCGGGACTACAGCGCCCACCCGGCCTACTCCAAGCTGTTTGTGCAATCCGGCTACAACCCCGAAAACAAGACACTGACCTTCTGCCGCCGGGGCCGGGACTCCACCGTGGACCTGTACCTGACCGTGGGCTTTTTACAGGATGTGGAATTCGTTTACGAAACCCGGCGAGAAGCGCTGATGAGCGCCCCCGGTGGCACAAGGGACCTGCTGCGCTTCTGGGACAAGTCTTTCTCCTGCGCCGACACCGGCGCCCCCGACGCCTGCTGCGCGCTCAAGTTCGACCTGCTGATGGGCGCGGGCGGCCAGGCCCAGGCCACGCTGCTGCTCTGCGCCAGCCGCACGCTGTCCGAGGGGGTGGCCGGCATCATCAACATGCGCTCGGCCGGGCTGATGGACCAGAAGACAGCGGCCAAGTCCCCGCTGCTGGGGGACTCGCTGGAGGGCAGGCTGGGCAGCGCGCTGCTGGGCCAGCTGCTATATCCCCAGGCGGGCCGGGCCGTGGACCCCGCCGCCCGCCGCCAAAACAGCCTGGGCCAAAGCGGGCTCTGGTGCACCGGCGTTTCGGGCGACCTGCCCATCGCGCTGGTGGAGCTGGACCGGGAATTCGACCCCGCCATGCTGGGCAGTTACCTGCGGCTGCACCGCACGTTGCGTGGTGTACAGGTGGAGTTTGACCTGGTAATCCTTTACACCGGCGGTGAAGAGCAGCGCTGCCGCCTGCTGGAGCTGGTGACCCGCTGCCATGTAAACGGCATTTTGGGCAGCAGGGGGGGCGTGTTCGTGCTGGACAAGTACGGCCTGTCCCCCGAGCTGGTCACGCTGCTGCACGCTGTTGCGCGCCACACGGCGGCGGGCGCGCTGCCCGCCACGCCCCCGATCCCTTTCCGGCCGGCCGAGTGGCGGGCTGTGTCACCGGTAGCCATGCCCGGGTCCCCCGAGCTGCGGGTGGAGGGCGGCGCGTTCCACCAGGGCCGTTTTTACGTGGACAAGGAAAGCCCGCTGCCCTACTGTCACGTGCTGGCCAGCCCCGTGTTCGGCACGCTGGTCAGCGACAGGGCCCTGGGCTTCACCTGGGCCATAAACGCCCGCGAAAACAAGCTGACCCCCTGGTACAACGACATCTGCACCGACAACCGCGGCGAGCTGCTGCTGCTTTCGGACGGTGCCTCCTGCTGGGATCTGTGCAACGGCGCCAGGGCCTCTTTCTCCGCCGCCGACGCGTTCTACGAGGCCAAGACAGCCGGCTTGCACAGCAGCGTGCGGGTTACGGTGGCGGCCAAGGGCTTCGCCAAATACCTGGACGTGACGCTTGAGAACACCGGCGCAAAGCCCAGGGAGCTGCAGCTGGCCTATTACCTGGAGCCGGTGCTGGCGGTCACGCGGGAAACCGCGCGCTGTATCCGCTGCGAAAGGCGCGGCCGCGAGGACATCCTGCTGCTGCACAACCCTTACAACACCGCCGTGCAGTGCCACGCGGCGCTCACGGCCCGCGGGGACGGGCTGAAGGAGCTCTGCTTCACCAGCGGCCGGGCCGCCTTCCTGTGCGGCGACTGGAGCCCCGGGGATATTGCCCCCGACGACGACCCCTGCGCCGCCGCCATTGCCACCTTGCGCCTTGCGCCGGGCGAGAACCGGCAGCTGCGCTTTGTGCTAAGCTACGGCATGACTGCCGACAGCGCGCTGGAAATGGCCCGCCGGGACCTGCCCGCCCAGCGGCAGCCGGAGGAAACCATCCGAATTCACACTCCCAACGAGGCCGTGAACCAGTATATCAATCATTTCGCGCCGCATCAGATTTTGGCCTGCCGCATCCACGGCCGCACCGCCTTCTACCAGTGCGGCGGGGCCTACGGCTTCCGGGACCAGCTGCAGGACAGCACGGCCTGGCTGCTGCTGGACCCCGAGATCACAAGGCGCCAGATTCTGCGCTGCTGCGCGGTGCAGTTCGAGGAGGGGGATGTGCTGCACTGGTGGCACCCGCTGCCCCAGAACGCGGGCGGTCTGCGGGGTGTGCGCACCAGGTTCAGCGATGATCTGCTGTGGCTGCCCTACGCGGTGTGCGAGTACGTGGAAAAAACCGGAAACGCCGACATCCTGAGCGTGAGCGCCCCCTACCTGAGCGCCCCGGAGCTTTCGGAAAAGGAGCACGAGCGCTATATCCCGCCCGGCCGCAGCAGCCTGCGGGAGGATGTGTACAGCCACTGCGCGCGCGCCATCGACCGGGCCTGGCGGCTGGATGAGCGGGGCCTGCCGTTGATCGGCTGCGGTGACTGGAACGATGGCTTCAGCGCGGTGGGCCTTGGCGGAAAGGGCAGCAGCGTGTGGCTGGCCCTGTTTATGGCCTGCGTGCTGGAGCGCTTCGCGCCGCTGTGCGCGCTGCGGGGCGAAGCCGACCGTGCCGAGGAATACCGCCGCCGCGCCGCCGGCCTGAAAGCGGCGGTGGACGCCCACTGCTGGGACGGAGGCTGGTACGTGCGCGCTTTCTTCGACAACGGCGAACCCATGGGCGCTTCCGGCAACGAGGAGTGCCGGATCGATCTGCTGCCCCAGAGCTTTGCGGTGTTCGCGGGCATGCCCGACCGTCAGCGGGTGGAGCAGGGGCTGCGCAGCGCCTGCAAGCACCTGTACGACCGCAAGCTGCGGCTAGCGCGGCTGTTCACACCCCCTTTCCAGCACTCCCGCCAGCAGCCGGGCTATGTCAAGGCCTACCCGGGGGGCATCCGGGAAAACGGCGGTCAGTACACGCACGCGGCTATCTGGTTCGCCATGGCGCTGCTGGAGGGCGGCCTGGAGGAGGAGGGCGCCGAGCTGCTGCAGATGCTCTGTCCCGCCGACAGGGCGCTGCACAAAGGGCTGGCGGCCCAGTACAAGCTGGAGCCCTACTATATGGCGGCGGATATCTACGTAGGACCCGGCGCGCCGGGCCGCGGCGGCTGGAGCATGTACACCGGCGCAGCCTCCTGGTACTACCGGGCGGTGGTGGAGGTGCTGCTGGGCGTGAAGCGCGTGGGCGACAAGCTCCTGTTCCGGCCCAGGCTGCCGGCGGAGTGGGCGGAGGTATCCCTGGAGCTCACGCTGCGGGGCACCCGCATACAGGTGCGCATGAAGCGCGGACAACCCCACCCCCTGACCTGCGACGGCGCGCCCGCCGACAGCGTGCCGCTGGATGGCGGCTCCCACACCGTTGTAGTGGGTGTCTGAAAGCGCGGTGGTATTTTTGAATTGCGGCTGGTAAATATCCCCGGCTTGTGGTATAATAGTACAGATTTTTTTATCGGGGGCCCGGTACTCTGAAAGCCGGCTGGTCAGACTGCCAATGCCCCGACAACCAAAGGAGATGACCGGATGAGCAGTAAACTCGAGCGCGCGAGCATCGGCCAGGGGATACACCTGGGGGCTGTGCGCGACCCAAAGTTCAAGCACAATCTGCTGTCTGCAAGCTTTGTGTTGCCGCTTTCGGAAAAGGATGCCTCCGACAACGCGGTAACACCCTACATTCTGCGGAAAGGCTGCCGGGAGTGCCCCGATTTTTCCTCCCTGAACGCCCGCCTGGCTGGGCTGTACGGCGCGGCGCTGGACGCGGATATTACCAAATTTGGCGGCTGGCAGGTTTTGGAGCTCTCGATCCGCGGACTGGACAACCGCTTCGCGTTGGAAAATGAGGACGTGACCACCCAGTGCACCGAGCTGCTGGCTTCGGTCCTGTTGGACCCCAAGCTGGACGGCAAGGGCCTTTTGGATGAGAAGGACACCGCGCTGGAGCGCCAGTACGTGCTGGACACCATCGAAGCCCAGATCAACGACAAGCGCGCCTATGCCCGCAGCCAGTGCATCAAGCACATGTGCGCGGGCGAGCCAAACGCTGTGCGCCGCTACGGCAGCATTGAGACTGCCAGGGCAATCACGCCGGAATCGGCCGTCCGGGCCTACCGCCGCATGGTGGAAACCGCGCCGGTGGAGCTGATATTCGTGGGATCGGGCGACAGTGCCCGCTTCGCCCAGGTGTTCCAAAAGCGCTTTGGGCAGGTAAGGCGCAGTCCGCTGCAGCTGGAGCGCATGCGCCCCCGGGAAAAAGCGGACAAGGTCCGCGAGCGGGTGGAGCACATGGATCTCAGCCAGTCCAAGCTGGTTATGGGCATGCGCACCGGCGGCGCCGCCGGCCCCCGGGAGCTCCAGGCGCGCCGGGTGTTTTCGGCGCTTTACGGCGGCACCCCGTTTTCCAAGCTGTTTTTGAATGTGCGGGAGAAGCTGAGCCTGTGCTACTACTGCGCCAGCCGCTTCGACGTATCCACCGGGCTGATAACCGTGGAAAGCGGCGTAGAGGCCAAAAACAGTGACAAAGCCCGTCAGGAGGTGCTGCGTCAGCTCAAGGCGGTGCAGGAGGGCGGCTTCGACGAAACCGAGCTGGCCAACACCAAGCTGCTGCTCAAGAACTCCATCCGCTCCACCGGCGACACTCTCACCGGCCTGCAGGGCTGGTACATGGCCCAGGTGCTGCGCGGCCGGAACGACTCCCCCGAAGAGGACGCCGCCCAGATCGAAGCCGTGACCCGCGACGAGGTTATCGAGGCCGCCAGGGCTGTTACACTCGACACCGTATACTTCCTGACCGGCAACGAGGAGGAGGCGCAATGAAACAAATAAAATCTGTCAGATTGGGCGAAAGCTACACCCGCATCGACCATTCGTCGGGGCTCACGCTGCTGCTCTGCCCCATGGTGGGCTTCTCCAGCGCCTACGCGCTGTTTGCCACCAAGTACGGATCGGTGGACAGCTGCTTCAAAACCGGGCTGGACGACGACTTCACGCAGGTGCCGGCCGGTATTGCCCACTACCTGGAGCACAAGATGTTCGAGAGCGAGCAGGGGGACGCGTTCGCGCGCTACGCCGCCACCGGCGCCAACGCCAACGCCTACACCTCCTTTGACCGCACCGCCTACCTGTTCTCCTGCTCCGACCACTTCGCCGAGTCGCTTGACATCCTGCTGGACTTTGTCACCGACCCCTACTTCACCGAGCAGACGGTGGAGAAAGAGCGGGGCATCATCGCCCAGGAGATCAAAATGTACGACGACAGCCCCGAGTGGCGCGTGTTCTTCAACATGCTGGGGGCCATGTACCACGAAAACCCTGTTCGCGTTGACATAGCGGGCACGGTGGAGTCCATCGCAGAAATCGACGAAAAGCTGCTTTACCGCTGCTACAACACTTTCTACAACCTGCGCAACATGGTGCTGTGCGTGGCCGGAGGCTTCGACCCCGACACGGTGGTGAAAGCCGCCGACCGCATTCTGAAGCCCGCCGGGGAGCTAAAGGTGGAGCGCCGGAAATTCCACGAGCCCAGCACCGTGCGGGAGCGCAAGGTGGAGCAGGTGTTGCCGGTGGCCCAGCCGCTGTTCCACATCGGCTTCAAGGGGGTGGCCGGGGCCAGCGAGGCCCAGAACCTGTACCACCAGACGCTGGACGAGCTGCTTGTGGAGATCATCGCGGGCGAGGCCAGCCCCCTCTACCGCCGCCTGTACGACCAGGGGCTTATTAACCAGACCTTCAGCGGCGAGGCCATGGCCTCCCGGGACTACGCGCTCTGCTTCTTTGCCGGTGAATCCCGCGACCCGGAGCAGGTGCACGTGCAGCTGGTGCAGGAGATTGAGCGACTGAAGCTGGAGGGCATCCCCGAGGAGGTGTTCCGCCGCTGCCAGAAGGCGCTCTACGGCCGCTATATGAGTATGTACGGCAATGTGAACGCGGTGGCCGGTCTTATGCTCACCTGCCACTTCGCGGGCATTGAGATGTACGAGCTGCTGGACGTGATCGCAAACGCTACGCTGGGTGGTCTGCAGGACCGCATGCTCCAGAGCTTCGACACCGACAAATGCTCGATCTCGGTGGTGACGTCCGGCGCGTAGAGCGCCGTCTGTCCGCAAGGGTGGTCCAATGCCCCCTCGTGAGCTCCCCGGTTCCGCGCAACTGGCGCGGGCTGTAAAAATCCCCATTGTATGCTTCGATACGCCGCAGGCGCGCGCTCCTGCGGTTTCCCCTGTCCCTGGATATTTTGTCCAGGTGGGGGCTTTGAAAGGATGGTACCATGACAGAGACCCTTTCTTTCCCCGGCCTTGGGCTGGAATTTTTGCTGAACCCGGTGATCGTGCAGATCACCGACACCTGGGCCATCAAATGGTATGGCGTGATTATTACGCTGGGCTTTGTGGCGGGCTGCGCCTATGCGCTGGTCCGCTCCAAGAGCTTCGGGCTGGACCCCGACCGGGCGCTGGACGTGCTGCTGGGCGCCGTGATCGGCGGTATTGTGGGCGCGCGGCTTTATTATGTGGTGTTCAGCTGGGATATGTTCAAGGACAACCCGACCCGCATCTTCCGCATCTGGGAGGGCGGCATCGCCATTTATGGCGGCGTGATCGGCGGGCTGCTGGCCGCGCTGATTCTGTGCCGCGTACGCAAGGTGAAGCTGCTGCCCATGATGGACGCGGGCGTGACGGGCCTTGCCATTGGGCAGGCTATCGGCCGCTGGGGCAACTTCGTGAATATGGAAGCTTTCGGCGCCAACACCACCGCCCCCTGGGGAATGACAAGCCCCACCATCTCCCGGTACCTGGCCTACAACCAGCGGCATCTGGCCGAGCTCGGCGTCAGCGTAGACCCGCTGACACCCGTGCACCCTACTTTCTTCTACGAATCCATGTGGTGCCTGATCGGTTTTCTGCTTCTGGTGTGGTACACGAACCGGCGCCGGTACGACGGCGAGCTGTCTGTCCTTTACGCGGGCTGGTACGGCTTGGGCCGGTTTTGGATCGAGGGCCTGCGCACCGACAGCCTGATGCTCGGGAATGTCCGGGTGTCCCAGGCGCTTGCTCTTTTGTGTGTGCTGGCGGCGGTGATCGTACTTATCGCCGTGCGGGTGAGGATCAGCCGCTCGGACAACCCGCACGTTCTGCCGCTGTATGTGAACACCCCCGAGGGCAGGGCCGTTCTGGCCGGCACCTTTTACGGGGAACAGAAAACTGCGGTCGGCGCGGGGGCCGCTGTTCCCGCTGCGCCCGGGAACCGTCCCCGGCGGCTGCGGGGTGCGAAGAGAATGGCGGCGGCGCGCCTGAGGCGGCCCCGCAAGCGGGGACTGAACCGATAAGAACCTGTTTCACAAGGAGGAAAAATCAATGGCGAAGATCATCGACGGCAAGGCCGTGTCTGCCCGGGTGCGGGCCCGGTTGAAAGACGAGGCGGCGACGCTGCGGGAAAAAGGTGTGACACCCGGCCTTGCGGTGGTGCTGGTGGGGGAGGACCCCGCCTCCAAGGTATATGTGGGCAACAAAGCGAAAGCCTGTGACGAGCTGGGCATTTACTCAGATCAGCACACGCTGCCGGCCAAAACCACCCAGCAGGAGCTGCTGGCGTTGGTGGAACGGCTTGGGGCGGACCCGAAAATCCACGGCATCCTGGTGCAGCTTCCGTTGCCGGACCACCTGGACGAGGAGACGGTGATCGCCGCCATCAACCCCCAAAAGGACGTGGACGCCTTCCACGCCCAGAACGTGGGCCGGATCGTGATTGGCAACCACCTGTTTTTGCCCTGCACCCCGGCCGGGGTCATGGAGCTGATTGCCTCCACCGGCGAGAACATCCAGGGCAAAAGCTGCGTGGTGGTGGGCCGCTCCAACATCGTGGGCAAGCCCATGGCCATGCTGCTCATGCACGCCCACGGCACTGTGACCATCTGCCACAGCCGCACAAGGGACCTGGCGGCCGTGTGCCGCAGCGCCGACATTCTGGTGGCGGCCATTGGAAAGGCCGGATTCATCACGGCCGACATGGTAAAGCCGGGGGCCGTTGTCATCGATGTGGGCATGAACCGGGATGAAAACGGAAAGCTGTGCGGCGACGTGGACTTCGCCTCGGTGGAGCCTGTGGCGGGCTACATAACCCCGGTGCCGGGCGGCGTGGGACCCATGACCATCACCATGCTGATGCAAAACACCATCACAGCGGCAGAAAGCGCGCTCAAAAACGCGCAAAGCCTGTAAATATCCAGGGCAATCGCTTTTCCGCGATTATGGAACAATGCGTTCCCGCCTGAATGCCTTTTGCTTTTTCGCAGAAACGCACGAGAACATTCTTGTTCCCGTGCGTTTCCCTGCGTGGGCGCTCAGTCTGTTGCTCTACTTTAACCTCAACGTCATTGGCCATCAGGGGCGGCCTTTATACCAAATAAAATTAACCTCCGGCGGGCTCTCTCAGCTTTCCA
>Ga0153940_1000910_pt1 | contig 14018 bp, 16 predicted proteins | sample TSNJ024MetaG_FD_104736 | JGI IMG/M metagenome (GOLD analysis project Ga0153940, IMG submission 104736) | Attine ant fungus gardens microbial communities from New Jersey, USA - TSNJ024 MetaG | ecosystem: Host-associated > Fungi > Mycelium > Unclassified | place: USA: New Jersey, Brendan T. Byrne...
CGTGTCTCTAATGCCACATAGCCGGTATTATTTACTGCCCTTGAAACGGTACCAACCCCTACACCGGCTTTCTTTGCCACATCTTTGATCCCTGCCATCTGATTCACCTACATTTTCTATCAATAGCTTAACAACAGTTTCTGAATTTCTATTTTTTCAGGCATTGCCCGGATGGCTCCTTTCCTTGTAGTAATAAGGGCTGCTGCTGCATTTGCAAAGCTTAGCATATCTTTTAGCTGTTCCACTCCCAGATCTTCTATCCCATGCTCCAGTATGTAGTTTAGTATATTACCGCAAAACGTATCTCCGGCTCCTGTCGTATCGATTGTATTCTGCTGCGGAAATCCTGCTGCCTCGACACATATATCCTGATAATATGCCCGGCTTCCATCCTTTCCGAGGGTTAATACAATCAGCGGAATCTTATACATCTGCTGCAGATGCCGAATCCCCTCATCATAATCTTCTTTACCAGACAAAAATTGAACCTCATTATCAGAAATCTTTAGAATATCACAAAAACCAAGTCCGTATTCCATCTGTTCCTTAGCTAATTCTAATGAATCCCAGAGAGGTTCCCTGAGATTTGGATCGAAGGAAATCAATAAGCCTTTCTCTTTCGCCGCTTTCAATGCTTTTTGGGTGGCTTTTCGAACACCCTCGTGGGTCATTGAAAGAGTGCCAAAATGAAATATTTTAGCCTGATCCAGAAACTCCGTATCAATCTCTTCTTCCCGCAGCATCATATCTGCCCCTGGCTGCCGGTAAAAGGAAAATTCCCGGTCCCCATCGGCAAAAGTATGTACAAATGCCAGGGTTGTATTGACCGATTCATCCATGTACAGATGGCTGGTATCTATTTGAAGCGATTCTAATGTCTCTTTCAGTGTATTTCCAAATTGATCCTTCCCAACTTTACCTATAAAAGCTGTTTTCTTTCCAAGCTTGTTAAGCATTGCCAGGACATTGCAGGGGGCTCCGCCCGGACACGCTTCAAATATTGCATTCCCTTGTTCGCTTTTGCCATTCATGGTAAAATCAATGAGTAACTCTCCTAATGCTATTACGTCAATTTTCTTTTCCATATCTACCTCACAATATTAGTTTTTTTTAATTTTATATCAATTCGGCAAAACATGCAACCGTTTCCATACCATTCACAGCATGAAAGGTTAACTAAAAGGGATATTGAATAGTTTTGATGTTTATGGTAAAATATTACACGGGGCTGCCTATCTATATGGCAGTCTACTGACTATAAAAGGAGAGAGTTAAAATGACAACAGGATTAAAAATATGGTTATGGCTGGTTTTGGTTGTTAATGCTATTTCTGCTGTAATTAGTATAATAGCAGCGTTAGTGTTACCTATGTTATGGGTTACTGTTATAGCAACCATACTTGTTATTGTGGGAGCAGTTATGCTGTTGCAAACTAAAAAAACTGGATTCTACTTAATATGTGGTGCATCAGTCATTGCTTTAATAATTAACGTTGTCAGCGGACAGAATATCGTTTCTTCTTTAATTAGTGCTGTTCTTATGCCGCTGATCATCTACTTACTGATGAGAAAAACTTGGAATGAATTTGTTTAATATTGAATAGGATGAATAAAAAATCCGGAACCTTTGAACTGCCCCCAAAAAGTTAGACCTAAAAAATCTAACGATTGGGGGCAGTTTTTTATGAAATAATCCACTACTTTGCGCACCATATTAATATCTATTCGCCGCGTCCTCCTTTTTGTTTATTAGCAGAAAATTTTATAGTTTATTTTTTACATTTGACTTTTTAGAAGAAGTCGGACATAATACGATTACATTTACGCTGCGGCTGGACGGGCGATGACGAACTATATCAGCAATAGAGGTGGTGCAAATGTTCAAAATAGGTGAGTTTTTAAAATTAACGCAAGTATCAATCCGTATGTTAGTGAAAGCCGGGGCGCAAACCAAAAACGGAAAACGAAAATTGAAGACAGCGGACAAAGATTTGATAAATTCTATTATCTCAACGAGGAATAATAATTGAGAAGGAGGGTTAATGAAATGTCATACAAGAGCAAATGGAAAACCGCGCTTGCAGCGGCCACGTTTTTGGGAATCATCATCGCGCCGCTGAAAATATTTTATCAAGGTACAAATAAACAGGACGCCCTGTTGTCGTGTTTGCCGTGCTAAAATGACATAATAAAATGCCTAAAATGAAAAACTAAACCCGTACTCTGACAACAAAAAATAGTAAAAAAGGTCTCATTTACTTTTACAATGACTCCAGTTCTAACAGAAGAATTGGATTATAGAACCGCATTGTTCTACTGTGATCCGATGGCCTCATGGCAGAAACCTCATATTGAAAAGAACCATGAATTCATCCGTTATGTGATACCTAAGGGACGAAGCCTGAATTCCTATACACAGGAGGATATGACCCTTTTAATGAATCATATCAACAGTGTAAGAAGGCCAAGCTTGAATTACCAGAGTCCCTATGAACTGGTTACAGCAAACGACCAAGATATGCTTGCACTGATGAACTTACTAAAAATGCACCTCATCCCACCCGATAGTGCATTTGATGCCAGACTTACTCATAAAAAAGTAAACGTATAACGAAATGCAGATAATAATCGATTTGTCAATAGGTGTAAAAAGACGGGTCGCATTTACTTCTGCATAAGAAAAAGCTAGTCGTCTGTTTGCTATGACCAAAAGATTAGTCAAATGTCTGGAATACTTACATTATAGCACATAAAAGGGAAAACACACCTTCAAAAAAGGTGAAATTCAGGGCAAAAATCAATTATATGTAAAGAGGCAATGTTTCAGTTGTATTTTAGTTTTTCATTCAACGTCATAATAAAATGGATCGGAGGACATAACAATGGTTGAATCAAGGTGCGGCATTTTGTGTAGGGAGTGTGAATACAGGGATAAGATGAATTGCGGGGGCTGTGTACATATTGATAAGCCGTTTTGGGGCGATTCCTGCCCTGTAAAAAGTTGCGGTGAAAGTAAAGGCCTGGAGTATTGCGGCAAATGCAGTGAGTTTCCCTGCGATTTGCTCAACCAATTCGCCTACGATAAAGAACAGGGCGATGACGGCAAGCGCATCGAGCAATGCAGGGAGTGGGTGGTGAGCGAATAATGAAGAAACTGGTTCTAGTGGAACGCTTCGCCGATTATGAATACCTTTTGGGCGAGCCGCAAAGTTTAAACCTAATACGTATATAAATACACAATAAAATGGAGGAAATTTATGTTTACAGTCTATGTTTACGTTCTTGATACTTTAGCCGACTGGGAGTTGGGATATGTTATTTCGGAGCTAAATTCCGGTCGATTTTTCAAAAAGGGCGAGCAATGTATATCGCTCAAAACGGTTAGTTATTCTAAAGAGCCAATTCATACAATGGGCGGGATGACAATTGTACCCAATTGCTTAATTGGTGATATTGTTGCGAGTAAAACAAGCATGTTGCTATTGCCGGGCGCAGATACATGGAACGACCCAAAGCATGGCGCTATCATCGAAAAAGCAAGCGAATTTCTCTCTTTAAGCGCTACGGTGTGTGCAATCTGTGGGGCTACCGCTGCGCTTGCCAACTTTGGGCTATTGGATAAGCGTCCGCATACCAGTAATGGACCGGGATTTCTTGAAATGGTTTCTCCTGGTTATAAAGGACAAAGTTTTTATATAGACAAGCCATCAGTAGCGGATAACAACCTTATTACTGCAAGTTCCACCGGAGCTTTGTTGTGGGCGAAACAGATTATTGAGCATTTAGGTGTTTTTCAATCAAACACGCTGGAATCTTGGTATGAATATTTTAGTACCGGTGAGCCTAAACATTTCTTTGCCCTCATGCAAACTTTGCCTTCTAGCAATGAAACTGTTTAATCTTTGCATCAATCTTTTTCTCGCTATGATAAGCCGCTATTTTGCGGTTATCCCGCTGAGGACAGTTTGTAAGGATTTTGCGTCATCTCAGCAGTCATTTTCAAAGGGGCGGTCAGCGCCGCGCGTCAATTTGGTGGGGAAAGCCTCTCCGCTCCGAGGCTTTCCCACCAAGTCGACAACCCCACCAATCATCAGAACTATTGTATTTTTTTTAGAATCTACAAAACCTAACTAGTCTTCTATTGTAGAATCATTCGGTTATGCACTATGGATATCCGCTGCAATCGTCATGTTGTTCACCAACACACTATAGATCGCAACATACACCATAATGAAAAATCCCTGGAATCCTATCACCAACAATCCCCTCACATAATTGGTACCAATACTTCCCCATTCTTGATTGATATGTCAAGGGGTGCAAACTAAAATAAGCAAAAAAAGAAGACGGGGCATAGAACCGCCCTACCTTGTTCTTTGGAGGAGGTCGCGGGCGCGGGGCGCGCAGCCCCGCAAAAACTAACGATAACCGCCGCGCTAGTGGAGCCAAAATTTTTTGTTACTTGTCCAAGTTGGTAAAATAATGTATAATTGCCTATAAAGATGCAGAAGTGGCTGGAGGTGATGTCCATGCCGTCTGAGTATGAAAGTTCTCAAAAATCAGATTTGAGAGTTCAGAAAACGCAACAGGCGCTGACAGAGTCAATGTATTCGCTTTTAACAGAGAACCGATTCACGAAATTGACCGTGGAAAGTATCTGCAAAGAGGGTATGATTAGCCGCGCTACCTTTTATTCGCATTTTTCGGACAAGTATGATTTACTTGAACGTTGGCTGCTGACTTTCTTTACGCATAGGATAACCAAGACGGATGATTATGACGATCTAAAGGAGCTCGTCAACCAATTTGCAAGTGAAAATGGAAAAGTGCTTAAAAATCTGCTGATTGACGCAGATGAATACTCCTTTGAGGTATTGAATAATTTTTTATGCACGATTTTTAACGTCGATAATACAAAGCGACTTAATGGAAAAATCATTCAAAAAAATGCCGTTGTTGTCAATTTGTACATAAACGGTATAGTCAATTATCTTTTATGGCAGGCAAAGAATAATTTCCCCTTTGATGTGCCGATGATAAATGAATACTCCTTTGACGTGATTAAAAAACTCTGTGATTGGGCAAAAGAATAATAATTTTTACGGGAGGCAATTTACTATATGAGCAAATCAGAACAGATGAAAAACTTGAAAACCGGAAACGGCATTCAATATCTTCTTGACGAGGGGTATAGAATACTTGGGAATCCTATAAGTGTATTTGATGCTGATTATAAATTGATTGCATATACGGATGTATCGGCAGATGACTATTACTGGAACGAACATATATCAACTGGCACATATAGCATTACATCACAAATGTTTTTTATGAATGAGTGCTTTACCGATGTTGTGGCAAACGCAGAAAAGTTAGCGTTAATGCAAAGCGACCAATTGAATTATGATAAGATACTTGGACATATTTATAACGGAGACGGCATAAAGGTGGCAAATGTTATGATGCTGGAAAGTAAGGGAGCCCTTGAGCAGGACAAGATTGCCGCCTTTGAAATTCTTGCTGACTTAATCACAAATGAAATCCGCGATGATGAATTTTATATTGCATATGGCGAAGCGTATCAAGATGCATGGATAAAAATGCTAATTGACAATGATATTGAGGAAAAGGCATTATATTCCCCCCATGTGCAAATTCTATATAATGATTTTAAGACCAATCTATATTTGGCGGTCGTGGATATTGCTCAGAGTGAGGCTCAAAATAAAGGGCAAAAATATTTTGTAGATTTGTTCAGACGAAAACGGGAGGATTTTAAGTATGCCATATATGGCGGCTATATAGTTATAATTATGAGTACGGATTATAAAACTTTTAATGTAAAAAGAGAATTAAATGGTCTAATGAAATATTTTGAGCAGCAAAATATGTTTATCGGCATTAGCAGTTGTTTCAGCAACCTTTTTGAATTGCATAAATATTATGCCGAAGCTGTCAAAGCGTTGAAAAGCATGAAGCACAACGAAAAACGGCATGTTTTTGTTTATCGTGCAGTTTGAAACAACAACCGGGCACAGGGAAAATGTTATTTCCCCGTGCCCGGTTTGCGTATTATAGTTCCATATCCTGCGCTCTGCGCGGTTGCTGTTCCTGCTGGTCCTGCCGCAAAATGCTGTAAACGCTCTTTCTGATTTGCTCGGCTTCTTTTACCTCGTCTTTCAAGGTGTAGTAATCCCTGTCAAGCTGTTTCCGCTCGGCGGTCAGCTTGCCACGCTCCGCTTTCCACGCCTTTGTCGGCAGGGTGGTCTTGCCGTTCATCACGCCTTTGAGGTAGTTTTTTGCCGCCGTGAAAAGTATTTGCTCTGAATCCGTCAACGCCTTTTTGCCCTTGTATTTGAGATAAATGTCGGCTTGCTTGATATGCGGTTAGTAAATGTCGCAAACAGCATGAAGTAATGGTCGTGGAAACATCAATGGCAGTCGATCCGGTAATCACACCAGCACTCTTATTGACCACGTGCTGTGCGATATCGAACACTGCCAACGTAATATCAAAAACGTGGGTAAGCATATAAACCGCTATATTTAAAAAACGGGAATGTGTTCATAAAAACGGATTTCTCATGGTGCAAAGAATCAATAAAAAATCAAAGACCACCTAAGCAGTCTTTGAAATTATGGCTCTCATTGCGGATAATTCGGATCTAATTATTCTGCGGTATGAATGTGCTGGCATATTCCAAGCCAAGCCCATATGCGCCGCCGTGTTCCCGAATGATGTCTGTGACAACTTGATAAGTGTCTTTATTAGCCCAATCTCGCTGCATTTCCAACAAAGTAGCTTGCCATGTCACCGGTTTCGCTCCCGCTTGAATCAACCGTTGCATTGCCATCTGGTGCGCCTGTTTACTACTTCCTGCGGAAGCGTCTGCCACAGCGTATATTTCATATCCATCTTCCATAGCTGATAGCGCGGGAAGGGTCACGCATACTTCTGTCCACAGTCCGGCAAGTAAGAGCTTTTTTCTTCCGGTGGCCTGAACTGCGGCTTTGAATTTTTTATCTTCCCATGCATTTAATGCTGTGCGGTCAATAGGCATTATATCAGGGAAAACGCTTTGTACCTTATTGACAAGAGGGCCAGAGAAGATATTTGCTTCTACCGTGGATAAGATAATCGGAATATTAAACGCTTTAGCAGTTTTCGCCAACCCTGTTACCGAGTTTAATACGGCGTTGCGGCAATCGCTCTCAACGCCAAAATACATTTGCGGTTCATGGTCGATTAACGCAATGACTACTTGTGACGGGTCAAGCAGGGATTTTTGATATGCTCGCATAGAATCATCTCCTTTCTACTTAATAGCTTTTCCATTTTTTTACATATTATTCGTTCACTGTAGGATTTGATTTAATATGAGTAATTTCCCATGTTTGTTCCAATTGTTTCGCATTATTAAGCACTCCCGGCCTTTTCAGCATGAGAGTTTGGTTTTTAAAATCCACCTTCTCCACATCATAGCCGGAATTGAAAATGACGTTTGACACCGGGCGGTTGTAATCTGGATACCAGTAGCAAATAAACAGAGAACACACACGGGTTTTTGCCCCTAAATTTGGATATCTGGAAGACCCAGCAACGGATTCCGGGAACAGTGCATTTGGCTACTATATGCTTAAAACCGCCGTTTGGCTGTGCTATGCTTTACATACAACTATCCAGCCGCCGAAACAACGGTGTTGCTGGTTGGCTGATACCTGCTTAAATGCAGGAATATTGACCTAATTTTATAGATGGCTTATTTTTTCCGTGAAAATCGCTGCCGCGTGTAACGCTTATACCCTTTTCCAGAGCTTTATTATAAAACCATCTTGTTGCTGCGACATCGTGATAACTACTAAAGGCTTCTAAACCGTCAAGTCCAAGCGGGGTAAGCCTGTCCAACATTTCATATCTATCTTTCAAATTGACCCCCGGATGCGCTAAAACGGCGGTTCCGTTATTGTCGTGAATGATATTAACAACTTCTTTCATATCAGGAAATTTAATCTTTGCATAACAAGGCTTTCCCTGTGAGCAATAATCCCAATAAAAATTAACATAAGGATTATCACTCCTTGCACCACCATCACGATATGGTTTAAGAATATCGCTTGTTGCATATTCACTTTTACCCAATAGGACTTCTGCAAACACATCACCAGTCCAATACTCGCTCCAATAGGTATTGACGGTAATTTCAGCCAAATCGTTTTCAGTTAAGGAGAACCCCAATTTATTGATAAGGGTCAACCGTTCTTTAGATGCTCTTACACATTGTTTTCTCACATTTTCCTCAATCGTATGAAAATCTGCGCTTTTGTAGTTCACTTCATAACCAAGCACATGAAAATTAACACCTTCGTAACAGCAATCAATTTCAATAGCCGGGTGGCAAAGCATATGCAACCGTTCAGCCTTTTTAATGGCTTCTTCAACGCCAGCAACAGTATTATGGTCAGCAATCGCCATTAACCTGATACCCGCATCCGAACACATTTGAACCAATGCACTCGGAGAATACTCTCCATCTTCGCTATAACAGGAATGAATATGTAAATCCATTGTAGTCATTATTGACCCTCCCTCGTACCAGTTTTTTTGTATAATAGTATCACCATGAATATCATAATTAACAGTAATAACCCAACAAAAAACGGGAATAATCCATAGCTCATTTTTGCCCCTAACACTCCAAACAATGGCGGCATAAAAGTAGTCCCTACATATGCACAAGCCATCTGCACCCCCATTACGGATTGCGAATACCGGCTCCCAAAGTTGTTTGGCGTTTCATGTAACAAGCTGGGGTAGATGGGCGCACAGCCAATTCCAATCAAAAACAGACCCGCCAGGAGGAAATTACCTTGAATGGGTAGGAGCAAAACGACTACCCCCGTTCCAATCAATAGTTGACCCAACTGAACCATTTGTTTATGCCGCAGCTTTATGGCAAGAAAGCCAGATAAAAACCTGCCGAACGTAATGCCAATGTAGTATAAAGAAATCCAACTGGCGGCTGTTTCTGCGGGTATTCCATGGATAGTCACTAAATAGCTGCTTCCCCATAGACCCACTGTGTATTCGATTGCACAATAGCAAAAAAACGCAAGCAGAGCTTGCTTTGCTCCAGGCAAACCAATAAGCTGCCGTACGGACAAAATCTGTTGATGTGTTTCTTCACTCTTGCTTGCCGGGGATTGAGCCTTTTTCCAAAGCGGCAGAGAAAACAGCAGCACTGCCACTAAGGCGAATTGTATTATGCTAATTGCCCTGTATCCAGCATTCCATAGTTGTGACCGCACTAAGCTGTATGACATTATAATTGGCCCCATCGAAGCGCCAATGCCCCAAAAACAATGTAGCCAGCTCATGTGCTTTGCTTTATAGTGCAAAGCCACAAAGTTGTTTAGGGCAGCATCCACCGAGCCAGCGCCTAATCCTAATGGAACAGCGCAAAGACACAGCATTACAAAACTGTTGGAAAGAGAAAAGCCCATGAGTGCTATGGCTGTCATGGCGACGCTCACAAACGTAACCATTCCCGTACCAAACCGCCTAATCACTCGATCACTCATTAGGCTTGAGAGAATAGTACCGCCCGATATAATCATTGAGATTATTCCCGCACTATCAATAGACACGCCTAATCCACTATACATGGACGGCCATGCGCTCCCCAATAGGGAGTCCGGTAATCCCAAGCTGATAAATGCCAAATAAATTATTACCAATAGCAAAACCATCTAATACACCTCCTACGGTTATTGATTACAAATTGAACTTTCACAGTGGCACTCGAAAAAACGGTCAATGTCCCCTATATGATAAAAAGTCATCATCAATATTACTCCTTTTCTTCATCTTCATCAGCTATAATATAAGAATATCGCATTATCACTCTTGAAACAATCAGGATATCGCCGTATACTATAATAAAAACGACAAAAAGGAGGTTGCGGGGATGGCTGTCAAATCATGTTCGCTCCGAATAGACATGCGACAACATGAAATTGATAATCGTGGGACACCAATGTTTCCATGTGGAGGATATACTGTTTCTGTTGGCGATCATATCACAGGAAGTATACCGTGGCATTGGCACGAAGAAGTCGAGGTGATGGTTGTTGCAAGTGGTGTTCTCAAATTAGATGCTCCTAATCACACTATTATAATAAGAGAGGGCGAGGCCGCATTTATAAACTCCAGTGTCTTACATACCGCTGTAAATGCTGACAATAGTGTTTGTGAGATTAAATCTTTTGTATTCGACCCTCAACTCATTTTTGGTTCTTTAGAAAGTGCCATTGAACAAAAATATGTACGCCCTTTGGTCAACTGCCCCCAACTTTGTGCTATTCATTTTCAAAATAATTTTCAATGGCACAAAGATGCTATTAAATGTATTGAAAAAGCATTTATCCATTATCAGGAAGAAACCTTTGGACATGAACTTCTCGTCAGGGATTATCTTTCAAAGATATGGTTTTTGATTGTATCTAATCAACAAAAGGAACTTGAACAACACCAAAAATCTAAAAATACAGAAACCATAAGAGTGAAAGAAATGCTTGGCTATATACATACTCATTACACAGAGCCAATTAACTTAAAAAACATATCTAATTCAGCGGCAGTCAGCGACCGTGAGTGTTTGCGCTGTTTTAACAAAGTATTGGGTACAACTCCCATGAAATATTTGCTCAATTATCGAATATCGGTGGCTGCCGGATTGCTTATGAACTCTGATTTGAACATTACCGAAATATGTAAATTGTCCGGCTTTGAGTCTCCCAGCTACTTCTCACTTAAATTTAAGGCACTTACGGATATGACACCAAGGGAATATCGGCAACGAGGAAAAAAAGAGGCTGTTGCCGATAAGAGGAAGTGATCCCTCTCCGCCTCGATTCCCTGCCTGAACAGCCTTCTTAAGTTGTGCATCCATTTCTGCGCTGCAAAGCTGCCTACGCACCAGATTTGTCGCAACGTCCGATGAAGAAGTAATTCATCTGAGAGTAAGGAGCCAATGATAAGATACTTATATAAGTTTTATCAAGGGGGGTGTCTAATTTTTTGAAAAAAATTTGTTACCGTGTGAAAAAAACGCAAAGTCAGGAGTTTGTAACAACTCCGGGCTTTACGCTTCTACATGAAAAATATTGAAAAGAAATTATTACTTCGTTTTTACATAAATTTTTTTCTTTTTACGTTTGGCAACGGCCATGCCGCCGAGAATTGTCAGCGACGCGCCACCGATTAGGAGCCATAACATCATGTTGCTGTTATCGCCCGTGCCGGGAGCTTGTCCCGCCTGCGTAATGGTCAGCGTTCCCGCCTTATTGACTGTAACGGTAATGGTTGCCGATGCATCGTTATAATTCGTCCCGCCCGATTTGGTGGCGGTGATTTCAACCACCGTGGCGTTAGTCGCGCCGAAGATAGTCACAAGCCCGGATGTGCTGTTCACGCTCACAAGGGATGGATGGCTGCTTTGCCATGACACCGCACCGGTGCCGCTTCCGCCCGATGTGGTCAGTGTGAACGCCGCATCGCCATAAGTTTTGGTGACGTTACCGCCAACGACGGTCAAGGTGGCTTGCGATGCTTTGCCGGCGGTCACGCCGGGGGACGTTAAGCTGCCGAAATAATTCGCCGCCGTGACCGTGACGGTAATAGTTTGCCCTATGTCATCCACCGTCAGGGTATAGGTACTGTTTGTCCCTATATCCGTTGTGCCGCGTTTCCATTGATAGGATAGCGTACCGGGATCGGATGAGGTTATGCTTATATCCGCTGTCAGTGTTTCGCCATAGGCTGTCATGCCTGTGATTGTTACCGCACCTTGCAGATTTCCCGGTATATCCAGTTGTTTATACCCGCTTGCGAAGTCGGTATAATAATCGCCGCCCAGTTCCTCCACAAAAATCTGCAGGGTATCGGTGTCCGTGAAACCCTCCGGCAGGGTGACCGACGCGTTGCCGCTTGCGGCTATGTTGTCCGCTAATTTTCCGTAATATTTCACCGCGCCGTTGTTGTCCAACACCACCGCCGACAGGGTTTTACCCGCCGTTGCGCCGGCATAGGCAAAGTCAATCCCGCGCCCGGTTATGCCTGTGCGCGTGACGCTTGCCAATTTGAGCGAACTGTCCAAAACCGTAAATTTCACCGCGCCGTTCGGCAGCGTTACCGCCGACAGATTACCGCCTACGGTTGTAGATTTGCCGCCTACGGCGTCAGATGTGAAGAGGACAGATGACGACAGATCTAAATTAAAAGCGGGACGGAGAGCAGCATAGTCCACGGTGGCGATATCGTAGCCGAGGAGACTCACACTGCCGTCAGAGAAGACAATCGCCGCGAAATAATTATATTGGGATTCGTCGCATTTACCGAGCGAACGGAGCCACCAAGCGGCACGACTTTCGTCATATCCGGTTCCTGTGTACCGTGCATATGCCGTTGTGTATACTTGACGGCTGTTATCATCCGTAAAACCGAGTGAATCATCCTGCACTTCGTCAAGAGACAGCAAAAAGATTTTATCGTACGTATTGTTTCCGCCGTTGACCCCATGTGTATTGTCTACGTTATTGATAACATGCGTGTTCGCAATCGCAACTTGTTCTCCCGCACTGAATGCTTTGGTGTTAAAATTATCGCCGTAATCCGGGTTGTTTTCAGAATAACCATTGAGCCATGCACGAATACTGCTTGTTTCCCATGTCGTTGCAGAAGCAATGCTGTTGAAAGGGTGATACTCAAGGATTTTTTCGGATATCACGAACAGCTTGCCGTCCTCGTTTTTCAACACCCGCCACGCGATGGGTTCGATTTGGTAATAGCTGTTGTCCTTGAACATAAATTCCGTGTCGTCCGTATCGCTATAGGTTTCGCCGTCCACTAGGTTGCCCGGCGTTTGCGACGGCGTATAGTCCGATTGCGGGTATGTGCCGTAGTAGACAATATCGCCCACGGTTATGCCCCCCGCTCCCGTTTTTATTGCGGTTGCCGGCGCGGCGTTTGTCGTGAGCGGCATAGTGGGAATTAGCGTAAACGCCACCGCCAACGTGAGAATAATACTCATTATTCTTTTTGTAATATTCATTTTGTTACCCTCGTATAAAAAATTTTTACTTCTGATTTGCATATTATATTTAATCGTTTTCACTTTTTCGTTAAACACCTTTCGTTATATATTTTTGACCTTAACCTGGTGGAAACCATGCTCCGCTTTATATCGTACAAATTCAACCGCCCTTCGGCATAACCTTTTTGTAAGCCCTTCATGCGCCGTTTTAACCGCTTTTTGTTTTGCGGTTCTGAGCTTTCTGATTACCTTGCCGCTGTCGGTCAAGTAAAAATGCCAGCCGAGATAGTCCACGACGTATAGGGAAAATCTGCGTTTTCTCGTTAAGTTCCAGTTTTAACTCATTTTTGCATAGTTCCCGTATCTGTTTCAAGCAATTTTGCAAATACTCTTTGTCTTCGTGTATTAGCACCATATCGTCCATATAGCGGGTGTAATGCTCTATTCTAAATTTTTCTTTTACCAGCCTGTCAACCGGATCAAGGTAGTACAAAGCAAACTGCCGCCGTTATGTCCTCACATTTTAACAGCTTGCTTGCTAAAAATCATGGCACAATTCAGCATGTTTTTCAAACCCTTTTTTCAAACCCTTTCGTGTGAATCTTCCCGAAAAATTCTCGCATTAAAGACCCGCACACGAGTATTGTAAATACATTAATCAATTATACCATTTATTTTACAAATAATCAATGACGGATCGTGAAATATGCAGACTTATGCGGATTTAAAAAGGGGAAAATATCAAAGGCGTTTATGAAAAACTGTTACCGCTCCATTTCCCTTGACCACGGTTTTCTCTGTGGCGAATTGTACAGAAACTTGGCATTCAAGTTACTTCTTTTACAAGGAAAAGTCGTAAGTATAGTTCTTATAAAGGCAAGGTAGGTAAGGTTGCTCCTAACAGAATTCGCAGAAGATTCAAAACTC
>Ga0153940_1000911_pt1 | contig 13987 bp, 15 predicted proteins | sample TSNJ024MetaG_FD_104736 | JGI IMG/M metagenome (GOLD analysis project Ga0153940, IMG submission 104736) | Attine ant fungus gardens microbial communities from New Jersey, USA - TSNJ024 MetaG | ecosystem: Host-associated > Fungi > Mycelium > Unclassified | place: USA: New Jersey, Brendan T. Byrne...
AGCCACGCTGGAAAATGAGAGTGATAAAAAGTCAGCAAAAAGTGGAAGAATCCAGATGGCTCTCTTACTAGCTTCTGCGGATTGAAGAGATAGTTATGGCAAAATAAAATCCAAACTTTTTCTACTTGAAATGCCTGGATTTACTGGCTTTTTGCATAAAAGTTTGGATTTTATTTTGGTTTGGATTTCACCTGAAATGCGTTTTCATCAGAAAACGGATTGAATGTGGATAGTCCGAGAATTTCGGCTCCATTTATGTTAGCATCTTGCAGCGAAATGCTCTGGTTTTGAAAACGATACAGCACCCCCACAGCCCAAGACCCATTTTGCGTCATCCCCCCCCGGCACCACAACCTTACCCAACACATCATCACACAAATAACCAGGCAATCACATACTAACCTTCCACTATAACCGCCCCAAAAGGCATAAGCGCCAATTTCGCAATCTTAAAACACTGCAGCCCAAACGGAATCCCAATAATAGTACAACACAACACCACCCCATTTAAAGCCGCCACCACCGCCAACGGAATCCCACTAAATATCAACCAAAGAATATTTGCAATCATCGATACCGCCCCACCGCCATATCGAATATCCTTCCCAAACGGAAATAACGAAAGCGAAGCAAACTTAAAGCACTGACTCCCAATCGGAATCCCAATGATCGTTACACACCACAAAACACCAGCAATTCCCCACGCCAGCCCCTGCCAGATCCCCCCAAACAACAGCCAAAGAATATTCCCAAAACAACTCACAGCAATGCACCTCCTTAACCATTCTCATCTTTCCTCAAATCTATTGTACCACAAGGTGCCGCCAAATATTATACATTCTTTTTTTAATAACCCGCCATATACACTCCATGAGCCTCAATCATCTCATCACACATAGCCTTAATATCATCAATACTTAATTCTGATGATGTATGAGGATCCATCATCGCCGCCTGATAAATATAGTTTCTATCTCCTGTCACAGCCGCTTCAATAGTCAGCAGCTGCACATTAACATTCGTCATATTCAAAGCTGCCAACTGCACTGGAAGCTTCCCAACATGACAGGCATTGACACCGTTGGCATCCACCATACAAGGCACTTCTACACAAGCTTCTGCCGGCAGATTATCAATAAGTCCTTTATTCAATACATTACCGCCGATTTTATATGGCTTATCCGTTATAACCGCCTCCATAATATAAGAAGCATATTCCAAAGAACGCGTATGCATAATCTCTCCGTTTTGAAGAATATTCTCTTTCTCCTCCTGCCAGTCTTTCATTTGCTTAATACATCTTCTCGGATATTCATCCAGAGGAATGTTATACTTTTCAATAAGTTCCGGATATTTCTCTTTAATAAAGAAATTACTATATTCCGCATTATGTTCACTGGATTCCGTACAATAATAACCTAAATGCTTTATATATTCAAACCGAACCATATCATCATGCTTTCCGGAAGCATTTACCCTGGCTGCTTTCTCCCTAATTTCAGGATACAGATCTTTTCCATCCTTATCTTTTAGCTCCAGCAGCCATGCCATATGATTAATCCCTGCGATCAGCTCCGTTCTCCCTTCTAATTTATCCTCCATCCCCAAATGTTTCAATACTTCCTCACTGCATTTTTGTACGCTGTGACACAGGCCAACCGTACGGATTTTCGTATAACGCTGCATATACCCTGTTAATATAGCCATTGGATTTGTGTAATTCATAAATAAAGCATTCGGACAAACCTCTTCCATGTCCTCCGCAAACTCCCGCAGCACCGGAATCGTACGGAGACCTCTCATAATCCCTCCAATCCCCAGCGTATCGGCAATCGTTTGTTTTAAACCATATTTTTTCGGTATTTCAAAATCTGTAATGGTACAAGGGTCATAACCTCCAACTTGAATTGCATTGACCACAAAGTCTGCATTTCGTAAAGCATCTTTTCTGTTCTCAACGCCCAAATAAGTGCGGATGTCTGCCCTTCCTTCATTTATGTTTTTGTTGATTCCACTTAAAATGATTTCCGAATCTTTCAAACGCTCAGCGCCCACATCATAAAGTGCGATCTCACTATCTCTAAGGATTGGCGTGCACATACAGTCTCCCAATACATTTCTTGCAAATATAGTGCTTCCGGCACCCAAAAATGTTATTTTCATAATAAGGTCCTCCTATTTGTTGTTGTTTTTTCTTTATGAAAATTATATAATGAATAAAAATATGAATCCATGTAATTTGTTGCACAAAATTGTGTTTATGTTGACTGAAAGGATAAAGAATGGGTATCACCCCGTTACGATACCGGAAAAATAGAAAGAACAATTTCAATGCTGTCTTAACACCTTAGATAAGGAGAATAGAAATGGAAAAGTCATATACATTAACAATGGGTACAAGCAGTCCCCGCCAGCGTCATAATGAACTATATTTTCGCTTCTGCGGTCATTCAGAATGCGCTCCTTCTCATAGTTATGGACCGGCAGTGCGCGCTAATTACTGTATTCATATCATACTTGCTGGAAAGGGCTGCTTTCACGTTAATTCAAAAACCTATCAGTTGAAATCCGGACAAGGCTTTCTAATTGCACCCGGTGTGCAGACCTATTATCAGGCAGATCAGGCAGATCCATGGACCTATGTATGGATTGGCTTTAATGGCAGCAAATGCGAAGAATATCTAAACGAGTTTGGCATTAAAGAAAATACGCCAACCTTTAAAACTACATATGGCAGTGAATTAAAAGACATCATCTTTCAACTGCTGCTGCATAACGAAGCAGGTATTTATCACGATTTTTTTCACCAAAGTCTTTTATATCAGTTTTTTGCCTGGCTTGCCAAAGATCTGTATGTCGATCTTCCTATAGCGACCAATGAACGAAGGAGTTATTATGTGCAAAAAGCGGTTGAATATATTCAAAATAACTATGATTGCGATATTAATATCAGCGGTATTGCAAAATATCTCTGCATTAACCGCAGCTATTTGTCCACCCTTTTCAAAAGTGAGCTGGGTATGTCTCCATTAGAATATCTTTCCGCCTTTCGAATGAATCTGGGCGCCGATTTACTGCAGACGACAGATCTGTCTATCAACAGTGTTGCTGCTTCCTGCGGTTATAAAGATCCTCTTGTTTTTTCAAAAACATTTAAGCAGAGGAACGGAATAACCCCCAGACAATTCCGTAAAATCACCTGGACCAAAGACGAAAACTTCCGGAAAAACATCAGTACGCTTACAAAATTATAACTTGTTACTGTTCACTCCGTGACCAGCAACACGCTTTGCGATGCACAGAAATTATGCATACTGCATAATTTCGCGCGTTGTATGTCTCGGGATTTCCGTGCATAATGCACGGAAACACCTCGCGGAATAGTCGCCGTGTGAACTGTAACTATAACTTCCCTCCGGAGGTTGCAATACCTTCCACAAATTGTTTCTGAAAGATTAGGTAGATAACGATCATCAGTGCACTTGCTATTAATGCTCCTGCCATCAGTCCGGGATAGTTGGACTGGAATTGTCCGCCCTGTAATTTTGCTAATCCTGATGCAAGAGGCATAGAAGATTGTTCTGTATTCGCGATCAATGGCCACATCAAATCTTTATAGGCAAACAAAGCCGTAAAAATTCCCAATGCAATCATATTGGATTTTGCCAGCGGCATCATCACATGTAAGAATGTCTGTCCGATATTGCAGCCATCCAGCCGAGCCGCCTCTTCCAAGTCCTTTGGAAGGCTTTTAAAGGACTGCCTTAAAAGAAAGGTTCCAAATGCCGACACCAGTCCGGGGAATATAAGGGAAAATGTCGTATTCAGAAGTCCCAATTTGTTCACCATTAAGTATTGCGGGATAATAAATGTCTGGGGCGGTACCATCATCTGAAAAAGTACCAGAGCGAATGCAATATTTTTCCCTTTGAAGTTCAACCGCCCAAACGCATAGCCCGCCATTGTGGATGTAACAATCGCACAGATTACCCTTCCGACTATCATAAGTATCGTATTAATATATAATTGTCCAAAATTCTGTTGTCTGAACACCTCTTTAAACGCATCCAGACGCCATTCGCTTGGAAATATAATAAAGGGATTGATACTTGTAGCTTCTGTTTTTGTTTTAAATGCTGTCAGTATCATCCATATAAAAGGGATCAGCATAATGACTGCCCCAATAATTAGTATGATCATGATGACATACTTAGATGATTTTTTACTTGATTCCATATCTTTTCCCCCTTAGTTAATAATTCACGTGCTTCTCTACCCGCATCTGAATTACAGTAATGATCATGATCACAGCCAGCAGAAGCATGACGATCGCTGAGCCATATCCTTTGTTATTCTGTATAAAGGAATACTTATAAAACAGATAGGATAATGTCTGGGTTTTAGGTAATGCTATATTGGTTTTGTCCATCATCATAAAGATTAAATCGAAAACCTGTAGGGAGGCTATGATTCTTGTAACACATACAAAAAATAAAGTAGGCGAAAGCAGTGGAATCGTAATATTGAAAAATTGTTTTGCAAAACTTGCCCCGTCTATTTCTGCCGCCTCATAATAATCTCTGGGAATCTCCTGCAGACCGGCTAAAAACAGGATCATATTATAACCAATTACAGACCAGATACCTACGACAGCTATAGATGCAAAAGCAATACTCGGATTGGAAATCCATTTTACCGGTGCGATACCCACTTTACTAAGCAATTGGTTGATCAATCCAAATTCTGTATTGTACAGCCATCTCCAGACCATCGCTACCCCTGCCGGTGCCGCAACCATGGGCAGGAAAAATATCGTACGGAACGCAGTGCGTCCCCGCATTTTCCTGTTCAGCAATACGGCTACTATAAGTCCGATAGCAATGGAAAACGGCACTTCTACAATTGCATATTTCCCTGTATTCAACAGTGCCTGCCATACATCACTGTCTTGAAACATTTTCACATAATTATCCAATCCTACAAAAACATTCCCTCTTCCAAAATCCCCGGTTTTGAAAAAACTCTGATAAAGAGTCTGGAAAATAGGAATAATGTTTAAAACCAAAAGGCCAAGCATGGTCGGAAGGATAAAGAACCATCCCCAGATAAACTCGCTTTTCTGCTGTTTCGTTCCTTTCATCACTTTGGATTTTTCCATGTAATTTCCTTTCTTTCTCAAATATGATAAGAAGACAGGTCTTTCCGTATGTATAAATAATGCAAAGACCTGTCTTAAGTTTATTTATGTAATTATTCCATTCTCTATTCTTCTGCCAACGCTGCATTCATTTCTTCTGCAATTTCTTTGCAGACTTCTTCTGCAGTAAATTCTCCTGTCCACACTTTGACTAATTTTTCATTGGCCATATCTTCCCATACTGTCGTGTTTTTAGAATGAGGATAGAATTCAAGGGTGTCATCCATGACTGCAAGATACGGAGAGAGATCAAAACCTTCTACGCTATCTGCCCATTTATCAGAAGTTCCCATGAATGCAGATAATGTAACACCCAACTCTGCCTGCTTAAGCTGTGCTTTTTCAGACCCTAAATATTCCATCAATGCCCAGGCTTCGTCTGGCTGATCCGTATTTGCCGCTGCCGCATATCCCAGTCCATTATAGATGGATACTCTTGTTCCGTCGTCTGCCATAGGTATTATAGCAACTGCCGCATTTTCCTGAATATATTCATTGGCTATTAAGGATCCCAGCATCCATGATCCCTGCAAAGACATTGCTGCTGTGCCTGATTCAAACAGCGCTGCCGCTGTATTCTCAGATGTAGCAGTTTGATCCGGAGATGTCCCGTTTATTGCAAAGTCTGCAAAATATTGAATTGCCTCAATAGTTTTTGGATTATCATATCCGGAGGTCTTCAAATCTTCACTAATGATATTTCCGCCAAGTCCATATACTAAATTATACCAATTTTCCTGGTTGTTTGCAATTCTGGTAACAAATCCATAATGCTCATCCGTGGTAAGCTTCTCTGCTGCTTCTTTTAAATCAGTCCAGGTCCATGTATCATCCGGATACTCAAGCCCTGCCTCATCAAAATAAGTTTTATTATACCAAAGAGCAATCGTATCGATATCTTTTGGTACTGCATACTGGCTTCCCCCATGATTATACATATTCACTATATCTTGATAATAATTATTTAAATCAATTTTGTCGCTAGCTTCAATCTGTTCATCCAGCTTTAACAGTAAATCTGATGACATGTATCTTTCCGCTTCCTTTGTATGCATCCAGAACACATCCGGAAGAGCTTCTCCTGTTGCACCGGCCTCCAGCATCGTCCAGTATTGTTCCCAAGGGGTTACCTGGATATCAACCTTAATACCTGTTTCTGCCGTAAAATCATCACAAATTTCACGAAGTCCTGGTTCTTGTATACTCTCCCAGATAGCTAATGTAACACTACCTTTTGAGGAACCGGATTTTTCGGATGATTCAGATTGTTCCTCTGCCGCAGTATTTGAGTCATCTGTCTGTGTATTTCCGCAAGCAGATAAACCGCCGATTAATAATATTAAACTTAATAAAAATGATATTTTTTTTCTCATATTTTCTTACCCTCCACACTTAATATACTCTTTTTCGCTATGAAACATTGCGCGCGCTGGTTTCAATTAAGGCTATTATACTCATGATCAATATTTTTTTATAGATAAATTTGTTGTATATATGAGTCAAAATGTTAAATCTTTCTACGTTTTTAATGTTATTTCACGAAACAGCACAGTTGTTGTCGGTATTTTTTTCAAACCACGGACAAATATTTTTATTTTTATATACAAAATGCACAATTTACCGCTCCTCCTGCCCGTATAATCTTTTATATATAAATTTCCTATAAAGCAAAAAAACTGCTACACGCCTTTTGCGTATAGCAGTCACTCATAAAAAATGCTCTCCATAACCACATTTGCTTAATTCACTTTCCCAAATAGTTTTCTCGCATTCTCATGCGTTACTTCTACAACTTCCTCATAAGACACATTCTTAATCTCTGCAATTGCTTCGGCAATATGCGGGATATACAACGAAGAATTTCGCTTCCCCCGATACGGCACCGGGGCCAGATAGGGGCAGTCGGTCTCCAGGAGAAGCGATGTAAGCGGTGCATACTCCACCACTTCCTTCAACTTCTTAGCATTGTTAAACGTAACCACGCCTCCAATCCCCAGGTAGAGCCCCATATTCAAGTACTCCCTGGCGATTTCCTTTCCATAGGAAAAACAATGCAACACTCCGCCGATATCTCCTGCCCTTAAGCCTTTTGACATATCAAGTGTATCAAAAGCCGCCTCCCTGCTATGAATAATAAAAGGAAGTTTCTCACTCCTTGCTGCTTCCATTTGCCGCTCAAACCAGTATTTCTGAATATCATGTTTCTCCTTATCCCAATAATAATCCAGTCCAATTTCTCCAACGGCTACCGTCTTTTCATGTTTACATAATGTCCGGATTCGCTCAAGAACCTCTTCATTCAGATCTCCCACCTCATCCGGATGAATTCCAATTGCACCATAAACAAACGGATACTTCTCCATCAATGCCACCGTATCATCAATGCCGCGAAGGCTGGCCGCCACATTGACAACATGGGAAATGCCGCCCGCCTCCATAGAAGCAAGCAGCACATCCCGGTCTTCCTCAAATGCCTCATCATCATAATGGGCATGGCTTTCAAAGATCATCCGTTTTTTCAAAGCACCCATTAGCAGATTTCCGCCCCTGAAGGCATCTCCTTTTCCGGAATCATCAGAGCCAGCTCTCCCTTATCATCCTCCGCACAAAGCAACATGCCTTCCGATACCACACCTGCCAGCTTCGCCGGCTTTAAGTTCACAAGAACCATAACCTTCTTGCCAACCATCTCTTCCGGTGTGTAATTCGCTTTAATGCCGGAAACAATCTGTTTCACCCGGCTTCCCACACGTACCTGGGAGCAAAGCAGCTTCTTGGATTTTTTAACCGCTTCACATGCGATAATTTCTCCTACCTGAAACTGCATTTTCATAAAATCTTCATAAGAAATCTCTTCCTTGAGTTCCATATCAATAACAGGTTCTGCTGCTTCCTGTGCTTTTTGCGCCGCCTGTTTTTCCTCCACCTTAGCCAGAACCTCATTTACATCAAGACGGGCAAACAGAATCTCCGGTGTTTCGGTAACCTGATTCCCGGACGGATACAATCCAAAGCAATTCAGCTCCTCATAGCTTCTTTCCGGTGCATTCAACTGCCCCAGAATCTTTAGTGCCGTCTCCGGCATAAAGGAAGAAAGAAGTGTCGTTCCCACACAGATACCTTCCACCAGATTATATAAAACAGTTGCAAGCCGCTCTTTTTTCGCCTCATCCTTAGCAAGTGCCCACGGCATCGTTTCATCGATATATTTATTACAGCGTTTGAATACATTAAAGATTTCCGTCATTGCATCTGCAACACGCAAGTCTTCCATCTTTCCTGCTGCCAGCTTTTTCGCTCCTAACACAACTGCTTTCAAATCTTCATCAACAGATTCCACAACATTGGTATTATGAACCACACCGCCAAAATACTTATTTGACATAGAAATTGTACGGTTTACAAGATTTCCAAGGGTATTTGCCAACTCGGAATTCATTCTTTCCACCATCAGTTCCCATGTGATCACACCATCATTTTCAAATGGCATTTCATGTAATACGAAATAACGTACCGCATCCACGCCAAAGAACTCCACAAGTTCATCGGCATACAACACATTACCCTTAGACTTACTCATCTTACCATCACCCTGCAAAAGCCAGGGATGCCCAAAAATCTGCTTTGGCAGCGGCAGATCCAGTGCCATCAGAAAGATTGGCCAGTAAATCGTATGGAAACGGATAATATCCTTACCGATCAGATGCAGGTCTGCCGGCCAGTTCTTATTAAATAGCCGGGTACTGTCTCCATCACAATCATAGCCAATACCGGTAATATAGTTGGTCAGTGCATCCAGCCACACATATGTCACATGCCTTGGATCAAAACTGACCGGAATCCCCCAGGTAAAAGAAGTTCTGGATACACAAAGATCCTGTAAGCCCGGGAGAAGGAAATTATTCATCATCTCATTCTTTCTGGATACCGGCTGAATAAACTCCGGATGTGTATTAATATGCTCAATTAAGCGGTCGGCATATTTACTCATCTTGAAGAAATAAGCCTCTTCTTTAGCCGGAACTACGTCACGCCCACAATCCGGACATTTCCCATCCTTTAACTGAGACTCCGTAAAAAAAGATTCACACGGCGTACAGTATAGACCTTCATAATGCCCTTTATAGATGTCTCCCTGATCATACAGCTTTTTAAAAATCTTTTGAACCTGCTCTTCATGATAAGCATCTGTTGTACGGATAAATTTATCATAAGAGGTATTCATCATATCCCAGATTCCCTTAATCTGATCAGCCACACCATCCACGAATTCCTTCGGTGAGATTCCCGCCTCCTGGGCTTTTAATTCAATCTTTTGTCCATGTTCATCCGTACCGGTCTGAAAAAACACATCGTATCCCTGCTGCCGTTTAAAACGGGCGATACTGTCTGCCAGGACAATTTCATAAGTGTTGCCAATATGGGGCTTTCCTGATGTGTAAGCAATTGCTGTTGTTATATAATACTTTTTGTTTTCCATTGTCTTTTTTCCTCGTTTCATTTCTAATGGTTAAATACCATGATTATTTATATAATTATCAAGTGCCTGTATTATTCTAAAATCATCAGAATCACCAAATATGATCTGATAAAATGAGGTTAATATTTGAATCATACCAACTCTTTATTACGGAGGTTCACTTTCTGAGGTATCTTCTGTTTCCCCAATATAATAAATAATGTCGCCGACACAAGCATCAATATCGGATAATACATATAAGGCATAATGTCAAAGGGTGTCAGCGCCGTCAGCGTAGCTGCTGACAACAATTGTGCCCCATATGGAATCAGCCCCTGCCCAACCGATGCAAAAATATCCAAAAGTGACGCCGAACGTTTTGGATCAATCTCAAACTCATCACTGATTTCCTTAGCAATCGGACCGGCGATTACAATTGCCACTGTATTATTCGCTGTGCACATATCTACCAGCAGCGTAAGCCCTGCGATACCGATCTGTCCGCCCCGGTTGCCATTAATCTTCCGGCGAAAGAGGCTTAAGATAAAATCAATCCCGCCATATTCTTTTACCAGTGCTACAATAGCCGCAACAATGATTGATATCACTGTAATATCATACATCCCGGTAATACCATCTCCAATTGCAGAGAAACCTTCTACAATCGTAATCGTGCCGCTAAAAACACCTGTTGCAAGTGACGTAACAATACCGATCAACAGTACTATAAATACATTAATTCCCACCAATGCACCTACTAATACAAGAATGTAAGGAAGTACCAGCCAGAAATTATAAGTGAGATCCAAATCCATTTTCACATTTCCGGTTTTGGCAATAGCAAGAAAGATTATCGCCGTAATGATAGCTGCCGGAAGTACGATCAGAAAGTTCGCTTTGAATTTATCTTTCATTTCGCATCCCTGGGTTTTCACCGCTGCAATGGTAGTATCTGAAATCATCGACAGGTTATCCCCAAACATTGATCCACACACTACTGCTCCAATACAGATTGCCGTGGAAAACCCGGTCTTTTCACTGATCTGCAGCGCAATTGGCGCAAGTGCTGCGATGGTTCCCATCGATGTGCCCATAGACAGCGAAACAAAGCATCCGATGATAAACAATCCAGTTACGATAATATTCACCGGGAGTAATGAAAGTCCCAGATTTACGGTACTTTCTGCACCTCCTGCTGCCGTTACGATACCGGAAAACCCGCCGGCACACAAAAAAATCAAGCTCATAGTGATAATGTTTTCATTACCTATGCCTTTGGCAATTACCTTTATCTTTTCATCAAATATCAGGCTTTTATTCTGCATAAAAGCAACAAAAAGCGCCAGTAAAAAAGCCTCGATCGCCGGCATCGCATAGAAATCACCGGTTACAACTCCCGCTCCCAAAAATACGATCAGGAAAACACCTATTGGCAAAAGCGCAATCGCCCGCCCTGTTCTTTTATCTGTTTCGATTTTTCTCACATCCTTTTTATATGTTTATTTAATCCAAGATAAGACTTCCTAATTCATTTCAGAAATCAAAAAACTCATCTCCTCATTATCTGAGAAGATGAGTATAATACCCATGTTACCACTTCACTTCATCTGCTTCTCACGAAACAGACCTCTACAAGTGCACTCCTGTACACTCTGCCGCTATAACAGGCGGCACCTGTTGCAATCTTGCATGAATTGTATATGATTCTGGTAATGAACTATCTCAACTCATGTTCGGTGCACCGCTCAGAAGCCATCTTCTATCTGTACTAACATATCCCTCTCAGCATCCGGGAATTCTCTGTAATGCGCATATCAGATGTACTCTCTTCATCACTGCTTTTTACATATATTTGTTATATTATCATAATTTGAAAATTTTGTAAACATTAAAAAAGCACAAAAAAGTATATCCGTTACAGTTCAGTCATGCAATTTAAATGATTATGCAAATGAGTTAAAGAGGACACTGCTATTGGTGGGATAGTATTTTAGCTAATAAACCCAGCACCGCACCTATCCTCGTACACAGCGGCGTCCTGGCAGCCAGTTTTATCTGTTATCTTCAATGCAAAAATATTCGCGATGGCAATCCTCGGATTTAAATTGACAAATGTTAAAAAAGCATATATAATAAAAACAGTAACTATTATCATTTAGAGGTGACCTTATGAAAACATTAAAATACAGCCGCCAAAGAGAAGCTATCAAAAATTTCCTGGTAAGCCGTACGGACCATCCTACTGCCGACACGGTTTATGAAGAAATCCGCGAAGTCTGTCCTAATATTAGTTTAGGAACGGTATATCGCAATCTGGCATTGCTGGAGAATCTGGGTGAAATTATGAAAATCACCGCCGGTGCCGGCGCAGATCGCTATGATGGCAATACAATTCCTCATAATCATTTTGTATGCACAAAGTGTCATTGTGTAATAGACCTTCATATGGAAAATATTGATTTTATCAAAGAGACTGCTTCCAGGGATTTTCCCGGTATTATTGAGAGCTATGTTACACATTTTTATGGCGTATGCGGTGACTGTGCCAAAAAGTCATAGCATAAATTCGGTAATATTTGTAATGCTAAAAAGAGATTAGAATTTTTTATATTAAGTACTTGACAATTAAATGGAAAAATAGTATTCTAATATTAGTAACAGTTACTATTATTGTTGTTAACTAATAACACTCATATAAAAGAAAAGGAGATATAACAATGAAAAAATTCGTATGCAATGTATGTGGTTATGTTCACGAAGGAGATTCTGCACCAGAGGTCTGTCCAATATGTAAAGCACCGGCTGAAAAGTTCAAAGAACAATCCGGCGATATGACTTGGGCAGCAGAACATGTAGTAGGCGTAGCTCAGGGCGTTAGTGAAGATATTCTGACTGACTTAAGAGCAAACTTTGAAGGAGAATGTTCTGAAGTAGGTATGTATCTGGCAATGGCTCGCGTAGCTCATCGCGAAGGATACCCTGAAATCGGTTTATATTGGGAAAAAGCTGCATGGGAAGAGGCAGAACATGCTGCTAAATTTGCTGAATTACTTGGCGAAGTTATTACTGACAGCACAAAGAAGAACCTGGAAATGCGTGTAGATGCAGAGAACGGTGCTACTGCTGGTAAGTTCGATCTGGCAAAACGCGCCAAAGCTGCTAACCTGGATGCAATTCATGATACTGTACATGAAATGGCAAGAGACGAAGCGAGACATGGCAAGGCATTTAAAGGTTTATTAGAAAGGTATTTTAAATAAATTATGAAATAATATATTCTCCAAGAGGTGTTGAATCAACTCTGAAAGGATTGCTGCTACTCCACAGCTAACACTTAGTTGTGGAGCAGCAGCTTATTTGTAATATTGATAGCCAAAGTTTATTTTGTATGTGACACTGCTAATAGTAACTTAGAGATTATTAACATAAACTTGATTGATCTTTTGATCCAATTTGATCATATACCTGCATAAAGCCTGATAATATTATCCTTTTCTGTAATCTCTTTTGAAACTGGCCCAAAATCATATGGATCCATATAGCTCTTTGTTTTTACAAAGCCATTGGCATAAACCTTAATTCCATTAACCGTTGTGATAGAAATATTGATATTAAAATCATTTATATTCCAGTTATTCCCACCAATGTATTCTACTTCAAAAATAATATCTGTTTGACCTTCATAAAGTTCAGCCGGTATTTTAAAATTACAAGTGTTGCTACCGTATTCACCTTTCCAAAACTTAAATTCTCCATTTGTGATTTTTCTTTTTTCAATTAAATCTTCATTTAATTTGAATGTTATGTCAGTATTGTTCAATGTTGTTTCGTTACCGTCTATTTTCAATAAAATTCTTCCAGTATTCTGATACCGGAAAAAACACGAAATTTTCGCTATAGTCGGCAGAAGAATAATAAAAAGCAACACACAAAACAAAATACTTACGCCAAGATTTATTATCTTTTCTTTTTTCACAATTTTCCCTTCTTTCATTTGCTCCGGTTTACACCGTCAAGATTGGGGTATGATTCATTCGCAATTGGAGATTTATTTTGAGGAACGCCTAACCGGATATTAGAAATAGCGCCGAAATTCATCGGTTTTATTGACATGTCTTGAAATATGGCTATAACCTTAGCAACGTCTTCAGCAATTTTCTCATCTGGAACTATATCAAGGTTAGCCAACGCACAATTAATCCAAAAACTAAATTGTATTATTCTGCACATCAATATCCCCATTCATCAACTTTCCATTCACTGGTCTCGCTGTCTCTTATTAATATCCACGTCCAATCTGTATAAGTTGTATTTGGAGTCAAACCAATATC
>Ga0153940_1000913_pt1 | contig 13957 bp, 11 predicted proteins | sample TSNJ024MetaG_FD_104736 | JGI IMG/M metagenome (GOLD analysis project Ga0153940, IMG submission 104736) | Attine ant fungus gardens microbial communities from New Jersey, USA - TSNJ024 MetaG | ecosystem: Host-associated > Fungi > Mycelium > Unclassified | place: USA: New Jersey, Brendan T. Byrne...
GACAAGAATAAAGAAAAATGAATCAGTCGAAACGATGAATCCCAATTGGGAAGATTTATCCGAAAAATGGAATTAAAAAGATTCTTCGCTCCGCTCAGAATGACAGCAGAAGAGTACCCATTAGTTACAGTTTACACGGCGACTATTCCGCGAGGTGTTTCCGTGCATAATGCACGGAAATCCCGAGACATACAACGCGCGAAATTATGCAGTATGCATAATTTCTGTGCATCGCGAAGCGTGTTGCTGGTCACGCAGTGAACAGTAACACCCATTATTTTTATCTACACCCCACCACCACAGCATACTTGAACATATAACTAAAAAATGATATACTAACTCGTAGCAAAGTCGAGAAATGGCAAATGGAGGAACCAAGGTGAAAAGATTAGAGGAATATGTCAGAAGCATACCGGACTTTCCGGAGAAAGGGATTGTTTTTCGCGACGTAACCAGTATACTGCAGGATGCAGACGGATTAAATCTGGCGATCACATCCATGCAGAATTGTATTAAGAATATAGATTTTGATGTAATAGTTGGTACTGAGTCAAGGGGATTTATCTTTGGCGTACCAATCGCATATAACCTTCACAAACCATTTGTGCCGGTGCGTAAAAAAGGAAAGCTTCCTTGTGAAACCATTTCGCAAAGCTATGAACTGGAATATGGAAATGCAACGATCGAGATGCATAAAGATGCTATAATACCAGGTCAGAAAGTAATTATTATTGATGATTTGATTGCAACTGGCGGAACCATTGAAGCCAGTATTAAAATGATAGAATCCCTTGGGGGAGAAGTAGCAAAGATTGTTTTCCTGATGGAACTGGCAGGCCTAAAGGGAAGAGATAGGTTAAACGGCTATGATGTAGAATCCGTTTTGTGCTACGAAGGTAAATAGATACAGTAAGCCTTATGCTGTCCCGCGAGGTGTTTCCCTGCAAATGCAGGGAAATCCCGAGACATACAGGCGCCAAACTGCATTCCATGCAGTTTGTGTGCATACCTTTGTTACAGTTTAGCCCGTAGGGCTGAACTGTAACGGAAAATAAACGAGTGGGAGTGATACAATGAGCCAGGAGATGAATTCCACACCGGTTGTACCGAAGAAGAGCATTAATGCTGTGGAAAAAAATGTGAAGTCGATGGAAGATTTTACAAGCCCTTCGAAATTATACGAAGAGCTTATTTCAAGTGTCCGTAAATACCATCCTTCATCCAGTGTCCATATGATTGAAGAAGCATACCAGATTGCTGCCAATGCCCATAAAGACCAGAACCGTAAGTCTGGTGAGCCATACATTGTACATCCTTTATGCGTAGCGCTTATCCTTGCCGATCTTGAGATGGATAAAGAAACTATCGTTGCTGGAATTCTGCATGATGTGGTGGAAGATACCATTATGGAAATGGATGAGCTGGAGGAAAAGTTCGGCTCAGAAGTGGCATTGCTGGTAGATGGCGTTACGAAACTGGGACAGTTAAACTATTCTACAGATAAGCTGGAAGTGCAGGCGGAGAATCTGCGTAAGATGTTTCTGGCTATGGCAAAAGATATCCGGGTTATTCTGATCAAACTTGCTGACCGGCTTCATAATATGCGTACATTGAAGTATATGTCAGAATCAAAGCAGATCGAAAAGGCAAAAGAAACTCTGGATATCTATGCTCCTATTGCTCAGCGTCTGGGTATTTCCAAAGTTAAGATTGAACTTGATGATCTGTCATTAAAATATCTGCATCCGGAAGCGTACTACGATCTGGTTGATAAAATCGCCGTTAAGAAGAGTGAGCGGGAAGATTTTGTCCAGGCGATTGTTAAAGAAGTAAAGCAGCATATGGTGGATGCGAATATTGATGCCCAGGTAGATGGGCGGGTAAAGCATTTTTTCAGTATTTATAAGAAGATGATCAATCAGGGCAAAACCATGGATCAGATCTATGATTTATTTGCCGTACGTATATTGGTAGATAGTCTTAAGGATTGTTATGCGGCATTGGGAATCATTCACGAGATGTACAAACCGATTCCGGGGCGTTTCAAAGACTACATTGCCATGCCGAAACCAAACCGGTATCAGTCGCTTCATACTACCTTGATAGGTCCGGCAGGTCAGCCTTTTGAAATTCAGATCAGAACATTTGAGATGCATAAGACCGCAGAATATGGCATTGCAGCTCACTGGAAATATAAAGAAGCAGCGGATGGTAAGAAAGCTGATAAGAAAAAAGAAGAAGAAAAATTAAGCTGGCTGAGACAGATTCTGGAATGGCAGAAGGAAATGTCCGATAACAAGGAATTCTTAAGCTTGCTGAAGAGCGACTTGGATTTGTTTAATGACAGTGTATATTGCTTTAGCCCGGCTGGTGATGTTAAGACATTGCCCCGTGGTTCAACCCCTATTGATTTTGCTTACAGTGTCCACAGTGCGGTGGGGAATAAAATGGTGGGTTCCAGGGTAAATGATAAGCTGGTTCCCTTTGAGTATATCATTCATAACGGGGACCGGGTGGAGATTTTGACTTCCCAGAATTCACAGGGCCCGAGCCGTGACTGGCTGAAAATCGTTAAAAGCACCCAGGCCAAGAATAAGATCAACCAATGGTTCAAGCAGGAACTAAAGGAAGATAATATTGTCAAGGGAAAAGAAATGCTTGCCCGTTACGCCAAGGAAAAGGGTAAAGTTCTGTCCGATTACTTAAAATCCAATTACCAGGACGCAGTCATGCGCAAATACGGTTTTCATGACTGGGATTCGGTGCTGGCAGCGATTGGTCATGGCGGGTTAAAAGAAGGCCAGGTACTGAATAAGCTGGCGGAAGGCTATGATAAAGAGCATAAAAAGGAACTTACCGACCGTAAAGTAATGCAAGCGGTTTCAGATACAAAAGATAAACTGCATGTTATGAAATCAGAAGGTGGAATCATTGTGAAAGGAGTTCACGATGTGGCGGTTCGCTTTGCTAAATGCTGCAGTCCGATTCCCGGGGATGAAATCGTCGGTTTTGTAACCAGAGGCCGTGGTGTGACAATCCACCGGACCGATTGTGTCAATATTCTGCATATGGAGGAAGAAGACCGTGTTCGTTTAATTGATGCAGAGTGGCAGGGAGAAGATATTATCGATCAGCTGTTTACAGCTGAGATTAATGTATATGCAAGGAATCGGACCGGATTGCTGGTGGACATCTCCAGGATGTTTACCGAGCGTAAAATTGATATTTCAGCGATTAATGTACGCACCAGTAAAAAAGGAACCGCAACCATTTCCATAACATTTGATGTTCACAGCGGTGAAGAGTTAAACCGTATTATTGAAAGGGTCAGACAAGTGGAAAGTGTAATCGATATTGAGCGTACGACGGGTTAAGGAGAGAGTATTTAAAATGGAGAATATTGTGATAAAAACCCTGGTTCTGGGGGAGCTTGCAACAAATTGCATGCTGATCATCAAGCAGGAAAGAAAAGAAATGATCATAGTCGATCCCGCCGATTCGGCAGAGTTAATATCAGAAGCAGCTACCCGGTTAGACTGCAGGCCGGCAGCCATTTTTCTGACCCATGGACATTTTGACCATACGCTGGCGGTGGAAGACCTGAAGGATTTGTATGAGATACCGGTATATGCATATGCTGAGGAACAGGATATTTTAAGCAGTTCTAAGCTTAATCTGTCAGCAGCATGGGCAGCCGGATATACGACAAAAGCCGACCATCTGCTAAAGGATCGGCAGACCCTTGAAGCAGCCGGTATGAAGTTTACTGTGTTGTATACACCAGGACACACCAAAGGAAGCTGCTGCTATTATCTGCCGGAAGCAAAAGCTTTATTTAGCGGGGATACCCTGTTTGCCGGCTCTGTAGGGCGGATGGATTTTCCTACTTCCAGCGGGGTACAGATGAAAAACAGCCTGAAGAAGCTGTTAACAGAAATTCCGGAAGATGTGCTGGTTTATCCTGGGCATGGAGACACAACTACCATTGGATATGAAAAGAGGTATAATCCCTTTGCTTAAAGCAGGTATTTATTTTAGTAATAAAGATTTTGAGTATGATGTATATTCCCTGGTTCGTGCCTTTTATCCGCGCAGTGAAGTGCAGATGTACTATTCGGATGAAGAGCTGTCCGGGGAATTTGACCTTTTTCTGTGGTTATATTATGAGCAACGCCGAATCGGTCTGAAAGTGGAATACGAAGGTGCCGAGAAGTTTGCCGAGACGATTTTCTTAGATTATGAAGACGACCGGAAACAGACCAAAAATCAACTCAAACAGTTGGTTTATCGAGCGATGAGAAGTCTTACCGGTAAGGAACTTCCCTGGGGGACGCTGACGGGAATCCGTCCCACTAAAATACCCATGCACCTTTTAGAAGAAGGAAAAAAGAATACGGAAATTGCTGAATATATGCGTAAGACGTATTATGTCAGTAACGCTAAAACGGCTCTTTGCATATCGATTGCCAATCGGGAGCGTGAGATTTTGAAAAATATTGACTATGAGGATGGATACAGCCTCTACGTGGGCATTCCATTTTGCCCCAGTCTTTGTCTGTACTGCTCTTTTGGATCCCATCCCCTGAAGCAGTGGGAGGGCAGGATTGATACCTATCTGGAGGCCCTTTGTAAAGAATTGGATTTTATCAGTCAAGAGTTTCAGGATAAGAAGCTGAATACAATCTATATCGGGGGAGGAACCCCCACCACATTATCAGCACAACAGCTGGAACGTCTTCTAACCCATATCGGAAATCAATTTTCTTATGATGACCTCAAGGAGTTTACGATAGAAGCCGGCCGGCCGGACAGCATTAGCAAAGAGAAGCTGGAGGCGATCAAAAGATATCCGGTAAGCCGTATTTCTGTGAATCCCCAGACGATGAATCAGGAGACCCTGGATATTATCGGACGAAAGCATACGGTGGAAGAGGTGGAGCATACATTTCATCTGGCGCGGGAAACTGGTTTTGATAATATTAACATGGATCTGATCATCGGTCTGCCAGGCGAAGATGAGGCAAAAGTGGCCCATACGCTGGCGCGAATCAAGGAACTGGCACCAGATAGCCTGACCGTACACTCCCTGTCCTTAAAGCGTGCTACCCGGCTGAATCTGTTCAAAGAACAATATGAAGAAATCTCTTTTGAAAACAGCCAGACCATCATGGATATGGCTGCCGGCTGCGCATATGATATGGGCATGGGATATTATTACCTGTACCGGCAGAAGAACATTGCCGGAAATTTTGAAAATGTAGGCTATGCAAAGGTTGACAAAGCCGGAATATACAATATACTGATTATGGAAGAAAAACAATCGATACTGGCAGCAGGGGCAGGAGCCTCCACTAAATATGTTTTCGAGAACGGACAGCGGATTGAACGCATTGAGAATGTAAAGGATGTGACAAATTACATTGCCAGAATTGATGAGATGATCGAAAGAAAAAGAATAGGAAAAGAAAAGTGGCTAAGATGAGTATTTCTGATACAAATCAATATATTAATAACAAACATCTGCTGACCTATACGGTGGACGATCAAGTGGTACATGCCATGATGGTCAGCAACCTTTCCTATGCCGTTGGAAAAGAACTGGGACTTGATGAAGAGATATGCGAGAACCTTTATGATGCCGGTATTCTGCATGATATCGGAAAAGAAAAGCTGGCTGCTTATATCTATGAAGAGAACAATCCATTGATTGTAGAAGAGATGAAGTATGTCCGGATGCATTCCCAGTTGGGATACGAGATATTGAAAGAACGAGGTTATCCCGAATTTATCCAGCAGACCGTACTGCATCACCATGAAAACATGGATGGCAGCGGATACCCGGATAATCTGGAAGGGGAAGAGATTCCCTATGGGGCAAGGATTGTACGCGTTTGTGATGTATTTGCGGCATTGATATCCGAACGGCCGTATCGCAAGTCATTTGACGAAGAAACAGCAGTAGAACTTATGATAGAAGAAATAAAAAATTTTGATATTCCGGTATTTCTTGCGTTTCAAAGGGTAGTACATGAAGGAGAATACAAGAATTTAATATTTTTTGAATAGAAGGAGAGTTAAAGATGGCATTAAAGAAGAAACCGGTTACAGGAATGAAAGACATCCTCCCGGCAGAAATGGAAATCCGGGACTATGTTATTCGTTTAATTAAAGAAACTTACAGTACCTTTGGTTTTTCTTCCATGGAAACCCCTTGTGTAGAGCATATTGAGAATCTCTCAAGTAAGCAGGGCGGAGAAAATGAAAAGCTTATTTTCAAAATATTAAAACGCGGTGAAAAACTAAAACTGGCTCAGGCCAAAGAAGAAAGCGATCTGGTAGATGGTGGGCTGCGTTACGACTTAACCGTGCCGTTATGCCGTTATTATGCCAATCATGCCAATGACCTGCCGGCACCCTTTAAAGCGCTGCAGATGGGTAATGTCTGGCGTGCTGACCGCCCTCAGCGGGGACGCTTTCGCCAATTTATGCAATGTGACATCGACATTTTGGGTGAACCCACGATATTAGCCGAAATCGAGCTGATCCTGGCTACCACAACCTTACTTGGCAAACTGGACTTCAAAAACTTCACCATTCGCATTAACGACAGAAGATTGCTGAAAGCCATGGCAGCCTACAGCGGCTTTGCTCCGGAAAGCTATGACCTGGTCTTTATTATCCTGGATAAGATGGATAAAATCGGACTGGAAGGCGTAGCCCAAGAACTGGAAAAAGAAGGATTCGATAAACAATCTATCGAAACTTATCTTTCTTTATTCAAAGAAATCACCAATGATATCGCCGGGGTACGCTGCTGCAAAGAAAAGCTGGCTCAAGTACTGAAACCTCAATACGCAGAAGACCTGGAGACCATCATAGCCAGCGTAGAAGCAGTGAAAAGCGCTGACTTCAAGATTGAATTTGACCCCACCCTGGTACGGGGAATGTCTTACTACACCGGACCAATCTTTGAAATCTCCATGGACGAATTCGGAGGTTCGGTAGGCGGCGGCGGCCGTTACGATGAAATGATCGGAAAATTCACCGGCAATGATACCCCTGCCTGCGGCTTCTCCATCGGCTTTGAACGAATCGCCATACTGCTGCTGGAACGCGGCTATCAAATCCCGGGCAGCAGCAAAAAGAAAGCCTTTTTGATTGAAAAAAACATGCCAGGCGATAAGTTATTGGAAGTTTTAAAACTGGCTAAAGAAGAAAGAGAAGCCGGCTCTCAGGTAAGTGTTACGATTATGAAAAAGAATAAAAAATTCCAGAAAGAGCAGTTACAAGCGGAAGGCTATGAAGAATTTTGTGAATTTTTTAATAGATAATCTCAAGCAATCTTAATGATAAAATTGACGGAGGAAAATAAAATGGCAGAATCAATGAAGGGTCTGAAAAGGACCCATCGATGTACAGAAGTAACAAAGTCCAATATCGGCGAATCGGTTACCCTGATGGGTTGGGTACAGAAAGCCCGCAACAAAGGCGGAATTGTCTTTGTAGATTTACGTGACCGCTCCGGCATCATGCAGCTGATCTTCGAAAATAGCAGCATCGATGAAATTGGTTTTGAAAAAGCCGGAAAACTGAGAAGTGAGTTCGTAATTGCTGTTACTGGTACTGTAGAGGCACGTTCAGGAGCAGTCAACGAAAACCTGGCAACCGGAGAAATCGAAATCCGCGCTGCTCATCTGCGAATCTTATCCGAAGCCGAAACCCCTCCTTTCCCAATCGAAGAGGAGAGTAAGACAAAAGAAGAACTACGCCTGAAACACCGTTATCTGGACCTCAGAAGACCAGACCTCCAAAGGAACCTGATACTCCGCTCACAGGTAACAACATTAACCCGCCAATTTCTGGCTCAGGAAGGTTTTCTGGAAATCGAAACACCAATCTTAACCAAGAGCACTCCGGAAGGCGCAAGAGACTACCTGGTACCAAGCCGCGTACACCCGGGAAATTTCTACGCCCTACCCCAGTCGCCCCAGCTCTTTAAACAGTTGTTAATGTGTTCCGGATACGACCGCTACGTCCAAATTGCAAAATGCTTTCGTGACGAAGACTTACGTGCAGACCGCCAGCCGGAATTCACTCAGATCGACATGGAACTATCCTTTGTAGACGTAGATGAGGTCATTGACGTTAACGAAAGACTGCTGGCATACTTATTCAAACAAATCCTGGACGTAGACGTACAGCTTCCTATCTCAAGAATGACCTGGCAGGAATCCATGGACCGCTTCGGCTCCGACAAACCAGACCTTCGCTTTGGCATGGAACTAAAAGATGTCTCTGATACAGTAAAAGACTGCGATTTCGTAGTATTTAAAAGCGCACTGGAAAACGGCGGCAGTGTCAGAGGAATCAACGCTGCCGGCCAGGGTGCAATGCCCCGAAAAAAAATCGATAAATTAGTAGACTTTGCAAAAGACTACGGCGCAAAAGGCCTGGCCTACATCGCTATCGGTGAAGACGGCACCCTAAAATCCTCCTTTGCAAAATTCATGAAGGAAGAAGAAATGACTGCCCTGATCACAACTATGGAAGGAAAGCCGGGAGATTTACTCCTGTTTGCAGCGGATAAGAATAAAGTAGTCTGGGATGTTCTGGGTGCACTCCGCCTGGAAATCGCAAAACAAATGGATATCCTGGACAAAAATGATTACCGCTTTGTATGGATCACCGAATTCCCATTACTGGAGTGGAATGATGAACAAAACCGCTACACCGCCATGCATCACCCATTTACCATGCCAATGGACGAAGATATGAACCAACTTGAAAGCAGCCCGGGTGCAGTACGTGCAAAAGCTTACGACATCGTCCTGAATGGCACAGAGCTCGGCGGCGGCAGCGTCAGAATCCACCAGAACAACGTACAAGAAAAAATGTTCGAAGTATTAGGTTTCGCCAAAGAAGACGCCTACAACCAGTTCGGCTTCCTCCTGAACGCATTCAAATACGGGGTTCCGCCTCACGCTGGCCTTGCATTCGGACTGGACCGCTTAATCATGCTCATGGTACAAGCCGACAGCATCCGCGACGTAATAGCCTTCCCAAAAGTAAAAGACGCATCCTGCCTAATGTCAGATGCTCCGAATGTGGTAGATGAAAAACAGCTGGAAGAGCTGGAATTGCTTATTGTGCGTAAAGATAAAGAAAAGTAAAAGTATTTTGGCTAACGGACGCGGCAGAGGAGCATAAGATATCTTATGCTCCTCTGCCGCTGGTTCTACAAACGATTAATGATTAACTGATTTTAACTTTTTAAAATTAACATGGCCCTGTGTCCGTTCCCAATAACCATAAGCTATAAGCCTTAATATCCCCCAGAATCCTCTGCATCATCAACGACATCTAAAGCATCCCCGGAATCCTCTGCCAACGCCCCCGACACACTTTGCACCGCCTCGCCAATATTCCCCAGAATAGCCTGAGTCAGCGCTTCATCAAACTTAAGCTCCCAGTTAACCCCATTATTAACAAGTGTCATAGTAATCTTCGTAGCAGCCGCATCCGTATTATTCTCAATACATTTCACGAGAATCTGATTAGCCTTCGTAAGCCGCCCCGAAATACCATCCTCCAAAGCCTGTGAAGTATCCGTATATTCATTCACCTGCTGCGTATAATTCTGAATAATCCCCAAACAATCACAACTGGTAATCTCAGTATTAACCTTCGCCGAAACCCCATCACTGGTAGAATCCAAAATGTTATAATCCAAATACTTCAGAATCTGTTCCGCCAGTGCCTTAGAAATCGTCCTTTTATACTCAGCATCAGCAGAAAATAACTCATCCAAAGAAAGAAACTGATTCATCTGCTCTTTGTCAAATCCCTTAATCGTATCCAGATAAAGCGCAACCATCTCTTCCGGCGTAAACAAATCCGAATCCGCCACATAAGCTGCAAAATTCCCCGACAAAAGATTATCCAGATTTTCATCAGCCTCAAGCTGCCATTCATCTTCAACACAGGTCAAGTGAAACGTATATGGAGTCGTTACAACATCATAATCATTATCAGTAAGCAACTTATGCAAAGAAAGATAATAATCCTTCGCTTCATATGTAACTGCACTTGGTGCGGCACTCCCCTGTATCTGCTTAACAATCGACTGAGACAAGAAATCCTTTGCCAGAACCTGTGCGTCAATCGTAGTAAGATCCACATCTACCGAGGCGGTATCCTTATCAATGTTATAATCCGTGACCTTATAGTCAAAATCCTTAAAGAACAAAGTAAACACTTCCAGGACTTCCGGGTCAGTTTCATCACCTGACTTACCATCGGGAAAAAGTTTGATATTGGAAAGTGACTTCTGTACTGTTTTTACATCAGAATTCTTAAGTTGATCTAATTCATCTTCCACAACTGCTACCGGTGCCGGAATTTCTTTAGTTCCACATCCGGTTAAGGTATAAAGACAACATACTCCGATGATTTCAATGAGCAGGATAGAAGGAATGCCGATGCTAAAGGATGGATGCTTCGTCTTATGATGAAAAAGAAGCATACCCGCCAGGCATCCAATACCACCTCCAAGAATAGCCAGCAGGAACAGTGAAGATTCACGGATCCGCCACTGGTGTTTGATGGCTTTTCGCTTATCAGCGGCAAAAGCAAGGAAACTAATAATATTGATAAACAGCAGATAGCAAATGATAAAAGCTTTATAGTCCATGAAGCGGCTCCTTATATGACGGTTTCATCTTTCGATTTTTTTTTGAGATTCTGGAAGCAATAGTCGAGAATGTCCTTACGGGTAATGATACCTATGAACTTTCCTTCGTCATCTGCTACCGGTACAAAGTTCTGCCGCATGGCAGTTAAAAATAAATCCTCTACATTACAGTTGATATTGACCGGATTGTTATGCCATCTCCGGGGAATCTGCCGGATTGGGAAGTCTTCGGCATCCTGCAGATTCAAAGAATACTTGTCCTTCAGGAGGCGGAGGATATCTCCTTCCGTAATCGTACCAACATAGGTACCCTTGCGGTTAAGAACCGGTATGGCTGTGTATTTGTGGTGTTCCATTTTTTCAATGGTTTGTCTAAGTGAAAAGTCATCATAGATGTATTCAACATTGTTTTTGGGAGTAAGAAAAAATAAAATATTCATATGCAGTTGCTCCTCTTTTAGTATGTTATTGTTATTATATAACAAAACTAAGGAAAATTGTAGAAAAGGGTATAAATTTTATTATTTTTTTATACCTCGCGGAATAGTGGCTGTGAATAAAAACTTGTGTTATACTGTTATGTGTAAAGTTGGAAAGAAGAAAGAAAGTTTGATAGTAAAGGAGGAGTCCAATGACACCAAAATCAAAGAGTTATGAAAATACAGCAAACACTGTTATCAAGAGATTAAATCAGCGGGGAATGGAAGGATTTTACTGTCCGGATAAAGAAAGCACCAAGGCATTGGTTATGGAAATGCTGGCCGAAGGTTCGGTAGTGACCTGGGGTGGTTCGGAAAGTTTAGTGGAAGCCGGCATTATTGATGCCATTATGGCCGGGAACTATCAGGTACTGGATCGCAAGTCTGCCAAAACACCGGAAGAGGATAGAGCCTTGTTTGGGCAAATTGTATGTGCGGATTATTTTCTGATGAGTACGAATGCATTTACCGTAAATGGAGAACTGATCAACATTGACGGAAATGGAAATCGTGTTGCCTGTTTGATAAATGGACCAAAACATGTTATTATCGTTGCGGGAATGAATAAACTGGTAAGTGATGTGGAAGAAGGAATCAAACGGATACACACCATAGCGTCCCCGCCCAATGCTGTCAGAATCGATACGGCAACACCATGTGCCAAGTCCGGCGTCTGTTCCGGCTGTATCGGCAATGGTTCGATGTGCTGCCATACGGTAGTTACCAGATCATCCCGGCATAAGGGCAGGATCAAAGTGATTTTAGTAGGAGAGGAACTGGGGTTTTAAGAAAACCAGAGAATTATTATGAAGAAGATTATTGAATTAATTACCGAAGAAATGATAAATGCATTTGCGAAAGCCGGATATGATACCAAGTATGCCAAAATTACGGTATCTAACCGTCCGGATTTATGCGAGTATCAGTGCAATGGCGCAATGGCGGCAGCCAAAGAATATAAGAAAGCGCCGATCATGATAGCCAATGATGTGATCAAAGCATTGGGTTTTGGCAAAATGTTTTCAATGGCGGAAGCGGTTAATCCCGGGTTTATTAACTTAAAACTTAATAATACTTTTCTGGCACAGTTTTTAAATGAGATGTGTGCAGATGAGAATCTGTCGGTTGAAAAAGCGAAGAATCCGAAGACAATTATGATTGATTACGGCGGACCGAATGTTGCCAAACCGCTTCATGTAGGTCATTTGCGTTCAGCGATCATCGGTGAAAGTATTAAGCGGATGGGACGCTATCTGGGACACCAGGTGATTGGCGACGTACATCTGGGTGACTGGGGCCTGCAGATGGGACTGATCATTACCGAGTTAAAGGAAAGAAAGCCGGAACTGGTTTATTTACAGGATAACTATGATGGAGAGTATCCCCGGGAGGCACCTTTTACGATCAGTGAATTAGAGGAAATTTATCCAGTTGCAAGCAGCCGTTCTAAGGAAGATGCCGGGTATAAGGAAGAAGCCATGGCGGCAACCCATTTGCTGCAGCAGGGCCACAAGGGATATATGGCATTGTGGAACCATATTATGCAGGTTTCTGTGGATGACCTGAAGAAGAATTATGAAAAATTAAATGTTACATTTGATCTGTGGAAGAAAGAATCAGATGCTCAGCCATATATTCCGGAGATGGTGGAATATATGAAAAAAGAGGGCTATGCTCATTTGGATCAGGGAGCATTAGTTGTAGATGTCAAGGAAGAAACCGATACCAAAGAAATTCCCCCATGTATGATATTAAAATCAGATGGAGCGTCTTTGTATAACACCACGGATTTGGCAACAATTGTAGAGCGAATGAAATTATTCCATCCGGATGAGATCATCTATGTAGTTGATAAGCGTCAGGAACTTTACTTTACCCAGGTGTTCCGCTGTGCGAGAAAGACTAAGCTGGTGGACGAGGATACGGGACTGTTTTTCCTGGGCTTTGGAACAATGAACGGCAAGGATGGGAAACCATTCAAAACCCGTGACGGCGGCGTTATGCGGCTGGAACATCTGCTGAAAGACATCAGTGATGAGATGTATACGAAGATTGTGGAAAACCGCAACGTAAAAGAGGATGATGCCAGAACAACTGCTGAGCTGGTTGGGCTTTCGGCTGTAAAATACGGTGATTTGTCCAATCAGGCATCTAAGGACTATATCTTTGATGTAGAGCGTTTTACCTCTTTTGAGGGTAATACTGGTCCGTATATTCTTTACACAACAGTGAGGATTAAATCGATCATGAATAAATATGTTCAGGATGGAGGAGATTTAGCCGGGTGTGAAATTCTGCCGGCGTTGAGCGAAAGTGAAAAGGCTTTGATGCTGGAAACATCTAAATTTAATTGGGTTGTGGAAAATGCATTTGAGGAGAAAGCACCTCATAAGATTTGTTCTTATGTCTATGATCTGGCCAATGCATTTAATCGTTTTTATCATGAGACGAAGATTTTAACAGAAGAGAATGAAAAGCAAAAGAAATCCTGGCTTGTTGAGTTGGCGTTGGTGAAGGATATTCTGGAGGCTTCTATTGATCTTCTGGGATTTTCTGCACCGGAGCGGATGTAGGACGGAGAATTGTCCTCACATAACTTTTGCGGTTTAGCTATATGGATTTTTGGGATTTGAGATATTTCAATTTGTGGGCAGACCGGACGCCACTGTGTACGAGGAGAGGTGCGGTGCTGTTTGCAAAACCAGAGCACTCGCTGCAAGATACTAACAGAAATAGAGCCCAAATCCCCGGACTATCCACATTCAATCCGTTTTCTGGTGAAAACGCA
>Ga0153940_1000915_pt1 | contig 13930 bp, 17 predicted proteins | sample TSNJ024MetaG_FD_104736 | JGI IMG/M metagenome (GOLD analysis project Ga0153940, IMG submission 104736) | Attine ant fungus gardens microbial communities from New Jersey, USA - TSNJ024 MetaG | ecosystem: Host-associated > Fungi > Mycelium > Unclassified | place: USA: New Jersey, Brendan T. Byrne...
ATGAGGATTTAAAGATTCAAGGTTTAATGATTTAGAAATTGAAAATGAGTAAAAGTTGTAACCTTTGTTACTTTTTAAGAGTTACGGGTTTGCCTCGCCTTCGCTTCGGCGAATGTTATTTCTTCGTCCTGCGGATAGTTACGGATTGGCTGACGCCCTGTTTTGTCTCACGCAAAGACGCTAAGACGCAAAGGTTTTACATCTTACCAGTTGTTGACTGCTAACTGTTTACTGTTTACTGAAACATGTGTTACTTTTGTTACCTTTTGGGAAAGTTACGAGTAGACAAGACACGAGATACAAGTTGTTAACTGATGACTGTTAACTGTTAACTGTTAACTGTAAATAGTGTTACCTTTGTTACCTTTTTCAACTCCCGGATAATAAAATAGCGATAACATACTGTTTAACAATCTAGTATATCTTCGCTGCATTTTTCTTACTTTTTATTGTAACAAATTTTCAGCCTGTTCCGTCTTAGTATTTGAAAACAGATGAAAGCGCACATCTATCATTAATTTACTAACTTTTATATAGGAACTGTTATGAAAAAATATTTATTTTGTTTAGTATTACTTTTTGGTTTCATACTGGCTGCTCCGGCACAAAATATAGATCAGTTATTGAAAAAAGTATCTAAAACCGAGAATATAGAGAAAGTCAAAATCGGGAAATTTATGATGTCTCTGGGCAAAGCATTTGGTGGTGTAGGCGACATACCGGTAGCAAGAGGGATACATTCTATGGAAATATATGATTTATCGTCTTGTGATAATGGCCTGAAAAAAGATTTGGCGAAACAATTCAATAAACTGAAAGACGGCGGAGGTTACGAAACCCTTATTTATGCCAAAGACAAAAGCGATGGTGTACGCATAATGGTGAAGAAAGACAAAGACACCATCAAAGAAATGATAATATTGTGTATGGACGAACAAGACCCTACTATAATCCGGTTTTCGGGAAAAATAAAAGATAATGACATTGCCGAACTGGTAAACAAATACGACAAATAAATATAAGAAAAAGAAAGTATTTAATCCAATATTTTTTAATCATAACTAATTATTACCGTTGCAGATATAAAAATAACAAATAGGTCTGCGACCTTAACAAAGTAAAACACAATCGATTTATGAAAAAGTTTATAGTATTTTTTATTCTAATATTAGCAGGAAGCCATATTGCAACAGCCCAGGAGCTGGATCGTCTGATGGAAGAAGTGGCAAAAAATGAAAAGGCGCAACGTCAGGTAGTAGACAAGGCGATGCTGGGTGTTTCCATGGCGCAGGCACAGGCTCAGGACCCGACAGGGGAATTGAAATCGAAAATGCCTTCGTTTATGCAGAAGATAGATTCTATACAGGTGGTCACATTGGAGGAGGATGCTCCCGATACAAGAAATATGGTACTGGACAATTTGAACTCATTTAAAGATGATGATATATATTCTACACTGGTAAGAGTCAAGGACGGTGAAGATAATGTACGCATCATTGCTAAGAAGAACGGGGAAACAGTATCCGATGTATATATTTTTGTGATGGATGAAGACGATATCGTTTTGGTAAAAATGAGTGGAAGACTGGAGCAATCCGATTTGGAAGATATAGTTAAAGAACAGACAAAGAACAAGAAATAGATGGATGCGGAAACTTTTAAAAAAGTATTTCTCCCATATCATCAGAAATTGTATCGAATAGCTTATCGTATTGTACAGGATGCCGCAAATGCCGAAGACATAGTTCAGGAAACGTTCATAAAACTCTGGAACAAGCGCGGAGATATGCAGGACATAGAAAACACCGAAGCTTTCTCAATTATCATACTCCGCAACACATGCCTGGATCATCTACGGAAAACAAAAAACGATTATCATACGAATTATGACACCGACATTCCCGAAACGGCATCTTTGGTCAAACAGATAGAGATACAGGACGAAGCCGAACGGGTAAAAAAACTGATAAACAAGTTGCCTGAACAGCAACGCCAAGTTATGATAATGAAACATTGGGACGGGTATTCGGATGAAGAAATAGAACAGATAACGGGAATCAGCCCGGGAAACATAAGGGTTATACTCTCAAGGGCCAGGAAAACGATACGCGAACAATTCATAAAAATACAACAGTGATGAAAACGGACGAAATAAAAATAATACTGGATGCTTTCTACAACGGTGAAACAACTGTCGCAGAAGAGCTTATATTGCTGAAATATTTTAGCAGTGAAGATGTTGCCGAAGAATTACTGGATGAGAAAGGAATTTTCCTCAGTATGTATCAGGCAGAGCCGATAGATGTACCTCCGGCTTTGGAATCTAAACTGGAAAACCTCATCGACGAACTTGCTTCGAAAGAAGAAAAGAATACTGAGATAAAAACCGGGCTTAACAGGAAACATCTGTTGAGATGGGCGGGGAGTGCCGCAGCTTGTATAGCCTTGCTGATTTCCGTTACATTCTACTTCAACAATAAGCCGGATGTAAATCAACCGCCTGTAACTCCTGACCAACAAACTGCTGAAAACCTGAGTGAAGCGGACAAAAAAGCCCTGAAAGAAGCGGAAGATGCACTTATCCTGTTGTCTTCTAACTTTAATAAAGGTGTGAACCAGCTGGCCATAGTCACTTCAAGCCTTGACAAATCAAATGAAATATTAAACAAAACGCTTAATCGCAAAAAAGATAAAGAATCATGAAAATAAAAGTACTCATTACAGCAATATTACTCCTGGCCGGCTTTGCTACTATGCAGTCGCAGAACAATATGTTCGACAGGCTTTCGGATAATAAGGACATCTCCACAGTCTATATCTCCAAAGCATTACTCAGTATGATGCCGAAGATGGATGTTGGAGCCGGAGGTGCTGATATTAAATCACTGGCCGGCAAACTCGAACAACTGGAAATCTACAGCAGCCAAAGTAAGGACGCGGCGAAACTCATCAGAATGGAATTTGAAGGACTAACGAAGAGTAAAACATACGAAACTCTCATGGCCATCAAAGATAAAGGTGATAATATAACCTTCTATGCCCGCAAGGAAAAGGATAACTTCAAAGACCTGATAATGTTCATCAACGAACCCGAAGAATGTACGGTCATCCGTATCATGGGTACTTTCACGGCAGAAGATGTCCAGAAGGTAATGAACAGCAGCAACAAAAAATAAGCAACAAAAAACCCCGGAACGTAATTCTCCGGGGCTTCTTTATCTAATGACCTATTGGTATTGTTATTTCTTTGCCTGCAATGCTGCAAATATCAGGCCTTCGAGTTCTTCGGCAAGCTCCGGATTGTCTTTTACCATATCCTTTGCCGCTTCACGTCCTTGCCCCAGCTTTGTATCATTGTAACTGTACCATGAACCGCTCTTTTTGATGATCCCAAGGTCGGCACCAAGGTCGATAATCTCACCTGAGCGGGAGATTCCCTCACCGTACATGATGTCGAATTCAGCTTTACGGAATGGTGGAGCAACCTTATTCTTCGCTACCTTCACACGGGTCTGGCTACCTTTCACTTCATCACCGTCTTTTAGCTGGCCGATACGACGGATATCGAGACGTACAGAAGCATAGTACTTCAAGGCATTACCTCCCGTTGTTGTTTCCGGCGAACCGAACATAACTCCGATTTTGTCACGCAACTGGTTGATAAAGACACATGTGGTACTGGTTTTATTGATAGCAGCCGTTAGCTTGCGCAATGCCTGCGACATCAGACGGGCCTGAAGCCCCATTTTAGAGTCTCCCATTTCACCTTCGAGTTCAGCCTTCGGCGTCAGTGCAGCCACAGAGTCTATCACTACGATATCTATAGCTGACGAGCGGATTAACTGTTCCGCAATCTCCAAGGCCTGCTCTCCACTGTCGGGTTGGGATATATAAAGATTCTCTATATCCACTCCCAATTTTTCAGCATAGAAGCGGTCGAAAGCATGCTCTGCATCGATAAATGCCGCGATACCTCCGGCTTTCTGGGCTTCTGCAATAGCATGTATGGCCAATGTTGTTTTTCCGGATGATTCGGGTCCGTATATCTCGATTACCCTGCCACGAGGATACCCTCCTACTCCAAGAGCGGCATTCAACGCGATAGAACCTGTAGGAATGACAGAAATTTCGTCGACCTTATCATCTCCCATTTTCATTATCGAGCCTTTACCGTAGCTTTTCTCTATTTTATCCATTGCAGCTTGCAGAGCTTTAAGTTTCTCTGTATTCGGCGCCGCTTTCTTTTCTTTCTCTTCTGCCATTATCAGTTTTCTTTCTTTTGGTTTGTTTATAATTGTTTTAATATCTGCTCCGCATGCTCTTTCGTCTTTATCTCTTTAGAGCCTATTACTTGCTCGATAATCCCTGATTCATCGATAAGGAATGTTGTACGGAAAGTGCCCATAAATTTACGCCCCATAAACGTTTTCTCGCCCCATACTCCGAATGCCTCGACCAGTTTCTTATCAGTATCGGCAATAAGAGGGAACGGTAACTGTTGTTTCTCGATAAACTTTTTATGTGCTTTTTCATCATCCACACTTACTCCAAGTATCTGATATCCGGCCTTACGGAGCTTCGAGAAATTATCCCTGAAACTACATGCCTCAGCTGTACATCCGGGTGTACTGTCTTTAGGATAAAAATAGAGTACTAGTTTTTGCCCCGCATAGTCGCTGGATTTAACGGTTTCCCCGTCTTGATTTACTCCTAATATATCCGGGATTTTATCCCCTATGTTTAATGCCATAATTCTTATTATTTACTATTCAACATATGCAGTTCGCTCATAAATCGTCTTCTGTCTTCTGCCTTCTCTCCTTATTCCGTTTATCCATGGTAACGTTCCGCCTCCTGAAATTTACGGCTTGTCTCATAATATAGTTGTATATCGGAATTGGCTTCGGCCACGAGAATACCAAATTTATCCAATACCATTATCTTTTGTTTTACAGCCTCCGGGTAATCGGGGACATAATTATAGTATTCGAGTCAGCCCGGATATATCGGCATATTCACAAATGTTCTCATACTGTTTGCTTTATTAGCTGTGTTAATTAAGTTACGGTCACTACCGCTCTACTTTACTTCGAACCATTTATCATTTTTAAGTGGTACGAATAGTTCCATCTTATCTAGCAGGGTATCTACATTATTTTCCACTATCATAATATCCCTGTATTCATCTTTCAGAAACCCTTTCTCTATCATCTTTTCGGACATGGCGACCAAAGGGTCATAATATCCTAATGTATTAAGTAATCCTACAGGTTTCTTATGCAGGGCTAATTGTGCCCATGTGAGCATCTCAAATAACTCCTCCATTGTACCATAACCTCCGGGCAATGCTATTACGGCATCGCTAAGTTCGCTCATCAAAGCCTTACGCTCATGCATCGTCTCTACAATATGCATTTTGGTTATTTTTTTGTGCTCTAATTCCTTTTGTTTAAGGAATTCAGGTATTACACCGATCACCTCTCCATTTTCTGCTAAAGCACCATTGGCTACAGCACCCATCAGGCCCACATGTGCGCCTCCATAGATAACACCATATCCTCTGCGGGCTATTCTTTTTCCTAACAATATTGCTTGTTCTGCAAAAACGCTCTCGTTTCCTGATGACGAACCGCAAAAAACCGATATATATTTCATCTGTATAAAATCTACTTTAAAAGGAATACCCAGAGTTTGTAAGTCTATGATCCCTATATGTTAAGATATATGCTAAATATTATGTAATTTAGAATTCATTATTCTAACAAAGATAATAATAATCTTACAGAATATAGTGGAATAAAAAACTCTGTTGAAAACTTTTATTCCTTTATTTTTTTTACAGATAGAAGAAGTTCTTCCGGCTATTGAGGTTTGTCGATTGATGGGCAGAGTTTGCCACATTCTTTTAAAGATAGACCAAAGAGAAGCACTTTAATAAAGCTTGATAAATAATCTCAGCTTAGATATAATCCCGGCAAATAATGGGTCTGGTATACAAAAATGTAAAAAGTCCGCAAATTCCCTTCGCAGACTTTCCAACCTTAACACAAACTTTACAAAACTACACAATAATAGAGTTAAACTACAACCTATTCAGGTTTTCATTTAAATAAATATATTTTCCTCATATATTTACATCACAAATGTACGGAATTATAGGCCTCTATCATTACATAAAGATGCCCGCTTTTTCAGAATTCGTGCCTTTCTGCTAGATCAAGCTTTTGCTGCAACTTTTTTTCGACGAATTCTGCCCGGTGTGGTACCAAAATGTACTTTACAAAAGTCGTTAAAGTGGGAAGGTGAGGAAAACCCATACTCTTCGCTTATTTCTTTAAATGATTTCTCTGTACTGTTTATCTGATGATATATAGATTTTGAGCGCTCATCTTTCATCCAATGATACGCAGAAACACCGAATACTTTCTTGAATCGTTTTTGAAAACCGGAAAGACTATAGTGAGTCATATCTGCTAACTCCTGAACAGTCTTGGCTTTGTAGTGATTTTTTATAACCAGATCGGAAAATGAAATATCTTTACTGAGCAGAGGATAGAAAAAGCCTAAAAGAGCAGCTTTCTCGTAATAAGCACGTAGAAGAAAATAAAATTCTTTAGCTTTCAATTCGAAATAATATGTACACTTTAAACCATCGGACATACAAATATCCAAAAATGAGAGGAAGCATTCCACTCTTTCATTTATATCTAAGTAATATAAATCCGGCTCAAAATCATCAGCCTTCTCCCGAAGCAAAACATCTAAAGAAAAACAATCACACAGTTGCTTTGTATTATGTAAACGGATAATAATGAAAGTACAATCTTCTTCGGCATGACAATCCATCTGGCTACCCGAAGGAATCAGCATTATTTTACCTCCCATAATAGTCCTTTCCGTAAATTCTCCAAAAGAAAAACGCAAGATGCCGCATTGTACAAAAAAGGCTTTATTATCAATGGAAAATATTTTCCACTTCTGCCCCTTTTTTACATTAATTTTTTCGATTGTAGGTCTTTCCCCTTTTTCGTAATTATAGCAGGTGAGATGTTCCTGTGGATATAATAATTCCATTTGGATATTCCTCTAAAATTGTTTTGTTATAGCCTTGCTTCGCGATGTACCGAAAGATTAGTACCTATTTCTATTTTTATTCAATATCGTAATATCATCAAGACATAACGTCTCTGATTGCAAATATAAATAAAAAAAGTAATATTATCGCATCCAAAAAGGATAATATACCATTATTTACCAATACTTACACATACTCTGACTATCCCGGATAAAAGGGTTTTAATCGATTCTATTCCGGGACAGATGAAGGTTTAAAAGGGCATCTTCCTATCCTTTAAAAAATTATGGACGAAAACTGCATTTAACTGATACTTTTCCACTATCTTTTAGTCAGAATAAACACAATACAACTCTCGCTAATATTTAAACATTATAACAATCTCATATGTTTAGTATTATATAAGCAGGAATCTGATACTTAACTAAATAGCTGAAGAATATGAAAACAAATCATAAACCAACTGCAAATTCAGCCATATTGCTCCTGTTTCTCTTTTTTGCAATTCCATTATGGGCACAGGTCGGTGTGGACTACATTTCTGTAAGCGGGGTAGTGAAAGACAAACGTACTAAAAAGAAAATGGAATATGTAAGCGTATCCGTCCCGGGTACCAATATAGGAACTATCACAAATACCGACGGGGAATTTACAATCAAAATAAAAGAAGAGGTACATGCAGAATCGATAGAAATATCCCATATCGGATATATAAACTATATCCTGCCTATTGAGGGCCGGAATATGAACAACGTTACAATATGGCTTACGGCCAATGAGAACGAGCTGTCGGAAGTAGTTGTACACCCGACGAATCCCCGTGAACTGGTAAAAGCCGCTATTCAAAAAATCGAAGACAACTATAGCCTCAATCCGAACTTATTGACCGGATTCTATCGGGAAACAATAAAAAAAGGACGGAATTACATTAATATCTCTGAAGCGGTTATCGATATTTATAAGTCTTCGTATAAAGAAGACACTCGAAGAGATAAAGTACAAATCTTCAAGGGCAGAAAGCTGATTAGCCCCAAGCCCGGCGACACACTTGTCGTTAAGCTTCTGGGAGGTCCTACCCTGGCGGTTTATTTAGATGTAGTAAAAAACACGGATGACATTTTACTGGATTCCGAAACTTTAGACCACTACGCCTACACAATGGAAGAAAGTGTGATGATAAATGAGCGGCTTCATTATGTCATCAGCTTTACCCCTATCCCAATCCTTCCATATGCATTGTATCACGGAAAATATTATATAGACAAGCAGACTCTCACTTTTTCGAGGGCTGAATTCAGCCTGAATATGGATGACCGCAACAAAGCCACGCAGGCTATCCTGATAAAAAAACCGGCAAAACTGCACTTCAAGCCGGAAGAAGTATCATTCATCGTCACATACAGAGAGCGGGAAGGACGCAGCTACCTCAATTATATACGGAATGATATCCGCTTTAAATGTGATTGGAAAAAGCGTTTCTTTTTCTTCTCAACCAACTATGAGGTAGTTTCTGAAATGGTAGTAACCGACCGTAAAGAAGAAGATATAACTAATATCCCGAACAAACTGGCATTCAAGCAAAACCAGTCCTTGTCCGATAAAGTCAGTGATTTCTCCGATAAAAACTTCTGGGAGGATTTCAATATTATAGAGCCTACCGAATCATTGGAATCAGCCGTAAACAGATTAAAAAAGAAACATGAATAAAAATAGGCATCACAAACCCCTCTTAACCTGAGGGGTTCTTTTTATAACTTGCCGTACTGATAAAAACACTATCTTTGCCTCTCATTCGTAAAGTACAAAGACATGAATTTTCTGGCACATGCATACTTGTCATTCGGAGACCCTGATATACTGATTGGAAATATGATTGCCGATATGGTAAAGGGCAAACAGATAGAACAGTATCCCGAACGGATACAGCATGGAATACATATACACAGGCATATAGATGCATATACCGACAGTCATCCCGTTACCTTACAGGCAATGGAGCTATTCCGGTCGTCGGCACATAAATATGCAGGTCCTTTTCTGGATGTCTCGTACGATCATTTTCTGGCTTTAGATAAGTTGAACGAGCCGGAAGAAGGCTGGAAAGGATTCGCGGCTAAATGTTATTCACAGATCGAACAATATGCAGAAATTCTGCCATCCAGATTTTGCAGTATGTTCATGTATATGAAAAGTGAGGACTGGTTTTTCAACTACCGCTACAACTGGATGATAGAGCGCAGCTTCGACCGCCTGCAACAGCGGGCAGCCTATCTACCCGACAATGCACATATATTTACTGATTTCGAAAAGCATTATAAGGAGATAGCCGAAAGCTATAATGAGTTCTTTCCGGACTTAAAGGCTTACACAAAAGAAATATCCTTATAGATCATTCCTTTTAAAAAGTACTGGACATCCGCTGCACAATATTGCACAACTGGCAGACATCGTCCAGTTTAAGCTCGAAATCAGCATATTCCGGTGATGGATTGAGGGAATGGCAGATTATGGTACCTTTCTCCAAATCCTGGCTGATTATTTGCTTGCACAGTATCGTATTGTTGAGCACTATTATCCAATTTGGAAAATCCTCGGTATGCAGTTTGTTGCGCCAATGTTCTTTGCCCAACTCCCGGGCCAGCACAATATCGCCATTACTGAGACTACGCTTGGAATCATTATCCATACTATCTCCTTTTATCTCAAAAGCAAAGTAACGGCCATGGCCTATCTTGTCTACAATAAAGTCAAATTCTTCGAATTCATCGCTTACATACTCCACGTCGCGACAGTCGTCGATATATTTGGCATATGCTTTTACCGGGATGAAAGGTACCCGCATACGATACTTCCCGTTCGACATTTCGTAATACTTCAATCCCGACTTAGTGGTAAGGTATGGCTCTTCGCCCCGTACTTTTTCAGGGCGGTTCATATATCCTGTCCCGTTGGCAAGCCATTCTTCATTCACTTTAAAATATGCAGCCAAGATGGCAATATTTGACTTATTGGGATTCGTCTTGCCTTCTATATAATTGGCGATTGTACCCTTGGTTATCGCTGTATCTTTCCAGATACGGTAAGCGGTGACGCCCTCTTTTTCCAATAAATGCTTCAACCTGTCTTTAAATTCCATACTATCCGCTTTTAAATTTTAACTTAGCAACTGTATTATCCAGTATAAAAATCAATTACAATAGCAAATATAGTAAAATATTGAATTATAAATATATTTTTAGATTAAAAATGTGCATTTCATCGAGAAAAATATATACTTAAGAAAATATTCGCTAGTTTTGTATAAAAGATACAGCGGGAATACAAATGGACGATAAAAAGGGGAAAAGTCATAATCGGGGATTTATGCAATGGATACTTCTTATCACTATTATATTAATGATAGGTTTTGCCATCGCTTATTTCTTTTTTGATTTTCCTGTAAAATTTATTCCTGTAATACTTATTTTCCCTTTATTCGGGGGTCTTTTTAATAAAAAGAAGTAATAGACGGATAACCTCAGAGACACAATATAAAATTATCAGAATCATCAGTCTGGCTATTATGTTCCCGTACTGATTATATAATAAACTCTTTCACAAAAAGGCTTATACCCTAAATATTTTTTTTTAACAGTTTAGTTATTTATGGATAAACAATAGCCTTTATTTGATTGTTATTTTAATAAATATCCTATATTTGTTAATAAGAAATTTACTAATCCACAAAATAGACAACATTATGAAAGGTTTTATATTGGGACTTGCTGTCGGTGCACTGGGTGTGTATGCAGCGCTTAAACTATCGGATGAAGAAACCCGCGAAGAATTGCGCACCAAAGTAAATAACGCTACAGGTAAAGCTAAAGCTGAATTAGACCATACCCTTGTCGTGGGCAAGAGTAAAGCCTTGCGCGCCGGAGTACGCGCCAGACAAGAAGTAAGAAAAGGGGCAAAAAAAATTAATGAGGTAACTGCCGATGTAGCAGGGAAATTGGCTAGCGAACTATCTGACATTGAAGCTAAAGCTAAGGCAAAAGCTTAATATATGTACAGTTTTTAAATATAAAAAATAAGGCTTGAAGATTTCAAGCCTTATTTTTTTAAGGTCGCAAACCTATTTATTTTTCAGACGTAACATCTGCAAACAGTTACATTTGAAAGATATATCATTAAATACTTTCGGTTACTTATTTAAACAATTGCGGAATAAATTCTATCATATAATCACGCCAGTTGCTCCATGTATGCCCACCTTCGCTTTCATGATAGACATATTTGAAACTGAGACTATCCAGTTTTGCCCGGTAGTCAGTTACATCCTTGTACAGAAAGTCAGTCTTTCCTATAGCAATCCAGTATAATTTTACACCATTCTTATTCTGAGTCTCCAATGTAGCGTTAATATCTTTGTATACAGGCGACTCAACATCCTGCCGCGGCTTGATCGCCGGAGAAAAAAGACCGATATAATCGAAAGTATCGGGATAATAACGGGAAATATGCAAAGAATGAAAACCTCCCATCGACAGGCCGGCTATTGCCCTACCCGATTTATTTTTTATAACCCGGTAACTGTCTTCCACAAAACGTATCACATCTTTGAAAGTCTCTTCCATCTTTCCATCCATCGTATGAGGAAGCATGAAAGACGGTTTGTAAAAACCCAGACTCGATTCACCGGGAGCCGCTTCCTGAGCTACATTTCCATTTGTCATTACCACTATCATCGGCTTTGCTTTACCCTGTGCAATCAGATTATCGAGTATCTGGGAAGCCCGTCCGAGAGCCATCCATGCTTCTTCATCGCCACCCATGCCATGCAGCAGATACAGCACCGGGTATTTTTCTTTGCCGGTTTCGTATCCGGCAGGCGTATAGATTGTAATTCTGCGCTGCATATCATTTCCGGGAGAAGAATACCACCGGCGCGTCACTGAGCCGTGAGGGACTTTATTCACTTTATATAAGTCTCCATTCCCCCCTCCGATTATAAATATGTTGGAAAGGGTGGAGACATCCCTGTTGATATAAACATTGCTTGGATCATCTGTCTTCAAACTATCTACCCAGAAGGAATAACTGTAAAGATCGGAACGAAGCGGTCCGGTCGTATATGACCACAGACCTTTATCATCTTTATTCATAGCTACAGGCTGCTGTATCCAATCTCCGGATATTTTTACTTCTCTTACATTAGGAGCATGCAATCTGAAAGTCACAGTATTATTCTCATGTACCTCCGGAGAAACAATTTCGGAACCTCCCCATAAAGCCTGCTGGGGAAATAGGTTTGCGCAAAATATGATGCTTACAATAAGCAGGAACAGTGTTTTTTTCATGACTGTTAATATTAAAATGTATATGTTTCTGGAAAATCCTTACTTGCCACTGTCGAGATAGCCGCGTTTGAATATATCTACCAACAGTATAAACATTGACAGGAACAGCGGGCCGAAGATAACACCCCAGAACCCAAATACCGGCAATCCTATCACAACACCAAATACGGTAATCAGCGGATGTGTATTTGCAATCTTCTTCTGAAGAACAAAGCGCAGCAGATTATCGACATTGGAAATAACAATCAATGAATAAGCCGTCAGACCGAGCGCATTCAGCCAATCCCCGGTAATGGCCATATAAATAACAAGCGGCAGCCAGATAAACATCGTTCCCACAATAGGAATAATAGTAGCAAAGCATGTAAGAAAGCCGAAAAGAATAGGATCGGGAACTCCAAATATGATATAACCGAGAGTTGCAAAAATACCTTGTATGGATGCCAGCAAAGGAATACCTATAGCATTCGATTTTACCATTACATCGATTTCGCGAAGAACATCTTTTTTGTTTTCATTATTAAATGGCAGTAAATCATTCAGATAAGCTTCCATTCGCGTTCCTCCGATCAACATAAAATAGAGGACAAATAACATTACTACTGAATTGACGGCAAAACTGCTCACACTACCGATAAGTATCTGTCCTATTTTGGGCAGATAGGCGGCAGCGCTCACAAGGTTGTCCGTACTTAATATATTGTAACCGGTGCGCTCTTTCACCATGGCTATTACTTCCTGGACAGATTCTATAGACGAGGTAAGGTTTAAATTTATACCCTGCAATTCCTGGATCAATAACCACACGGCAATAGCCAGAGGAATAAGAAAACACATAACCACCTCTATCAATATAAGCGAAGCTGCCAAATTCCTCCCTAACCTCTTTTTTCCGGTTAAATAAAACATCTGCTTCCTTACCAGAATATATACGGTCGACGCACCCAATATACCGCTAAAGAGAGGTGAGAAATAGTGAAAGAGAATCACTCCCATGAAAAGGATAATAATAATCAGGGAATATTGCCAGTATTGTTCTTTTATAGTCATAAAATCAATGGTTTGATGGTTTACAAAATTAAATTATGTGATTCTATTTTCAATATATTTAACACGAAAGATGCAATTATGTTTAACATTTTATTTTTTCATCGTCACACGGAGGCATTTAATATATTTTTATCGGGATTCATTTCTTTTATACTTCATGTTTATATAATAATATGATCGTTCCCCATAGCGGTTATTATAACTAATCCAAATCCAAATTTAAGTAAATAATGTTTATTTCAAGCAATTATAAGATAACAAAAACGGCCGATACATAATGTATCAGCCGCAATATATGAATGGGTAAAATCTTTAATCCCAGAGTTTCTTATTGCTAAGAGCGTGGGTGCATGACAAATTGCATCATCATCAATAAAAGACTTATCTTTGTGTTTATTAACCTTTAAATCAATCGTCTAATGAATGATCAAAATCAAAAATCAGAGATAATGACACTCATATCGGA
>Ga0153940_1000921_pt1 | contig 13839 bp, 10 predicted proteins | sample TSNJ024MetaG_FD_104736 | JGI IMG/M metagenome (GOLD analysis project Ga0153940, IMG submission 104736) | Attine ant fungus gardens microbial communities from New Jersey, USA - TSNJ024 MetaG | ecosystem: Host-associated > Fungi > Mycelium > Unclassified | place: USA: New Jersey, Brendan T. Byrne...
AGGCTGGGAAGCACTCGCGCCCGCCATTTGCTGGTAGTGTTCAGCGCTATAGATAACAGTTCATGGTCGATGAAGGGGTTTTTGAAGCGTTCCTCTACCGCCGCCGCGAAAGCTTCCAGCTCATTTAGAGGCAAAGGAACAACCGGAATGATCTCCTCCCACACAGCCTTTTTCATAAAGGCGCTGATGTCCTCGTCATACATGCAATCACGTACTATATTCTGCCCGCACAGATAGGCGGCAGGCACCATGCTGGTATGGGCGCCGTTCAAAATACGTACCTTTTGCTTTTTATAAGGCGTATGGTCTTTTACCACCTTTACCGGAAGACCCGCTATGGAAAAAGGAAGCTCCGACTCTAACCATTCGGGGCCTTCAATGACCCAAAGCCCGAATAATTCACCGGTGTCAAGCAGGTTATCGATATAGCCGTTTTCCTCGTTCAGTTTTTCAGCCTCAACCCGGGGATACCCGGTAACTATACGGTCTACGAGAGTGGAGCAGAACAGACATTCATCATTGAGCCATTGCATGAATTCCGGCTCCAGCTCCCAATCCCGCAGGTGCTTTTGTACGCAAGCGGCCAACTCCTTGCCGTTGTTGTCAATAAGCTCGCAGCTTAGTACAACCAGGCCCTTTTCCTTTGTGCTGCCAAATATTTTCCAACGTTCGTGCAAAAAACGCGTCAATTTAGCAGGGAAGCTGACCGGTGGTTTGTCGCCGTACGCGCAGCTTCCGTCGTATACAATTCCGGCTTCGGTCGTGTTGCTTACAATGTAACGCAAGTCGGGGTTTTTAGCGCTGTCCAGCAAAGCCTGAAAATTAGTATATGGGTTGATGTATCCATCAATTGCGCTGATGACACGCTTTATATTGACGGCTTCCCCGTTTTCATAGCCTCGCAGGTATAATGTATAAAGCCCCTCCTGTTTGTTGAAGTAATCCTCCAGCCCTCCGTTTGAAATTGGCTGTACAAGGGTGACCTTACCGTTAAATCCGGCCTTTTCATTGGCAACGTCCACAAAATAATCTACAAAAGCTCGCAGAAAATTGCCTTCGCCAAATTGCAGCACACGGACAGGCGCGTTTCTCAGCAGATACTCCGTATATCCTTGTTCTTCCAGCGTTTTATAATTTAGTATATTCATATTCCGCACCTCATAATTCGAACCCAAAAAACTTAACGGTGTTATTATAGCAAATGTCCTCTACTATTTGCCCCAGGGTATCAAAGTCTGCGGCATATTCACCATCCTCTGCCAGTTGTCCGATAAAATTGCATAGAATGCGCCGGAAATACTCGTGTCTTGTATATGACAAAAAGCTTCGGCTGTCGGTCAGCATTCCGACGAAATTGCCTAATAGCGTGCTGTTGGCATAGTCAAGCAGCTGCTTTTCCATGCCTGACTTGGTATCGTTAAACCACCAGGCGGAGCCTAGCTGTATTTTCCCGGGGCATACGGCGTCCGCCATAAAGCAGCCCGCTATACTTGCTATGATTTCGCTGTCCGCGGGATTCAGGCTGTACAGCACCATGCGGGGAAGCTGCGCGCTTTGCTCCAAAGCGTTAAGGAAATAGGAGAGGTTGTAAGGCTCCCCTCGGCCATTCATTGAGTCAAAGCCGGTGTCCGGTCCAAGCCGGTCATACATACGTGCATTATTGTTTCTCATGCATCCAAAATGGATTTGCATTACCCAGCCCAGCTCGTGATAACGGCGGCCAAGATGAAGAAGCACGGCAGTGCGGTATTTGTCTGCATCTTCGGCGCTTACCGCGCCGTTTTTAAGGGCCGTGCCAAGTATGGCGTTAAGCTCCGTTTCGCCGGCCGGGGAATATATGCAGCCTTCCAGCGCGTGGTCTGATGCACGGCAACCCATTTGGTTGAAGAAATCTATACGGTTGTCAAGCGCTATGCATAACGATGCAAAATCTGTTATATCGACGCCGCTGACCTGGGCAAGCTGGGCAATATAACCGGCGAATTCAGGCTTATCTATATTAACTGCTTTATCAGGACGGAACGCGGGCAACACCTTAACCTTGCATGTATCGTCTGACGAGATTTTTTTATGATATTCCAGGTTGTCGATGGGGTCGTCGGTGGTGCAGATAAGCTTAACATTGCTTTGTTCAATAAGACCGCGGACACTCATATTCGGCTCCGCCAGCTTGGCGTTGCAGGCGTCGTAGATTTCTCTCGCGATGCCTGGGTTTATTTGCTTTTCGATACCGAAGTAACGCTTTAACTCAAGATATGTCCAGTGATACACCGGGTTGCCGACTGCCCGGGGCAGGGCGGCCGCGAAGTTTTCAAACAGCTTGTACTGGTCCTTGTCCCTTGCGCCGGTAACCTCATTTTCAGGCGTGCCGTTGGCGCGGATAAGACGCCATTTGTAATGATCTCCTCCCAGCCATACGTCGGATATGGAGGTGTAGCGCTTATCCTCGGCTATATCAGCCGGGTTGATGTGACAGTGATAATCAATGATGGGCATTTTTTTTGCGTGCTCATGATAGAGCTTTTTCGCGGCTTCACTTTTCAACAGAAAATCTTCGTTCATAAAAGAAATCATTGCGGTTCTTCCTTTCTATAACTGATTGAATTTGTTAAGTTGCCCGTAATAAAGTCTTTATCTGCATTGCTTTTCAGCACTACCTCTGGTCTTACTTGGATAATGCTGCTGCGCGGATAATCCGTTTTAACGATATAGTCAAACAAAATCTTTATGGCAAGATAACTTTGGTGCGCGATTTTTTTATCGATTATTGCCGTGAGAGCTCCCTGCTTAAGAAGCTCAATGCTCTCATCAAAGCAATCATTTCCAATAAATTTGATTTTGCTTGTTGCTCCGAGCTTTTTTATAACCTCTGACAAATAGATAGTGTATCTGGCGCTGCAGGAATAAATGGCAAATATGTTAGAATCATGTTTTAAAGCCTGTTCTATTTCATAACAGGTCGTCTCAGGGTTTTCACCGCGTATTTGGAGAGGCGTTATATAAGGCGCGTTTGCTTTCAAATAATTCTCGAAGCCCATAGCGTTATAAAGCTGGTCCTTCATTCCAAGTTGGCCGAAATGTCCTGTGAGGATCGCCTTTTTGGGCCGCTTGTCTTCGTTAAAGACGGTTAATAGCTCGGCTGCAAGGCTGCCCGCCATTTCATCGAAAGATTGTACGCAGCAGAATCTCAAATCCTTATACATATCGCTGCCAACAAATACTATGGGTATGTTTCTGTCGGTAAATTTCTCAATATAGTAGGAGGTTTGGCCCTGATCCACTCCCATGGTCAGCAAGCCGTCCAAATTGTCAATGTGCTTTTCGTAAATATCCTTAAGCGCCTTTCCGTTGGCGCCGTATGTGAATTGGTAAGTGTAGTCCAGGGGTTCAATATTAAATTCCGTTACTTCATTCAAGAAACGGCGTATTCCAAGCCACATATTTCCATAATAATATTTATTGTCATGTATGGGCTCAGGCAAGGCTATAGCAATACGTATCATTTTCCGCTTAAGGGTAGCGGCCATATAGTTGGAGCGATAGCCCATTTTAGCAGCTGTGTTTTGAATCTCCTGCCGCCTTTCCTCGCTGACCCCTTCTTTACCCTGCAGCGCCCGATGCACTGTAGTGGTGGTAACACCCATCCTCTGGGCGATATCCTTTAAAGTAATCTTATCCATACTGATATCACCTCCTCCTTCGAATGATATTATAGTTACGGATCAAAGTCAATATTTTACGTATCCTTCCGTTGACAATAATTAATTGGCTAATTATAATCTACGTAAACGTTAACGTAGCGTTGTTAAATACAAAGGAGGAATTGGTATGAAAATGACTTTCCGCTGGTTTGGTTCAAACAGCGATTCCGTCACATTGAAGCAAATAAAGCAGATACCCGGCATGTCCGGCATTATGGGCTTTCTGGATTATAAAGCCGCGGGAGAGGTTTGGAGTAAGGAGGAGATACGAGCCTATATAGATGAGGTGCGTGAAGCCGGTCTTGAGTGCGAGGTTATCGAAAGCGTGAATATCCATGAGGATATCAAGATGGGCCTGCCTTCCCGAGATGGATATATAGCAAATTATATAGACACGATTCGCAATTTGGCTGAGTATGGCGTTAAGGTCATTGTGTACAACTTTATGCCGGTTTTCGATTGGCTGCGCACCGATCTTGCCCGCGTCATACCTGAGGACGGCTCTAACAGCCTATACTTTGATGAAAAGGACCTGGGGGCTATGGGGCCTATGGATATAGTGCGCAAAACTGCCGAAGATTCTAAGGGCTTTACTTTGCCTGGCTGGGAACCGGAACGCTTGGCCGAGCTTGAGAAAACTCTTAAGCAGTACGAAGGCATTACCGCCGACCGGTTGCGTGAAAACTATAAGTACTTTTTGGATGCTATTATTCCTACATGCGAGGAGTGCGGAGTAGTCATGGCTTGTCATCCTGACGACCCTGCCTGGCCGATTTTTGACCTGCCCCGAATCGCCCACAGCAAGGAAGACTTTGTCAAAATCGTTAAGCTGCATGATTCGGCCTGCAATAGGATTTGCTTATGCACCGGTTCCCTTGGCTCCAACCCTGATAATGATATTCCGGCTATTATCCGTCATTTTGGCGGTATGGGGCGTATCGGCTGCCTTCACATCCGTAATATCAAGCACCTTGGTTATCGTCATTTCCGGGAAGCCAGTCATCTTTCTTCGGATGGAGATCTTGATATGTATGCCATTGTCAAGGCTATGTACGATACCTGCCCGGACGCCTATGTCCGACCGGATCATGGCCGCATGATATGGGACGAGACAGGACGCCCCGGATACGGGTTGTATGACCGGGCGCTGGGCGCGGCTTATCTTAACGGGTTATGGGAGGCCATAGATAAGAAAAATAAAGAGGGAGCAAAGTGATGAACGTTAATCTTAAAAGCCTGCGGGACAAAGCAGAATGGGAAGCGGCGGCCGTGGAATTGCCTAAATACGATGTCGCCAATATGGCCGCTAAAACTAAAGCCGCGCCTATCTGGATGCATTTTGGCGCGGGCAATATTTTCCGTGGTTTTATTGCCGGGCTGCAGCAGCGGCTGCTGAACGCGGGGCTTGCCGAAAAGGGCATAATTGCCGCGGACACATTTGACTACGATATTATCGACCTGATCTATGCTCCCTTAGATAACATAACCATTAATGTCACCCTCAACCCTGACGCTACTACAAGCTGCGAGATCATCGCGTCGGTTGCGGAGGCGTTGAAGGCTGATAGCGGAGATTCGGCGCAGATGAGTCGTCTGGAGGAGATTTTCAGTCACCCCGGGCTTCAAATGGTCAGCTTTACAATTACGGAAAAGGGTTATGCTCTTGAGAATGTAGACGGAGGCTTATTGCCAGTTGTAAAGGCCGATATGGAAAAAGGCCCTGCCTGCGCGAGCCATGCCATGAGTGTTGTTACGGCATTGCTTTATAAGCGTTATCTTGCTGGGAAATATCCTGTGGCAATGGTAAGTATGGATAACTGTTCCCACAACGGCGAAAAGCTGCAAAGCAGCATTATAGTTATTGCCGAAGCCTGGAAGGCTAATGGTTTTGTGGATAGCGGCTTCATTGATTATCTTTCGGATGAAAGCAAGGTTGCCTTCCCATGGAGCATGATCGATAAAATCACTCCGCGCCCTGCCAAGGCAGTGGAGGATATTCTTGCAGCCAAGGACATTACGGGGATGAGCCCTATCATTACAAGCAAAAAGACCTTTATCGCGCCCTTCGTTAATGCTGAGCGTCCGCAATATCTGGTTATTGAGGATGCGTTTCCCAACGGTCGCCCTAGCTTGGAAAAGGCCGGGGTGTATATGACGGATCGCGACACCGTTAATAAGACTGAGAGGATGAAGGTTACTACCTGCCTGAACCCGCTGCACACAGCAATGGCGGTATATGGCTGTTTACTGGGCTATACTCTCATCAGCGAGGAAATGAAGGATTCCGATATAACAGCGCTTATCAAGCGCCTTGGCTATGTAGAGGGCTTGCCTGTTGTGACTGATCCCGGCATTCTGTCTCCACGTAGTTTTATTGACGAGGTAGTCAATGAGAGACTTCCAAACCCATTTATGCCCGACGCCCCTCAACGCATCGTCACCGACACATCCCAAAAGGTGGGCATACGTTTCGGCGAGACAATTAAAAGCTACATCGCGGAAGGCCGCGATATGGGTACTTTGGTTGCATTACCGCTGGCTATCGCTGGCTGGCTGCGTTACTTGCTCGCTGTGGATGACGAGGGTAGGGTAATGGAGGTATCGGCAGACCCATTGAAGGAAGATTTGCAGGCTAAGCTTAGTGGTATTGTCTGGAATGAACCTTTAAGCTATAAAGGTCAGCTAAGGCAAATTCTGTCTAACCCGGTAATATTCGGCTCCGATCTTACAAAGACTGACTTAGCCGGTAAAATAGAGGCGCTCTTTGTGGAGGAGTTAGCCGGTCCCGGCGCTGTACGCGCCACGTTACGTAAGCATTTGATATAAAAAGAGATAGGAAGGTTACCTTGATAATAACGGAAATAGCTAAGCAAAAAAATAATCCAAAACGGTATTCGGTTAGCATAGACGGAGAATTTGCTTTTGGCCTGGAGGAAATAGATATTTTGCAGTACAGGCTTAAGGAAGGCATGGAGCTGACGCAGGAGGAATACCTGCGGATAATGGATTATAGTGTCTTTGAAAAGGCAAAAGCAAAGGCCTTCCGGTATTTGGGCTACAGTGCCAGAACATACAAGGAGGTATATGAAAAGCTGTCTGACGGGGGATTTCCTGAAGAAGCCATAGAAAAGACCATGGAGCTTCTGCTCAGCTATGGCTATGTAGATGACAGCCGGTATGCCGCCGATTATGTAAAGGAATATTCCAAAAAATACGGGACAGACAGAATGAAATTCGAACTTATGCGAAAGGGCGTCGCTCAAGGCACAATTGAAGAAGCCCTTGAGGCTTCCGAAATTGATGAGACCGAAGCGATAATAGAGCTTATGTCGAAAAGATTTAGAAGCGGCCCGACTGATGAAATTGACGAGAAGGAGAAGCGTCGCTGTTACGATTATCTTTCGAGAAGAGGATACTCCTATGAAAAAATCATGCGAGCCTTCAAAGAATTTTTTGTATGACGTGTTGCGTAATTACAAGGATAAGGGACATTATTCGTTTCATATGCCGGGGCATAAAGGAAATCCGGAATTTTTGGAAACGGAATTTTTAGACTATACCGAGCTTGAAGGCCTGGACAATCTGCATGCGCCGGCCGGCCCTATCAAAAACACCCAGCAAAGAGCGGCGGAAATGTTTGGAGGAGAAGAATGCTTTCTTCTGGTAAACGGCTCTACAGCCGGAATCATGGCTGCCGTTTGCTCCCTTGGAATGGACAAGAAGGTACTTGCGGCGCGAAACAGCCATCGGAGCTTTTATAGCGGGTTGATATTTTCCGGCTCGAAAGCAGTCTTTGTCTATCCTGAAATGACCCCCTGGGGCTTTTGCGGAGGCATCGACCCCAAGGAAGTGGAAACAGCCCTTAAAACCAATCCGGATATTGATGGTGTATTCATAGTAAGCCCTACCTATGAGGGGGTTGTCAGCCCGCTGAAGGAAATAGCCGATATTGCGCATAAATACAACAAGCCGCTAATAGTGGACGAAGCGCACGGGGCGCATTTTGCTTTTCATCCGGCTTTTCCCGTCACTGCGTTAGCAGCCGGAGCCGATATCGTAATTCAATCCCTTCATAAAACTCTGCCGGCCTTGACCTCCTGCGCGCTGCTCCATGTGCAGGGCCGGCTTGTAAACAGAGATAAGCTGAAAAGTCTTCTTTCCATGTTTCAAACAAGCAGCCCTTCCTATGTATTGATGGCCTCCATAGACAGATGCCTTAATATTATTGAAGAAGATGGCGTCACCTTGTTTCGGGATTACGTGTCTATGCTTGAAAGCTTCCGGAAGAATTTTGAGGGTGGGGGAGTAATCAGGCTTTTGGGCCAGGAGCTTGCCGGACAATATGGGATATTTGATACGGACCCCGGTAAGCTGGTCTTTACAATAGAAAAAGGCGCGGCAGGAAAAGAAATATATGACAGATTGCGTGATGAATATAAAATGCAATTGGAAATGCATGGTCTTCGGCATGTTTTGGCTATGACAAGCATCTGCGATAGTGAGAGAGGTCTTTCATTATTAAAAAAAGCTTTGGAGACAGAGGCTAAGAGGCTTGCACAAAAAGCTCCGAAAGCTAAAGCTCTCTTGTTCCGTAATATCCGTACGGCTGCATTGATTGCGCCGCGTCCGGCGTTTTTCGGCGAAAAAGAAAGCCGCTGCCTTAAGGAAGCGGCCGGGTGTATAGCCGGAGATTTTATAGTCCCTTATCCGCCGGGGATTCCTTTGCTTGTGCCAGGGGAGGAGATTACCGGAGAGGTTATTGAAAGCGTCGGCGCTTACGAGAAGGCCGGCGTTCAAATAATGGGTTTGTCGGAGGGAGATATAGTTATAACTTCACCCAGTAAGGCTTATTATTTCGAAAAATAGTATATGCGTTAAAGCCGGCGGCGCGAAGGTAATCTTCCGTCATATCAAAATGATCGGCTATGTCCTTCGGACGGTGGGCGTCGGAGCCTATGGTAACGATTTCTCCTCCAAGCTCCTTGAAGCGCTTAAGTATTGGAAGCTGTGGATGAAGCTGGTTAAGCCTGTAACGGTAGCCGGAGGTATTTATTTCAAGACCCTTATCCTTATGGATAAGGGTCTTTAATATTTCATCAATTATTTCAGCGTAATCTTTGTATTCAAGAGTGTTGTCCCTATAGCCTCCGTAACGGCGTATATAATCCAAATGTCCGTACACACAGAAGCAGTCAAATAACCTGCAATTTGTAAGCACTTCTTCAAAGTAAAAATTGTATGTCTGGCTCTTGGTTTTACCTTCAAAAAATTTCGGCAGGTAAAGCTCCTGACCGTGTATATCATGAGACGAGCCAATAAGAAACTCAAAAGGATATTTTGCTGTAAGCTCACGCATCACCTCAGTTAAGTGGGGAGCAAGGCCCAGCTCTATTCCAAGCCGCAGTGTGATGCGTCCTTCATATTTTTTTTGCATATCGCGAAAAACGTTTATATATTTATCAAATTGTATTTGACAAGGAAACGGCTTGCCATCAGACATATAATCCGCATGATCGGTGAATACTATTTCATTAAGGCCCTTCTGTATAGAAGCTTCTATCATTTCTTCCATAGGGGCGTTTGAATCAACGGAAAAATTTGTATGCATGTGATAATCTGTCATTATCAAAAAAGTTTCCTCCTTGCGAAATTTTTTGTGTAAAAATATTGTAATGTGCATGATAAGCCGCTTTTATTTCGGCCTTATTTCACTTGATTTTAACAATTATAGCATGGTAATATGTGGTGGACAAGGATAAGGTTGTTGTGTACTGCGAGCAGAATATAAAGTTCGAAGTACTGATAATGAAAGAGAGAGGGTTTCGATATGAACCTTGGCAGTATTTTTGTTTCATTCATTGGAGGTTTAGGGCTTTTCCTGTACGGTATGCATATTATGGCCGACGGTATTCAAAAGGTGGCCGGCAGCAAAATGAAAAGCCTGCTTGAATCTCTTACTAAAAGTAAATTACGAGGAGTTCTTGTAGGCACCGCGGTTACTACCATTATACAATCAAGCACCGCCACCACCGTTATGGTAATCGGCTTCGTCAATGCAGGTCTAATGACCCTTAATCAATCTGTCGGCGTTATTATGGGCGCCAACATCGGAACGACCATCACTTCATGGATAATTGCCTTAGATGAAATATCCTCAAGAGTACAAATAGGCGCTTTCATTAAATATTTTACACCCTCAGGCATGTCTCCGGTTTTGATAGCCTTAGGCGCTTGCATGGTTCTTTTTTCCAAGCGTGAAAAGGTAAAACAGACCGGTGGGATAGTAGCGGGGTTCGGCCTCCTTTTCCTGGGTATAGGCAACATGACCGAGGCAGCTTCACCCCTCAGGGATTGGGAAGCCTTCCGTGAGATGTTTATCAGATTCGGGTCTAATCCCATTTTGGGGGTGCTGACCGGAGCTGTCGTTACAGCCATAGTTCAAAGCAGTTCAGCTTCAGTAGGTATATTGCAGTCACTGGCCGCAATCGGCATGGTTCCTTGGAATGCGGCTGTTTATCTGATAATGGGCCAGAATATAGGTACTTGCCTTACAGCTGTAGCTTCTGGTTTAGGGGCGTCAAAGGCTGCCAAAGCCTCTTCATACATTCATCTTTTATTCAATGTCACAGGCAGTATAATTTTCGGCCTGTTATCAATAATCTTTTTCTCCTTTATCAATCCTCAGTACGGTTTAAAATTGATCGACATGACCGGCATAGGTATTGTTCATTCATCATTTAATATTGCTAATACAATAATTCTATATCCTTTCTCAGGCTTTTTAGTAAAAATAGCTGAGAGAATGGCCGGTTCTGACGATAAAGATATTTCTGAAGAAAGTCAGCCGGTACACCTTGACGACAGAATGCTGAATACGCCTGCTTTTGCTTTGGAAAGCAGTATAAAAGAGATCATACGGTTAGGTGACATGACGGTAAGTAATCTGCGGCTTTCGATGGAAGCTCTGCGTACAAGAAATACCGATATGGCGCAGCAGGTTTTCAATAGGGAAAAAAATATAGATGCTTTAGAACAGGCTATTACCAGCTATCTTGTAAAGATATCCGGCATTCACACTGATAATGAATCAAACCGCAGAGTTGCTTCCCTTTACCATACCTTGAACGATGTGGAGAGGGTAGGGGACAGGGCGGAAAATATTGCGGAGCTGGCGGAGTATATGTTAGATAATGAGGTTGAGTTATCCGAGTTTGGGCAGCTGGGGCTTGAAGATATTTCCGACCTTGTTATAGATTGTTACGAGAAAAGCATAAGAGCACTGGAAACTGGAGACAGAAACCTTGCCAGACAGGTATTTAGATTAGAGGAGAAAGTGGACGTAATGGAAAAGGAGCTTCGCACCAGCCATTTGAACCGCCTTACCAATAACGAATGTAATACCCGGGCGGGAGTAGTGTTTCTGGATACATTAACAAATCTTGAGAGAATTTCCGACCATGCGGAAAATATTGCCGAAACTGTGTTGGAGAAGGTATAATAGTAACTTACAGGCGCGCAACCGCATAAAAAAAGAATTTACAGCGCGCCTGTAAGTTACGCTCAGCGCACGCTTTTGGAGCGCTGAGATTCTTACAGTGCAAGTAAAAAATATAGGAGGAATATACATGCTTAACAAAAAAACTATTGACGACTTGAACGTGAAAGGAAAAAGAGTCCTTTTACGGTGCGACTTCAACGTGCCGCTGCAAAACGGAGAAATTACCGATGAAAACAGAATTGTAGCCGCGCTGCCTACAATTCGCAAGCTTATAAATGATGGTGCCCGCGTAATATTGTGTTCTCACCTTGGGAAGCCTAAGGAGCCAGATAAAGCATTCAGTCTTGCACCTGTAGCAAAAAGACTATCCCAGCACTTGGGAAAGGAGGTTGTCTTTGCTGCCGATGATAATGTAACAGGAGAAAATGCCAAAAAGGCCGTGGCGGCGATGAAGGACGGAGATGTAGTTATCCTGGAGAATACCCGTTTCCGCAAAGAAGAAACAAAAAATATAGAAACGTTTTCCCGTGAGCTTGCAGAGCTTTGCGATGTTTATGTAAACGACGCCTTTGGTTCTTCGCACCGGGCCCATTGCTCTACTGCCGGGGTAGCGCATTTAGTATCCGAATCAGCAGTTGGATATTTGATGGAGAAGGAAATAGCTTTCCTTGGTAACGCGGTTAATAATCCAACCCGTCCCTTTGCCGCCATACTTGGCGGGGCAAAGGTATCCGATAAAATCAACGTGATCAATAACCTGCTGGAAAAGGTCGACACCTTAATAATCGGCGGAGGCATGGCCTATACCTTTTTAAAAGCTAAGGGATATGAAACGGGAAAATCCCTTCTGGAAGCCGACAAGGTGGAATATGCCAAGGAAATGATGAAAAAGGCGGAAGAAAAAGGCGTGAACTTACTGCTTCCTGTGGACAACGTTATAGTTAAGGAGTTTAAAAACGACACTGAATACAAAACCGTAGCCTCAGACAGTATTGAAGAAGACTGGATGGGCGTTGACATAGGCGAGAAAACCTGTCAAATTTTCAGCTCCGCTTTAGAAAAGGCCAAGACGGTTATCTGGAACGGCCCTATGGGAGTATTTGAATTTGAAAATTTTGCCAAAGGTACCATTTCCGTAGCTAAGACTCTTTCCGAAATTGACGCGATTACAGTTATCGGCGGCGGAGATTCCGCCGCGGCTGTAAACCAACTAGGCTTTGGAGATAAGATGACTCACATTTCTACCGGAGGAGGGGCATCATTGGAGTTTTTGGAAGGGAAGGAGCTTCCCGGTGTAGCGGCGGTACAAGATAAGTAATAATAAGGAGGCGGAACCATGAGAAAAAAAGTAATAGCCGGTAATTGGAAAATGAACAAAACACCTTCCGAAGCTTTATCCTTTATAAACGAAATAAAGGATAAGGTAAATGTTACTGAGAGCAAGGTCGTATTTTGTGTTCCTTATGTTTCATTACAGACAGCGCTTAAGGCGGTGGAAGGCACCCATATTTCCATAGGAGCCCAAAATATGCACTATGAAACAAGCGGAGCGTATACTGGCGAGGTATCCGCCGAAATGCTAAAGGAAATGGGCATTGAATATGTAATCATCGGGCATTCCGAACGGCGGGCTTATTACGCCGAAACAGACGTAAGCGTCAACAAAAAAGCGATTAAGGCGCTGGAGCTTGGGCTTATACCCATTATTTGCGTAGGCGAAAGCCTTGAGCAAAGAGAGCAAGGTATTACCGTTGATCTTGTAAGGCTGCAGACTAGGATAGCCCTGAAGGACATATCCGCTGAAAAAGCCAAGCAGGTCATATTGGCTTACGAGCCTATATGGGCTATAGGCACCGGCAAAACCGCTACCAGTGAACAAGCTCAGGAGGTTTGCGCGGCAATCCGGCAGGTTTTGGCCGAGATTTATGATCAGGAAACAGCCGACGCTATCGTTATTCAATACGGCGGAAGCGTTAACGCTAATAACGCCGCCGAGCTTTTCTCCATGCCTGATATCGACGGAGGCCTTGTAGGCGGAGCCAGCTTGAAGCCGGAATTTGAGGCGATAGTGGCAGGCGCGCGTTAGGAGGCTTTATGAATCAAAAGAACACGACGGTTTTAATGATATTGGACGGCTTTGGTATGTCCGAGACAGAAGAAAGCAATGCTATACGTCAGGCCAATACCCCTAATTTGGATCATATAATGGCAACCTATCCCTGGGAATTGGGACAGGCCAGTGGTCTTGCGGTTGGCTTGCCTGATGGTCAGATGGGTAATTCCGAGGTTGGCCATTTGAATATGGGCGCTGGACGGGTAGTTTATCAGGACTTGACAAGAATTACAAAATCAGTTGAGGACGGAGATTTTTTTGAAAATGCCGCCTTCTTAAAGGCAATAGAAAATTGTAAGGCTAACGACTCTTCATTGCATTTTCTCGGCCTTCTTTCAGACGGGGGAGTACACAGCCATAACCGGCATCTTTACGCTCTCCTGGAGCTGGCAAAGAAAAACGGTTTAAAGAAGGTATATGTTCACGCGTTTTTAGATGGGAGGGATACGTCTCCCACTTCCGGCGCAGGATACATTCAGGAGCTTGAAAAGGTAATGGAAGAAAAGCAAACAGGCAGGATAGCAACC
>Ga0153940_1000926_pt1 | contig 13798 bp, 5 predicted proteins | sample TSNJ024MetaG_FD_104736 | JGI IMG/M metagenome (GOLD analysis project Ga0153940, IMG submission 104736) | Attine ant fungus gardens microbial communities from New Jersey, USA - TSNJ024 MetaG | ecosystem: Host-associated > Fungi > Mycelium > Unclassified | place: USA: New Jersey, Brendan T. Byrne...
GAGCTTCCGCGTCCTGAGGACGTTGACCGTGGAGGCTTGATTTCTTCTGCTCATGATGACAAGATGTTGGAACTCCTATATCCCTAGCACTGAAATACAAGTCTTTTCATTACCCAAGCTCAATCGTTTCTGGACATAATGCCCTGTGATTTTTTATTCACAAACATGAGTGCCATTGCGGTGATGCTGATCTTCTGGAGTTGAAGCTGGATTTTGTTTTTCTATGGCGTCTTGGAGAAGGGCAGAGAGGCAATGCAGGAAGCACCGATCTTGGATCAAAACCAAGTGAATGAGGATGGACCGAATGAAGATCTCCTGTGATGTGAGGAATAAGCCAGAGGTACTGAGCCCATTGGGAACTGAGGGTTAGGAGAAGAAGTAGAAATAAACTTGTTTCAACCAGGGGAAGGGAACAGTTATGCTCTATTTCCCTGAACTGCACTTTCCGACGGCTCGAGTCTGGTGAATATATTTAATACATAAATACAATTGTTCTACTGTAGTTCTTGTGCCAGTCAGGAATCTACCATTTCCGAATCATGCCCTTTCTTAATTAGTTCTCCTGCTTCGCCAGGCCACTGGATGTCTGTGTTCCGTTCTGCAGGGTGGCAAGCTTGTCCTGCTTCCCCCCTCAGTCAAAATCGATGACCCTGAGGTCCACAGGTTCCTCTGTGACATCGGTTCGAAGATCCCCGTGAACATTTTTTTGGATTCGAGCGTCTTAGTGATGGTATTGAGAGCCGTTCGCAGTTTAGGATCCACGACTTTAGCCTTGGTGGAATCGAATTGGTATAGTATTTGCCAAGTGGATGGGTCAAGGTACTCCATGACATATGTAGTTGGTGCACTGTCCACCTCTGCATAACCATACAGCATGGGAGCCAGCCCAATATCTGCCAGATACTTGTGAATGGGAGCGAGGAACGAGCTTAACAAGGACCTGAAGGCCGGCAATCGAAGAAGATGTGAGGGTGGCAAGAAACAGTCGCTGATACGCATTGTTGGGCCTGGACACAAATATCAGAGCCCCAACTTGGCCTGTTGGCTCAAGTAATGTATATGAGTTGTAGATAGGAGAGGTCGAAGCTGCAAATGATATCTCAGAAGGTTCAGTCACGAGCCTGCAAGCAACACTCTGTGAGGGGCAGAGGTCGAAACGCATTCTCATCATGCCCCTCTCACAGAGTGTTGCTTGCAGGCTCATACATGGTGCAAACAGATCCATCATTGTATATCTAACTACGATTAGACCTAGCAGATTTACATAGCGAATATATGCACATCTGTATAAATCTTTCTGACTGATTTTACTTTTGTGCGTACTCAGTTGACTGAACTCAGTCCGATTGAGGAGATATAATTAGGGCACCGTATGGTGTGTCTGGTATCATCAGAATTCGTGTACCAACTTTCCCCGAGGCTATCCGCTCATTTACGATCAAAATCATGAACTAAGGGCTCCCACTAGGTGCACAGGTCTGTGCTGCTTAGTTATTCATCAGTCATAGGATAAGTCTGGTTATTAGGCCAGATTCAATGCAAAATTCCACGCATTTGATTCACCAATGAATTTGACTCGAATAACGCGACCATGGCCATGGCCTTCCCAGCCAACTACCTCCCTCCTATAATATTAAGGGGTTTCCAGCATATAGCAAAAAGAGAGTTAAGAATTACCTTACTTCTGAGGGTTATTTTGAGTCTTGAGAGGCCCTATCTGTGTCAATTAATTAATGCATGGGCTAAATCAAGAGGCTATGAGAGAAAAATGGCTTCTTAACTGTTATCTATGCATGTGATTAAAGCTGCCAGCCTCCCAATATACTAGACAAGCCTCTAGGTGTAAGAAATGTTATGCAATTGGCCATAAGATGACTTGGAGGGCATGCCCTTTACATTATTCAGACATATTATAGTTGGTATTTTGTTAGTGAATTAAACTGGAATTTCATGTTGAATTTGCACTTATCCCATTACTAATGGATGACTAAGTGGCACAGACCTGTGCACCTAGTGGGAGCCTGAACTAAGCCATCTATGACTAAGCAGCTTGTCTGCAGTTGCCCTATTGGATGGCTTCAATCACAACATCAAAAGAAGAAACTCAACAAGGACAATCCCATCAACATTATCATCACTTTATGATACCATACTGCTTGAGGGTGAGTTGTAAGCTCACTATATCTGTCAGGACTGACTTCCTAATGAGTGAGAACTAGCTGAGAGCAACAGCTAAACCCTATGCTGGACCAGGAGGAGGAGGTATGTACATCTTGTTCAAATAGAGGGTATAGATGGTAGAGTATCTAGCAGATGGCCTGAGAGAACAAAACTAAGGGGTAACTAGTCTGGGTTACAATTAAGTAGTACTGGAGTAGTCTAGCTAGAAAAGGAATTATTGGATGGAGCTGTGTTACCATTGGTGTCACCAGTTACAAGGGTGTCACAGTATGTGACAATGTCTTTACCCCAAATATACACTTGCTCTAGCCTATATATGACTGTCATAACTAGATGAGAAGCTGATCAATTTCACAGGCCTTCATTTTCTGAAAAATAATTATAGAATTGCTTCACTTGCTTGTAATATGAAATATCAAAATCTTTCCCAACCACTCCTGGCATGTATGCAAGATAGTATTGCTCTGCAGTCCATATATCTCCTGCTCATGGGACAAATAGCCATCTCCCTATCAAGAACTCAAATTTCTGTAGTAGTAGGTCCAATTTCAATTTCTAATAAATTTAGTATGAGGAACAAACATGCAAGACATCCCAAGTTCCAAACATCAGCACTGGCCACCAAGTATAACCTCAGGGGCCTACAGGGCATAAGACTGAATTAGATCCATGTGACATCCATCTTTAAATGTAGCTATAACCACATAAGGTTATATGCTTACCTATAACATAATCAGTCAGTAGGACATCAAATTTCAGCACCTTACTCAGATTAACAAGCTTTGTAGATGTGAATATGGTCAATGGATTAGACAAGATAGCATTCTCCAGTAGTAATTGACCATCTGTTGGCACAACAGGAGACAAATTGTCACACTTGATGGATTCATCAATATCATCCTGTTGATCAGAATATTATCAGGTTTAATGTCTTTCTTGCAATTAGAAATACTAGAATGTCTCATCTTGCAACATTGGCTGTGTAGAAAATCAAGGGCCTCAAGCAATTGCCTCAATATGTATTTCACAATGTTACACCACTAATGAATTTTCCATGGATTTGTGACATGGGATATGCTTTATACCCCTGAATTCAGTATTTGAGTTCACTCTAGAAACCTTCTACAAGCCTTTAGCCATACAAGGGAACCTTTAGAAAGGCCCTTTTTACTGCACAATGACCAAATTGTCATTTACCAATTAGTGTACACTTCAAGAGATGAATATCATGGGCTAGCATCAGGTTGATTGGGGGAAGACTGTTTAGAGGTTATTCTCTAGGACTCAGGAACTTTGGTTATTTTCTAGAGTGTTATATACTTTGAATCTAGAATGGACTTAGATGAGCATGAAGCCCAGATGACCAATCAATGAGTCTATCAACAGACTCTGATTGCCTTAGCATAAGTTCAGCCAAAGAGCATGATATCATACCAGATCAACATGCAAGCTAGGACACTTGCATGTGTTAAAACCAGTTTCTAGATCAAATTTGGGATAGGGAGCAGCCAGATAGGAAGTTATAAAGGAATGTTTAGAGGTAGTAGTATAGAGGTGGAGCAGAAGCACATAGTAGTGACAGGTTGGCATGCCGCTTCAGAAAGGGAAGTTAGGAGGGTTTACATGGCAAGATTGTGCAGAAGAGCAGTGAGGAAGGATTGGTGCTGAGTTTTCTTTTTATGTCAATTGAGTCTCAAACATTTGTAATTTCTAATATACTTCTCAGAGTGGAGAGTAGAAGGGCAGTATCTTCTTGGCCCTTGCCTTCATCTCAGAAGCTCTTGAGGTCATCAGATGCAATTCTTTTGAGTGTGTAAGAGGTGATCTTGGTGAGAGGTTGAGTTGGTGAATGAATTTTATATCTATACCTAAAAACAAGGCATAGTAGTTACTCAGATAACCTTCTATAAGATAGCAGGCTTGAAAAGCCTGGCTAGTTATTGACTCAGATCATATCACACCCATAAGGTTTGGTGTTGGAGGTGCAGATGAGGGCTTGACTGAGTGTAGTAAGACCCAGAAGTGGTTTACTGACTACTTTCATAGTGAGCTTATTATGGTACATAAAGGTTGGCACCTTAGGGACACCATATCATGACTCAGCAAATGGCTAAGAAGAAGTGTGGGAAAGTGTCACATGTTACATGTCACATGAAATGGAGTCACATGATGAGTGTGGGAGAGTAGTGCACAGACTATGTAGTAGTTGTATAAGTAGTGTATAGAATCCAATGGGAACTCCATTGAGTTCTCCTTGTCAACTTGGACTTGGAGGGTGATTAAGTCATCCCAGGCTAAGTTACTACACACCATGCAAGGTGGATCTAGATTGATCTTACAATCATTTCAACTATTTTTACATTACAGATAAACTATGCTTTCTCTCTTTAATTTCTTTCTGATACCTCCACTACCTATTCATCCCCATAAACCCTTTAGCATGCAATTGAGGACTGTCACTGCCTTTTTCCCTACTTGTTTGTTACAGTAAAAACCTCTTTTTCCCCTTTCAATGAGTGGAAGAGGTAATTTTTTACTATGTTGGAAGAGAGCTGGAAAAGTCCCCAATGCTTGCTAAACAAGGTAAAAATAACAACCATGAGCACTTTCAAGTTCAAAGCTCTCTTGCAACATCACTACATAACTGCATCCAGGATGATCTGATGTCCTTGTCTGCTGTGTGATATGTTGAAGTATCCCAAGTTCTTTAACCATATGCAATTGTGCTTTTGTGGCATATACTGTCAGTATTTTGATTGCAAAGAATCCACATTTTCTGGTTTTCCAAAACAGAGTGTTATTTTTAGATGTTCAAAATGAAGGAATATACTCAATATCAAGAGCAAGCCAAATATTGGCATGTTAACCCCATTCAAGCTTACAAATGATCTTGTATCTAGAATTGAGAATGGCTCTGAGGGATGTATTGTAGAATCCAGAGGTTCTTCTGGCCAATGCACACCAACTGGTGGCTTAACTTTAGTGGAAAGAAAATGGAACAAATGAGAAAAAGGTTTGCAAAAGGGCATTTTGGGAAAGTAGTGTGTCTTAGTGGATTATATATCCCAGTGATGGAACTTTCCAGTGCATGGATACCAAAGCCTATTCACATTTGGTGTTTTTGTGGTCAGCAATTATTGTAGCAAGCAGAAGTGCTAAGACATAGAGAATTGTACTATGAGAAAATTAAGCAACAGGTGATATTACAAATAGAGGTATGATAGACCTGTCAAGATTTTGAGTCTCAGAAGGGTACAGAACTGAGAGATAAAGTCTGGTAGGTATACTACTAATCAATTAAAAAATGTATCAATCTAGAAATAAGAGACCAGAGATGGAAAAGTCACCAGATCAATAGAGGAGAGATAGGCTATAGACACTCTGTGGCTGGACTCAAATACAATGGTTATATGTTTCCTACTATCCAACAAACTAGGGTCATTATTTTGGATGAAGTTCCTATATAGCACAAGTATGATATTGATGCTGTTGATCAATGTCTAAGAAACTTGCTTGAAGTAAGGGATCACTTGTACTTGATAGTATTAAGTAAAATATCTACAGTGGAATAGTTAATCTAAGTGTGAAACATAAGTAAAATAGTCTCACCTCAGGAGTCACCTATGAAGGTAGACAACTGAGGGAGTTACTACACAAAGTTCAGGTCTTATAGAGAGGTACCTTTTCTACTCTGGTTACCCAGTTGCTACAGAGGTAGAATAGAAAGAAAAAATTGTGTTGATGCCAGGATAGGGTCAGTCCATAACTTCAATACTTGTAGTGACTTAGCCTGAGATGACTTAACCATATTCCTGGTCCAAGTTGACAAGGAGAACTTGATGGATTCTTGTAAGGGGAACATATAGTCCCTAACTACTCTAATATTAGTAAAGAGAGCAGACTTAAGTTGGAATGAATGAATAGCCTAGGAGTTCCAATCAATGTTGGGGTAAGGTATTCTACCATACATCCACTAGTATATATATCTACACTAGGTGGTCTGTGTGCATTGCCAAGCAATTATATGACTTACATATTAATAACTACATTATCTTATAAGACTACCTAGTACTAATAGGAAGATGAAAACTAGAGAAAAGGGTTATAGGGAAGGTGGCTGGACAGATCACAGGGTGAATTAGGTAATACTCACCCATACTGTGCATGCTAAGCCCTCCTAGATACAACTACTGAAGTGTTCTCTTATAGTTCTTGTTTAATTTCTGTACACTACTTATATACCTACTACATGATCTGTGCACTACTTTCCCATACATTATGTGACCCTATTATGTGATATGATACTTTCCCACACTCCTTCCTTGTGTAGTAAGTCCAAATAAGAAAAGCAAAGAAAAGAAAAAGAAAGTAAAATAAAATAGAAAGTAAAATAAAATAATGACTTAGCTGTTTTGCCAAACTATGACAGTACTTTCCTTCTCTGGTAGCTAGACCACTTGATGTCACCCCCCATGACCCATTATCATTGTTGTCATGTTATGACTATTATTGTGTGACCATTATCATTTGTGACCATTGTTGTCCCCATTATTCCATTATTTGTTGTTGTCATTGTTGTCATTGTTGTCATTATTTTATTGTTACCAGGATGCTGAACTCATTTGTTGGGGGGGTAGGGAGTGGAAGAACATATAACAATCTTGTCTCTGGTATGTGGGAGGCTGAGTCAATGAGAAATTGTCCAAAATACAAGAAAGGTAGGTTAGCACCTTTTGAATATAACATCAACTGATTGTTTGACTTGGCAGCATGTACAGTATTTATCAAAGAGTCTGGTGTACATTTGCTTATGTGCATTTTGATCTTGTTCTTAATCTACTATCTTTCAGTACAAGAAGATGACTTGTCCAAACTGTTGAATTATATCATGTTACATGTGCCACCAAATCATTACCAGGTATAAACACTTTGATCACAATCAGACCTCAAGTTCAAGTATCAAGTCAACTAAATGCACCCTCTGGTATACAGATCTCAATACCTTATATGCTAATGAGATATGAATTTTCTTCTGAATATAATTTAACTTTTGATATCATCCTTACATGAAACTAACAACTTGTTTCAGTTTTGATAGGTCAAGTTGGCTGCAGATCAAGCCATAGCCAAAGCATGGATACTTTATCCAGAGGTATTAATATCTGATCTCAAAGTCAACCTTCCAAAGACTGTAACACAACAATGTTATCTACCACTACCACTACCACTACCACTACCACCACCTATCCTACTTGCCCAGGGAGGACATCCTCTAGGCAATGTTGGCAGGGTGCATAGAGCCCCTTATAGAGCACAGGTCCCACCTGTACAGTAACAGCCTCACTTCCCTAATGCTTATACTTATCTATATCAATTTCTGATCAGAGAAAATGATTGCTATCTACAGTTGCCTTATTGGAAAGAACCACAGGCATGGCCCAGTCTTCAACATCCAATTCCAAGATTACCAGAAAATAATTGCTATGTACAACCATGGCACAGCCATTAACTGAAAGTTCCAAGATTACAAGAAAATAATTACCATTTCTCACAGACAACCTCACCATCCTCCTTGCACTGGCTCCAATTCTTATGACTTGTCAGGTTCAAAGTATTCCTTAACCATCCTTGGCACCTACAAGAAAGGACTGACTCAAACACCAGATGAAGTATGATTTTCCAATAAATGACAATACTTGCAAGTGATGTAAATCTGGCAGCCACATGTACATTGTGGAAGGTCTGTCAGTGACTGACTCAAGAACCTTAAGTTAGGGGTTGACTCAAGGTAGCACTTCAGGGTTAGAAGAGAACTTGATAGGGTTCTTGCTTAATTGCAGTCTATTATATATACAAGTACAGTATTTGTTCTCATTTAAACTACAAGCTATCCATCAGCTACCAGTTTGACTCCAGTCCATGTTCATTCTATTTATAGCTTATTGTCATAGTCAAGGCAACTCATGACAAGGTCACAAGCCATAGACAGTACCAAACTGAGTAGAGATCAGTCCTGTTTCCAGATCTTTTTCTTTTAATCAGTTGCTGGATTTGCTGGCAATTTACTGCTGTCTGAGTCAGACCATCTGCAAGTATTGCTTTTCAACTTGGAAAGGCCAATTATACCTAGGGTTTCTTTGTCATCTCTTTACCAGGATACTACAATTTCACAGAACTTTATCTTTTGTATCTCCTTCTTCCATCTCTTCTTTCATCTCTTTAGATACTGTTCTAACTCTACTGGACCCTCATTTATGATTGGATACTACTTTTAGCAAATGTGAATATTTACTAGCACAAATCAGATAGAAGGATACAATAATTGAATCCCTTCTCAAGCAGGTTTGTTGTTTGTGTATTGGTATCACTTTTACCATTTCTGATACCTTGGCAGCTCCATAACCCTTATCTTGCCACCCCTCTGTCTATTGTCTCTTACCAAATGGCAACCTCCTCTTCTGACCAGAACAAATGTAATGTTTTGTCTTGGTTGGATCATCTTCAGTTGAGTGTTTGTGACACTGGTAGCTCAGTAGGTCTGAATATATTTACCAAGCTTTGAAATATGAAAGAAGTGGAGTCTGACTGTGTCTCCAATACACCCAACATTGAGTTTGCAGATGAAGAACTGGAGAGGGATGGTGATAACAGTAAAACAGAAATTACAGAATACTCCCCTAGATATGCATCTACCACTGGAACTGATTGCCAAATTGAGCATTGATAACAACCATATCAAGGGGAAGATATAAGGGGATGCTTTGGTAGTCATATCTAGGAGGGCTTAGCATGCACAGTATAGGTGAGTGTTACCTAATTCACTATGTGATCTGTCTAGCCACCTTTTCTATAACCTTTCCATCTGGTTCTCATCTTCCCATCAGTACTAGGTTGCCTTTTATAGTAATCTAGTTATCAATGTGTAGTACACCTGATTGCATGGCAATACACATAGACTGCCTAGTATAGATATATATACTAGTGGATGTATGGTAGAATACCTTACTCCAACATTGATTGGAACTCCTGGGCTATTCATTTATTCCAACTTAAGTCTACTCTCTTCACTAACATTAGAGTAGCTAGGGACTGTACATTCCTCTTATAGAAGAGGGATCAAGTATGAGATATGAACATCACTGATGATAAAGATCTGAACAATGATAATGTTGTATGTTTATGCTATAGTGACCACTTCTCACAACCACCTAACCAGTTGCCTTGCTTCAAGGGAGTAGTGAACAAAATGTACTTCATGCCAGAAAGCTATGCTTTGGCATCATAATTGAGTATACCATTGATGTGATTCAGGCCCTGCCTTCAACCTACACTATTGAGCAATGCTTATCAAACAACACAGTCTGCCTGAGATTCTGGTGCACAGACTTGTCAATCCAGATGATGTTCAGAAACTATTTAATATGTATGTATTTATTGCACACTATTTTGTGATTTTTCCTCTTACAGAACTCAACTTCATAATAGATTTTATCAATGTGTTAATGTAGGTTCTCCAAACTTGTCAAAAACAACTCTTATTGGTCATGAATAGCCCTTCATCTCTTAACTAGATCCTATCTTGCATACTCTGGCTTCTACTTTTGCTAGATATCCCTTCCTGTTTACTATTGGTAAGATCCAGTTCAATACCACTCTCAATTTATTCTGATCTTTTTCTCATCAGTTTATGTGATCTCTTCAAGATATTATGTGGGTAAGTCAGAAATATACCCAATTGCAATGCACTTTGCTAAGCATTCAGCTGCAAATGCCCTAATTGATGATTGGAAATCTATGGAGCTCTACCAAGCTTATATTCTTATAAGCATCTATGCTGTCCCAGTAAGAAGATGGAAAAAAGACAAAAGTTGGCTTTACACAGGACTTGCTATCCAGTATGTATCATCAGTTTATCTACTATTGGTCCTTATCCCTTTTGCAGTATTGCAACAGATCTCAACCTTCATCATGTATCTACCTTTAAGTCAAAGTATGAGAAGAACAAATACAAGGTACTCAATCATGTGAGGATCTAGATGATTTGCTTCAATCTAGACCATTCAATGGCTATCCAATTTGGAAAACCTTCAACTATTAAGGAAGACTAGTAGATATATATTTGCTTCTCTTCCAATAAAAGATTTAAATTTTGATTTAGTATTATCTGAAATGCTATCACAAACTTCATTTGGACCATAACTTTGGGAATACTCAACCAATTTTAACAATCTAAATGACCACTGAAAGCCCTTAAAAAGACCTTTCAGATGGTACCAAAAACATCTCAATGCAATCAGTATTCACCAAGTTATCAGCAGATCAGTTGGTGATCATCAAGTCACCAGACACTAAATCACTGATATCTTGGGAACTGCTTGACATAATTGTTAGCTTCAATAACTATTGTGAAGCTCTCTTCAATGCACTTCTTTTGGCTATAAATAGACCCCAAGGCAATAAGAACCCATGGAGATACAAGGTCCTCAATGTTTGTACATGGCATTGATCTTTACCCATAGATTATCATTTGTCCTTGAATAGAACAAAGGACTACCCTAAGATGGTTAGGTTATCTCTATTTCAAGAACAATAGCACTCCTATATGTAGAACAATAGGTAGTGATCATGTGGTAGGCTGTCCTTGTGCACAGACCACCACAATTATGTATTTAAGGACTTTAAGTCTAAGGATAAACCTCAGACTTAACAACATCTTTTGCTACTGTCTAAACTTCACTTTTTTAAGCCTTTTGATTATTAAATCATCAACTCACAAATCAGTAAGTGGCCATTTGTGATATGATTAAATCTAACAGCTGATACATGTTCCTCTCCCATCCACAAACACCCCAACACCAAGTCTCCAGCAGGTGAAAAATGCTAGGTAGGATATCACTCTTGCCATCATATTCATAAGTAAGTGTATTATCCTCTATCATTCTTACATATGTTCATGTTGACATTTAGTATTCAGCAAAGGAGATTTTCAACATTGTGCATATAGATGTTTCAAGATACACACTTTGTATTCATTGTATGTTATTGGTTGTACTGTAGCTGAATTGATATTTGATCTGGTTTTGATATTGATTTATGTTGACTTTGTTCTTTTGTAATCCATATAAACATGTGCTTTTCCTTTCAAAAACAGGAACAGGTCTACACAAAACAAATACAGTATAGCAATAATAGCTTCTAGATAAAAAAAGTTGCTTCCACCCATGCTCTTCACATGTCTAGACACTGATTGTCACATTCCCACCCAGTTCAGGTCATGAGGCAGTGTCACAATCTCATGCTTCTTATCATCCTGTACTCACAGCATTTTTTCCTACTCACTCTAGTTCAAACAATGGCAATATGAGCTGAACCAAATATAGCACAAACTGTCTGATTTCTCAGTAAGTATGACTTCATTCATTGATACCATCCATCAGTAGGCTTAATTGCACTTAGGATTTATTGGAAGACTGGATAATAGATTTGACCATCTACTCATTATCAGCTACAAGACCAGTACTCCTTCCCAAAATATCAAGAAGAAATTTGACAATAAGAATAGAGGGGAACAGAGTCTGGAGCTAGCCCAAGGATGGTAAGTCAATCCTTCAAATGCCCAAGAAGCTTTATACATTCATGTGATGCAGGATTGTCAAGAAAGGAAGTAAACTGAATATTGAGATCCACAAAGAATCCCAATGGCAGAAAATCTTCACTCTTGGGCATACTCCAGAGAGAAATCTCTTGTTCAATACCAGGATTGAGTTTAATGTCCTATGAAAACACCTGGTCTTGGAATCACAGAAGAAAACAAAATGTGAGTTAATTCTTATATTGATTGCTTATGGTATGCTCACAATCCCTCAGCAAACTTTACAGTGGAATTTGTGGATGCAGTGCTAGGATTTCAGCTCCCAATTGTAGCTGAGGTACAGACTTGATAGCTGTCAATATATAGATTTCCTATCCAAATATAATTATAGGCATATAGCAGTGATTTACAGGTCCTGGATACATAAATCAGGAGTACAATAGAGTAGCTGAAGAATTTCAAGCCTGTTCTGAGTCATCTTCATTCCAACATGATATTTCAAGAGAATGCACTTGTTCTCCTTTGACAATAGAGCATAGAAACAATCAAGTTAAGTTTCTAGGTGTAATGTTCCGACTTGCTTTTTTTGGTATAATAAACAAGATCCCCTAAGTGGATGTTAGCCTATAAGAAAGTGCTACTCCTCAAGTCAAGAGCATTATCAAAGAGAATAAGTTCAGAGATAGTTCAGCTTTGAATTCATTATTTGAACACTCTTTCCAATGTTGTCTATGTTTATTACCTTCAATCATTCTCATCACCTCAGCGCTACTATTACCTGTATATTTTACCTCTGCTGTAGCAGGTTTCTCCATCTCACTAGTAGTGCTCATGTAAGTGTATATCAAGGAATTGGAAATTAAGAGTCCCTGATAGATGGAATATGTTTCTGCTATCGCTGCTTTTGCTCTGTCTTATTTTATGCCTCCTTTGTCCTATAATTTTTACATATGCATTGGTAGAACATGCTGGACATCTCTTCATCTGATTGATTACCACCTCTATGCAGAGGTCCTAAAACAGATTGGAGAATCTTAGCAAGATTTGTAGATAAGTCCAGCCTACTGCATTATCAACCTATAGATCCCATAATGAATTGAGTTTTTGATGATCATAAAAACAACTAATACTTATTTGAGCTCATATCAACAAGTTTTTTCCATATCCAGTCACCCAAGCAGACTATCCTGCAGTGCTATTGAAAGCCTTACTAGATCTGATAGTATATTTTGATGCTAGTGACACCATAATATGTGCTCAGTGGCTCATAAAGTTTGTTATGGATAAGTCATGCACTTAGTGATCTAGGTCTTTCTTCCACATTTGTTCTTTCTGTCATGACACAGCCAAAAACGGCTAAGTCATTATTTATTTTCTTTTTCTTTTTCTTTTCTTTTAATTAGGAAATCAGTGGATGTATGAGATAGAATGACTAAAAGAGATGCATGGGAGTTTATAAATAGAAGTAAACACAGGAGGTGTATAAGTAGTATACCATAATCAAATAAGAACTCTATCGGGTTCTCTTTGTCAACTCAGACTAGGAGTGGTTCTAAGACATCACTATCTAAGTCCTTATACTAGAACTCAATTCCATATCCAGAGCACTGTCCACCTTGGACCTTGCTCATCCTTATTCTCATAACTATCTTGACCCTCAACTGGTGATCATCATGATCACTAGTCACCTCCATACATAGCCGGGCCCTTGGCTTAAGGGGACTTGTCAATCAGTTAGGGATTGACAGTGGAAGCACAGTACCAAGCTCAGATATTGTGTCTAAGACCTGACCTTACAATTGAGCGGTGCCCAGTAGTTTACTTGTACTCCTTTCACTTTATAAACCTTGTGCTGAAGTCCCATTGTGGGCTGTACATGCAGAGGAGTAATGCTGTATCCTTAGGAAGGTGTTTAGGTTAGAGATCCCCTCCTTGGGGTGATAGTATAACCATAGTATTAGAGCAGTAGCAAGTAGGGTGGTAAGACTCTGGCTAGGTGAAGATCTTGTGCTCCAGCAGATGTAA
>Ga0153940_1000929_pt1 | contig 13770 bp, 29 predicted proteins | sample TSNJ024MetaG_FD_104736 | JGI IMG/M metagenome (GOLD analysis project Ga0153940, IMG submission 104736) | Attine ant fungus gardens microbial communities from New Jersey, USA - TSNJ024 MetaG | ecosystem: Host-associated > Fungi > Mycelium > Unclassified | place: USA: New Jersey, Brendan T. Byrne...
ACCCTGTTTCTTCTTTTTCATCATCATCGAAGACGAAGAAGAAGACGAAGAAGAAGAATCGACCTCTATTTTCATCTTCTTGGCCGCCCTCATCTCATCATGCCTCAACAACGACGACGACGACGAGGAAGGATACGAATGCGAGGAATACCGGTGCGGGTGGTGAGCCAGGGGTTCACTACTGACCATATTGTTGGTGGTGATGTCAGGATCGTCGTGCGGAGATCTCATTTCCACGTCTCGATCCACATGTAACACTTTCTTCACCACATCCTCTCTCGATCCTGAGCCTTGACCAACGTCTCGAGCATCAATGGGAATCAGTCTATTTTTTCGTTCGTCTAGTATAATACCGTCACCATTACAGGTGTCACTCGTCGCACGAAAGGGGTGGCCTGCGATCCTGTGTCGGTCCACTAGTTCAGGCCCTACCGTGGACGGGGGATTGGCAAGCGAGCGCGGAGACAACGAACCGCCTTCGTCTTTGATATACTCTGGACGAGCGGATGAGTGATGTTGAGGTGATTGATTTGTGGATTGACGACGTTTTCTAAAAATGGGCGGCGAGCTATTGGCACTGCCGACGATGGGAGAAAGAAAAGTATGATTGATGGTGCCATTTGTGTCCTGCACATAGAGACAAGTTACTTGCCTACGTGCGCAACTGGCACAGGCAGGATGAGCACCGTCGCATTTTGTTTTCCGTGCTATTTTTAATTAATAAAAGATGCAGACCGAGTTTGTAGACGCACCTCGACATGAATTACAAGCGACGACTTTGGGCCCTGATCCAGAGCCACGCACATTAGCGGTCTTACCAGGGACGGTTGCCGCTCTTTTCCTCAGTGAAGCCTGCTGGTCCGAAGCCGGTCTAATGGGTGGCAACGAAGGTGCAGACATGGGAGCGGGAGTTGACGGTGATGATCTGTCGGGCAAAGACAGGGTAGCGATGTGGGGTAGATCGGTGTCAGGAAAGAAAGATCTTGTACTGGCCGGTCCTAGCGAAGAAGATGGAGGTTTAGGGTCGCAAACGAGTCTATCGTGGAGAGGTACGCCTCGATCCTCCCTCTCTCTTCTTATTGGGGGCAGGGAAAGATAGGAGTCGATGTTGGAGGTCCTTCGAGGGATGGGTGCAGATGGTGGTGGTGGTGCGGCGGCGGCGGTGGAAGAAGACAAAGGGACAGGGTGAACTTGGGGAGACATGGAGACCTCTGATCTACCATCTTCATTTCCGCTCTCTGCCCGAGTGCTATCGTCGTCTTCGTCTGGGCCTGTTGTGCCGAGGCCCGGGGGTCGTGATGGGGAACCAGGAAGTTGTGATCTGATGGTATTCCTGCGCTTGTTGAGGGGCGCATAGTCGCAGTGATGGGCGCGTTTGAGACACTGTGCGCAAGCTGGTCTGCCGCCATCGCATTTCAATTTGCGTGCTGAGGTGTGTATGTTGGCAGGTGTGAGAGGGAGTAAAAGCGACTCACATCGACAAAAATTGCAGGCGACGGTGATTTTCTTGGAGCGCTGTTTGGTAGTAGTAGTGGTGGTGGTGGGCAGGTGGTGTGAGGAGCCTGGAAGAGAGTGGGCTGTAAACACGGAGAAAAAAGAAGAGGACGTACGGGCTGGTCTGAGAGAGGAAGGGGACTCGAGAGGGAGTTGTTTTGAGGTAGAAGGGGGAGGAATGGAAGAGGAGGAGGAAGAGGGCTGAGTGTCTATAGCGAGGATGGGCCTCTGGGGGAGAGGAAGGGGGAGGGCATGAGGGGAATGACGGAGGCGAGAGGGGGGTTGCTGCTGGATGTAGTCTGACCTGAACTTTTCGAATAGATACTCTCTTGTGTACTTTTGGAGGGTCTGTGGGGCGGGGTGAGCGGAAGAGGCAAGAGAGAAGGGAGAACGCACCTCCATGTGGTGGAAAATGGCATTGCGGAGAGGGATAAAGTCGCAATGGGCGGGATCGAGGACGTCGAGATTGCCCCAGCGGTAGAACCTGAGAAAGGAGGGGCGGGGAGAGGCGTCGGCGTCTGTGGAGTCGGGGGAGACGAGGGCATAGGGGAGACGCATGATGGGGGACTGGTCGGCTGTTGAGGGGTCGGCGATGGGGGGAGGGGGGTCTGGGTGGTCGTCAGTGTCGAAGATGCCGAAGCCGATGCCGGCGTCAGCGAGATCGCGGCGGACGGCGAGCTTGAGCTGGGCCAGACGGTGGTTGGAGAGGAGGTCGGCGCGTGCGATGACGGGGAGGACGTTGACGCGGACGGAGAGACGACGGATGGCGTTGATGTCGGGTGGAGGGAGGGCGGGGCGGATGGGGGGCGGGTGGATGGTGTCTGGGTTGAGAAAGTAGATGCAGCTGGGGAGGGTGAGCGGGGGCAGAGCGGGGAGAAGAGGTCACGCACAGATGGACATGGCGGTGGTCGAGGTCGTCGAGAAAGCGATGGTCGATGAGACGGAGGGTGTCGGCGAGGGTGCGCTCTGCGGCGAGCTCGTCGGCAAAGTCGAGGGAGGGGGAGTCTATGAGGGTGAGGGGGACGAGGGCGGCGTCCCGGCTGACGAGGACGTGGGTGGTGGTGAAGAGGGTGGTGCGGCCAGCGCAGGGGGACGAGTGGTTGGGGGCGAGAGAGTCGAGGAGGAGACGGAGGAAGGAGGATTTTCCTGGAGAATGTGAGCAACAATCTGGACGACGAGGAGAGACTGACCTCCACGGTTTCCTGCGACGAGCAGCGTGAATGGAGGTCGCCGGGTCATGGATGGCCCTCGTCCCTCCCACACACCACGTTAAATCTATTCCCGGCCCGTCTCTTCTCCGGTCTTCCTCCATGTTCCGACGTCCCTTTTCCTCTCTCAACAGATACAGCAGGGCAATCACTCAGCCCAAGGACCATGGTGCCAGCCAGGCCATGCTCTACGCCACCGACCCCATCCACGACGACGCCGACCTCTGCAAGCCCTTTGTCGCCGTCGCAAGCGTCTGGTATGTCTTTTTTTCCCCTCAAACATCTCTCACCCTGCCCAGGTACGAGGGAAACCCGTGCAACAAACACCTCCTCGCCATGGGCACGTCCATCAAGCACTCCCTCGCCGCCAGCAGCACCATCCCCTACCAATACGGCACCGTCGGCGTCAGCGACGGCATCAGCATGGGCACCTTTGGCATGGCCTACTCCCTCCAGTCCCGCGACCTCATCGCCGACGCCGTGGAGACCGCCACCGCTGCCCACCACCTCGACGCCACCGTCGTCGTCCCAGGCTGCGATAAAAACATGCCAGGCGTCCTCATCGCGCGTCAGTCTCCTCCTCCTCCTTTCCCTGCGTCTCACTCTCCTCAGTCGCCCGTCTCAACCGCCCCGGTATCATGGTCTACGGCGGCACCATCCGCCCGGGCTCCTGCCAGGGCCTCCCCCAGCTCGACATCGTCTCTGCCTTCCAGTCCTACGGCCAGTACCTAGCGGACGCAAAGTCCCCACACGCTGAACACGTCCGCTACAACACCGTCCGCCATGCCTGTCCAGGCCCCGGCGCCTGTGGCGGCGTACGTCCCTCCCTTCCCCTCTTCCTCTTTCTCACTCCTTTCCAGATGTACACCGCAAACACCATGGCCAGTGCTGCAGAAGCCCTCGGAATGACCCTCCCAGGCTCCTCCTCCTTCCCCGCAGAGTCACAAGAAAAACAAGACGAATGCGCCGCCATCGGCCCTGCCATCTACAACCTCCTCCAAAAAAACATCCTCCCCCGAGACATCATGACCCGCTCCGCTTTCGAAAATGCCATCGTACTCCCCTCCTCTCCTCCTCCCCTCCTCTCTATTCATCTTCCTACAGGTTCTCACCATGATCCTCGGCGGCTCCACCAACGCCGTTCTACACCTCATCGCCATCGCTCGCGCTGTCGGTCTCACTCTTACTCTCGACGACTTTCAGTCCGCATCCGACCGCGTCCCCTTCCTCGCCGACATCAAACCCAGTGGCAAATACGTCATGGAAGACATTTACAAAATCGGCGGTATCCCCAGTAACGTTTCCTCTCTATCACCCACACCCACACACCTCTCAATTACCATCAACCAGAAATCTTGCATTTCTTGATGCAAAACAACCTCATAGACGGCAACAACGTCACCGTCACCGGTCTTTCCCTCGGCGAGAACCTTGACCGCTGGGTCCACCAACACGGACAACTCGAATTCACACATCAAGATGTCATCCGTCCTCTCACAAATCCGATCAAACAAACCGGTCATATCAGGTTGGCAAAAAAAAAACATGTTTCTATTCACACGCTCATCACACACACACAGGATTCTCAAAGGCAATCTCGCTCCAGGGGGCGCCGTAGCTAAAATCACCGGCAAAGAAGGCCTGGGGTTCACAGGAAAAGCGAGAACGTTTGATTCGGAAGATGCCTTTGTCAAAGCCGTAGAATCAGGTTCGATCAAAAAGGGAGAGAAAACGGTGGTTGTTTTGAGGTATTTGGGACCTAAAGGAGGACCAGGTGAGGGCTATTGCTTTTTACATTCGTTTCTCAAAATCTACTCTAGGTATGCCCGAGATGCTCAAACCGACGAGTTTGATTATGGGTGCAGGTCTCGGCTTGGACGTGGCCTGTATCACAGATGGTCGTTTCAGCGGCGGGTCAGTCTCTTTTCTTCTTTCTTCTTCATCAATTCCAAAAAAAAACCCTATCCAGATCTCACGGTTTCGTCATCGGCCACGTCGTACCCGAAGCTCAAGTCGGAGGTCCCATCGCGCTCGTCGAAGACGGCGACGTCATCTCCGTAGACGCCGTCAAAAACACGATTCACGTCCTGCACGTCGAGGAGGACGAATGGGAGAGGAGGAGGAAAGCGTGGAAAGCACCTCCCCTCAAAGTCCACCAAGGAACGCTGTACAAGTATACCAAACTGGTGACTGATGCGAGTTTGGGATGCGTGACGGATGCTTGAGATGTTTTTAAAATCTACCTGGTATACAAAACAAAAATCGAGACCGGCTCGAATCCCGAATTCAACGGGATCTTTCCGCGTGATTGCTGCACTTCACACAGTTGTGTGAGAAGAAAGAGCACTCGGATGCAAGTTCCGATACCTTGATCCCATGGTTGTGATGACAATCGTGTGAACACGAACCCAGAGTTAGATAACATTTGACGTAAACGACAGTCAACCTCCCCTTTCCTCCACACACTCTTCAAAAAACCCTGACTAAAAAGAAGCACAAGCCATAAAAATAGAGAGATTCTAACCCAAAAAAATACGGCAAAAGATAAAAAAGAAGTCCCTAAACTCTCGAGCGCTTGACAAGTCGCTTCGGCCTTGGACATTTTGTTCTTGCGGCGTTCCCTGGCTTCCGTCTTGACAGCCCTTTTCCTCTCCTATAAAACAATTCAGTTATTTAATTAGAAAAAAGGGGGATGGGCGTGCCCATATGAAACAAGACGCGCGCCGACGCCTCTCCAAGATAACAATAACCATAATTAAAAAAAACGAGGCAACCCTTACCTTTTTAGCTTCCCGGTCTTCATGACGATGGCCTTTTGGTCGTTTCTCCACCCACCCCCCTTCTTCCTCCTCCTCATTTCCACTTTTGTCTTCCTCCCCTTTTCCACCGCTCCCTTCTCCTTCCGTTCCCGTAGTTACTATCGGATCAAAGCCATCTTCTTCCAAATCAGAAAGATCGGACCCCATTCTCGGTGACGCCACTAGCGCAGTTGATCCGGATACCATTGCCGTTATTTCAACCGATCGCACCCCCTGATGGCTATTGTCATCATCAAGGACCAAGGTCGACAAAGGTTCCACAATTCCGATCGTGTCGGCGTAGATAAGGTCGTTCCCCTGTCCCTTTTTCAGCCTCTCAACGTCACGCTCAGGGTCCACAACCTCTCTCAAAGTACGAGGAATGAAAGAGCGCATGAAAACGGAATCTTCATGAGCTTGATTTGTTTCCCTCGTCGCGACATTTCCATCAGATTCCTGTTCTATCCAACGTGTCAAGATCTCTTCTTCTTTTGCTTCTTCTTCTTCTAACACGCCCAACTCGGGTCTTGATGATGATGTCAATCGTTCGCGTGTGATAAACTCAAAACACCTCTTCAATCCCAAACACCCCACACCCAGCCTGCCAAAGAATTCTTCGATATTTTTGATATCGTTACGGAGGAAATCAAAAGCAGCAGGATGGTCGTGTTCAACGCTCTGGGAAACATCGATGATATAAAGGTGATTTTGGTGATAAAGAATATTGTACTCGGACAGATCGGCATGGACAAGCTTGCAGCAGTGAAATAGGCGTCTGACAACAAGAACAAGTTCAGTATACAGTGAACTCAGAGCATCGTTGGGAATGATGGCGTCCTTGAGACGTGGAGATGCCCTATAGGAACGAGTGAGATATACTTTGGTTCATTGTCTGATCACACAAAAACGCACGTACCACCCCTCCGTGTTGCCTAAGAATGTCATGACCAGAACATTTTCTCGGACCTCAATCGGCTCTGGACAACGAATTCCTGCCGAACTCAAACGCTTCAAATTCCGCATTTCCTTCTCCGCCCAAAGGCGAACCATTTTCCTTGGATTACGTCGACTATAACCACGTCGGAAACGATATTCACCGGTAACATACTTGTCCCTGTCCTTGAAAACAAGGATAGAGGTCTTATATATCTTTAGAGCAAGGTCTTTCTTTTCTGGTGTGAGGGCGTGGTAGACATTAGCCTTTGATGTCAATAGCATACACACTCCCGGAGTTCAACATGGCAAATACATACCTCTTTTCCAGTGCTGATACATCCATTGACTTCATCAACGAGTCCTCTTCCAATCATCTTGAATAAGATTAGGCGGGTTCTTGGGTCAAGCACTTGCTCGTTAGTCGCGCGATCACTCTTGTCCTTCATATTTGCGTGGGCACTAGGTCCCTTCCTATTGACACCAACTCCAAGGACATACGGTGTATCGATCTTGGCAAGACGAGAATTATATTTTGAAGTGAAAGCTGCTAATTGATCCAATGTTCTGTCCTTGACGACTGGAGATCTCAACGAATTCACAGGCTGAGATACCGCTTGGCGAGGCTGGTTGATTGCAGGTAGAGCAGCAACCAAAGCTCCAGATGCAGTCGACGAGACCGAGCTTTGGACACCCCCAGTCCGAATTTCGAGGTGTTGGCGTAGACGATTATACTGCTTCGTGAAATCTTTCTTTTCAGCTGAGCACTTGTTGAGTAAAGAAGAACCAAGGGCCTACCGCGCTCGGCTACTTCCCAATCTTCGTCTTCAACGCGGTTACTATCATGGTATTCATCGTAAAGATCGTCTTCCTCGTCTACATCGTCATCATCATCAGATTCTTCATGATCGTCGAAGTTGTATGTATCAATGTAAGCGCCGCCTTCACGGTTTGACTGAAACTCGCTTATCTGCACCTCACATACATCAGCGAGTTGTCTGGCGGAGACCATGATTGAAAAGCCGATTCCAGAACTCAGAAAATGTGTTGAGTCACGTGTATGACATCATTCGTCTAGTTGTTGCAAGCCAAAGCTCAACCGATGGCAACCGTGCCAATAATTTAAAATACATATTGATAGGCCACCATAATTTTAGATAATTCTCAAACTCTGTAGTCAATCTACATTGAGGTGAGCTCCAAGGTTTATATTTTCTACAGGTATTGTCTAATTAGGTAGTCCACGTTAAACACCAATACAACATCGCCAGCTGTTTGATGGACTCGGTGCGACGCCGGACAACTTTCAAGTTCTCCGAGGAAGGGGAAGAGGAGGAAGGTACAATATTAGATGAACAAGGTGAGGATCTCTCTTCGAAACGCTCATTTCAGTATCTCCCGCTAACATCTCGGAAGAACAGGACGAAGTCATCCAACAGCTTCGGGAGCAGAGCGAAAGGCTGAAAGAAAAGGAGCTTATCGGTGCCCGGATACTCGTTCTGCTCTCCTCCATACTGTACGCTCCATCACACTTTACATTTCCAAGCTTTGATCAAAGCTCGACATTCTACAGACAATTCATCCAATTATTGGCCCCGACGGCGAGTAACCCTGTGCTCATCATCTTCCCAGCAGATCTACCATCCTCGAGATCTGTGATACCCTTTGCTACAGGATTTACTCTCCTTGCATTTTTCATTCACCTTAACCTCGCCATTCTCTTTCACCCGGATGATGTTCGAACTTGTCTTCAACTTACTCACAATCCTAAACCTCTTTCATATGGCATGCTTTACGCGCTTTCAGCCGTGGCCCCCACACTATCTTTGTTTCTCTACTTGCCCTGGCAGACAACCCTCTGGTGGCTGCTCACCACCGTGGTTATATTTGTGGTTCAGTGTGCAATGAATACTATTGAGAGTAGCTCTCGTGGCATATCTGAACTCGAATCGAAGCGTTATGTGTTTAGAGGAGCATGATATTCTTTGACGAGATTTTGAGTAGATCCGGGTCCTCGGTTGACATATTCTGATATCCATTTGGGAGCATCTGTATTCGTCTTATTTGTGAGGATATATGGGTTTCAGTAAACACTGATGTCGTCATACGACCTCCTCGCAGCAGTCACATCTCAGGTTTCTCGATTCGAACCCTTTCGCAAGTTCTCCAAAGATGCAAAGGAGTCGTTTGCTTTTGATATCACTCTCGTCGCTCTGTCCATCAGGTGTGCTTTCAAATTCAATGTGGACTTCGAATTTTTTCACTGAGTCTTGGACGCAGAACAGGTTATCTTCTAGATAGGATATCCATAGAAGAACACCTTGTTGAAAACACGTTCTCCACGCTCCTGGAAGAACTGTGTAGAGTACTATTTTCAACTTTTCCTAATAAGACGCATATTGAACAATTCTGGCAGACATCCAAATGCTTCGACGAAATACTACACCTTTACGAGCCGATCGCAAACCAATCTTTCATAGTCAACAAATCGCTCCTAGTCAGAAAGCTTGAACTACTTCTGACTCAAGATACTTCAAATCCATATCCTATCTTCTTGCTTCTACAGAAACGAGGCGACATCTGCCAGGTTTGTATAGTACCGATCATTTGGATCCTGCATGTTCTAAACGTACATCAAGTTTGACACTGTCCCAAAGGCTGTCTTTGGTGTCCTTGAATTGCTCGTCAATAAGCTTACCGGCTCCCACGTCTCGGCCGAGGAACGTACTGTCCAACTGCCCCAAGGCCTCGTTTCAACGACGTTCGTACCCCTTGCCGCTATCTTTCTTGACTACCCAGTCGCCTATGTTCCGTCTTCCGAGAATCAAGTATCGTTCCTCAATAGTGTTCCCCTCGTGGTATTCCGATGTCAGATTAATACTCAGAAGGAGCGGGTGAAGGGACTTCCAATTCATAAAGAAGAACACAATTTCCTTGCATTTTCTTGTCCAGCATCTCTTGTAGATGACGCTTCCTCGAACGCTAGTATTCAGCGAATCATAACTCATTTAAAATCCTCATTTGGACCTCCTATCGCAGAGTCCTTCCCTAGAAGCACTTTGCAAGTGGGTTATAAACACATCACTTTGGATTGTGTAGCGCTCTGATTCTAAGGGTTTTTGACAAAGGTCTACCTATACTTCATTCAACATCAACATTGATAATTTTGATATCCTCAAAGGGCTTGTCCGTCTTGCTAGTCTTGACATTCTCAATTGTATGCACAACCTCTCTTCCAGAAAGCACCCGGCCGAAAATTGTGTGCTTGCGATCCAACCAAGGTGTAGCTGTAGTCGTGATAAAGAATTGGGAACCATTTGTCCCCGGCCCAGCATTAGCCATGCTTACTGTGTAGGGCCTAGGAGACAAATGTCGAAATCAGCACTACACCTCATGGCATACGAAAAGAGCACTCGCCTGTCATGCTTCAAATCATCACTAAACTCATCCTCAAATTCATTTCCCCAAATACTTGTTCCACCTGTTCCATCACCCAGCGGATCTCCCGTTTGAATCATGAATTTGGGTATGACACGATGGAAAACGATGCCCTCGAAATAACCACTTCTTGCATGTCCAACGAAGTTTTCAACAGCTTTTGGTGCTTGTTGTGGAAAGAGGCGTAGATTGATATCACCGAGTGTGGTATGAATTGTGGCCGCATTGGCAACAGGAGACGGACCAATGGCGTTCCCAATTGTTGCTGCTGCAACTGACTGTTCTTCGCGCGTAGGGCGTTCATTAAAGATATCACGGTCACCAGATTTGTCCCTTGTATTGATCCATCAGAGGATGAAAGCAAGGTAGGTAGTGAACAGGCTTACTCTGGCTCCGAGCGAGTGAACATATAGAACCGCTGGCGCTTATAACCGCTACAGAAGAGAATGGGATCCCGCTGACTTTTGTCAGCAAGAATAGGATTAGCGGAAGCAGCCATTGCCTAGAGCACCATTGAGAATTTAAACCCAGCCAGGTTGCAGATCCACATACTACTGTAGTAATCGCTTTCTTCGAAGGGGCGCCTTGATATAATGATAAATTCATGAATCGCACTGCTTCGTCTTTTCCCAATAACCGTACAACGCGATTTGTCACAGTATTGACGACTGAGGAGATGAGATCGTAAAATTATGGTCTGTTTGAGATCACATTCAACTCACCTTTAATCCCTAATAGTGTCGGATATATGATGAAAGCGCCGCTCTCATCCCAGATAACATTACTCCAGTGGGCTGGAACATGTCCATCAGTTCCGGGAAGCTCGAACTCTTTTTCAACAGCCAAGCGACGACCAAACTCCATGTCTTCAACACGGTGTATGGCTGTACCCGCCTGTTGCATCTCTTGTATAGCCTCTAAAGATTCATCATATTTTCGAATGAGCTTCCCAGACAAAAGCGAGAAAACACGGATCTGGCGGTCTGGTAGCGAGAATGTGGCAAAGGATGATTCATTGGGTGAAAGCGTCAAGCAGGTGGGTGTGGATTTTGACTGGAAAAAGATAAAATTTCTGCCAGTGAAAAATGGTATGAATTCATCTCACTTTTTTAAACTCATAAAGGTCGGTAGAACTTTTGTATGACCAAAGCCCTGGGATGGTCTTCGGTAAACCCCACGGCTCAGAAGGCTGCCAATATTCTACAAAACCACCTTCATCTGCAGAGATCACGATGTCATATTTGTCGCTGAACTGTAGAGAGGTGAGAATCCAAGAGCATACTGCACTCAGGTGACTTACGACCATGAGATGGACCGGGAAACGGTGCAAACTCTCAACATCATCGACAGGAGTATCACCACCTCTACCATCGTAGAAGCGTATCGTCCCAGTGGTCGAGTCTGAACTTCAGTGAAGGTTAGTACTTCCAATAATCAAGAACGAACAGACTAACACTGCCAGGAGACTCTGTGCCAACCCTTTACGATGAACCCAACAACAAGTCCGGGGCACGAAGTCAAGTTTGATGATGTTTATCATATCTCCAAACCGTCGGTCAGAAACAACTCATTATTACATGCTTGTGAGTACACACCAAAATTTACAACATCAAACACCTTAGCCGTCTTATCTTCGGAGACAGTAGCAAAGAGCTGTCCATCTGTGCTAGCAGAGACACCGGTAATGGGTGTCAAGTGAGCACGATAATGCTTAACAAATTCAATTCCTGTCTCCTGCTTCTTCCAGAGCTTGAGATGTCCATCCACAGAGGTGGTAATCAGGAAACCAGTCCTATTATATTGTCGTGATTAGAGTCCTTCAGATTCAGTAAATGTGTGAGATAATACTTGGTCATAGTGCAGTAATTTATTACTTCGCGGTGCATAAAACTCTTGTAATACTGCTCTGTGTTAGGAAGGTGTTCAAGATATAACCGTTCATGGGGTAGGACTAGAAAACACCAAGACCCAAGACGGAAATGCGTTCTTGTGAACATTTTGAGGGCTTAACAGTAGTCTGGGAAAAGTATGCCCGTACCTTTGCGTTTCTTTTTCTTTCCACTGGGAGCCTCGCTGGCTGGAAGGGGCATCGGCCCAAAGTCATCATCTGATTCCTCCACCTTTGGTTGCTTCTCAACAGACGCATCATCATCATCCGTGTCACCGCGTTCATGTTTTCCTAAGACGTCAGCTTGCAAGTCAGACATATTGACTGAAGATACTGAAGGAGAAAGGGATGAAAACAAACACAAATATGAGTGTTTATTGCCAAAAAAAATTCTGAAAATACAGATGAATATCATTATGCCATCAATTGACTATATACACCGTAATCATTCTTTTGTACTACTATAATCAATTGATAGCAAAATGAAATTCATCTTTATTTTCACTTTTTTTTGGCAATAAATATTCATATTTGTATTTATTTTCATCCCTTTCTCCTTCCTCTGTTCTCCTGATGCCACTCAACTACTCCAAGTGGGATCAACTTGAGGTCAGGCTCTTTCGGCATTCCATTAGTAATGATCAGTTTACAAAATCGGTATTGCGGTTTAGGTGTCTGATGATTCAGACATTGAAGGACACCCCAATGTCGACCACAAATCGCTTGTCAGGTATGTAGCTTCCACTATACATTCCATCGGATCTTATTTTGATATTCAGATGGCGTCAGCGTGATATTCATGAGAAGCGTGAAGCCCGGAAACACAAGATCGCTCAGCTGCAAGCTAATATCGATTGCGACCATGTTCTCCTACCTCGCATAACAGAGATAGCCAACAAATTAGCGGACACGTCGATTGATGCTGTATCTTACTTCAATTCTCGGGTTGAGAAACTCGAAAAGGAGCCGTCGAAAGATTGTCCCCCGGGCAATGACTCGTCAAAGTCAGAACAGACCTACGACGGAATGCTCCTAATCTTGCTCACAGGCATCACAGAAGTGGTCAAGAAACGCATCCAAGAGTCAAACACTGCAGAGCTAGAAAAACAAACGCGATTAGCTAGGGAGCTGGTGACTGAGATGAACATGCACGTAAAGCAACTCGCCAAGTCGATTGATGATAAGAAACAAGAGCTAGAAGAGGAGCTCAAAGAACAGAAAAAGAAAATCACTAGTGATGATATCCACGAGGGTTTCACAAGCAAGGTTCCATGCTTTCTTTTGTAACTCGATCATTGCTGATTCAGACTGATAGTATGTGCCGCCAGCACCCGAGCCTGCTCCCCTATCCAAGCCCCAAAAAACAAAAAAGGTTACAGAGACGACGTATGAGGTTCTCAACCCTCAGGCTTCTTCATCAGCTTCTGGTCCTGTGTCTCCGACCAGGTTGGAAGATAATTCGGATGACGAGGAAACTGGATTACCGGAAATGACCCCTATGTTAGAGGGTTTCTCGAAGATTCCTGTTGGTTCATATGAGGAATCCTGGTCGTATATCCAAGATCACAAAGGTGTCTACGTCGAAGGTGCTTCTGATGCCTTGTTAGTTGCTGCTTTCACTGCCGAGAGAGAAGGCAGGAGAAAATATTCCAAACAATGTGTACACCAAAGTCTTCTATTGCAGTACTGCGAGAAGCTCGGAAAAGATGGTCCTCGTATGTTCTTCAACAAGTAAGCAGGGGGATTTTGACTGTTACATCGCTCGTTGATCTACTTGTCAGGATGAGAACTGGTGATAAGCGCGCCATCGAAATATTCCAAGCAGATTTCAAAACTACCTACAAGCACTTAACCGACCGTGTCAAAGCTTCGACTGCGGGTCAAGAGCAAATTCAACTCTTTGCCGAAGATCCATCGTCTACCATCAACTTTAACGTTCCTGATGGACCTCCTCCGAAAGATCTCGTACTTGAGGGTCCAGGAACAGAGGACCTTGATATTGAAGAAGTTC
>Ga0153940_1000931_pt1 | contig 13748 bp, 20 predicted proteins | sample TSNJ024MetaG_FD_104736 | JGI IMG/M metagenome (GOLD analysis project Ga0153940, IMG submission 104736) | Attine ant fungus gardens microbial communities from New Jersey, USA - TSNJ024 MetaG | ecosystem: Host-associated > Fungi > Mycelium > Unclassified | place: USA: New Jersey, Brendan T. Byrne...
AGTCTATTGTTGATGCTATAAACGACAATTCATCATATACCGGATTTGAATATTCATCTTTTGAATTAAAAAAAATACAAGAAAGAGTTATTTTTTTAAAGCAATATATTCCAGAATCTTATTTGAAAATAGAAAATGCTCTAAAGCAAAAATTAATTTCTCAATCTGTATTTGAAAATAAAAGATCAACGATTGATTTAATGAAAGAAGAACTAAATAATAATATTATAATTTTAGAGAAAAACAACATTCACGTATCAGATTAGGAGATTTTTATTAACTATCTGACAAATTTAAAAAAAACTATCCGCCCTACCAGTATAATCTGAGGGGGGCGGAGATTAAAAAAGAGAAAGTGAAATACGACCATTCTATAAAATATCGCACAAGCACAGGCAAGTATTACTATGGAGCACGATATTATGACCCGCGCACTAGTATTTGGTTGTCCGTTGATGCTTTAGCGACATATGACCCATTTGAAAAAGAAAACTTTATAGATGGGAAGCATAACGGAGGAATATATAACTCGTTTAATCATGGAGTATATACCTATTGTTACCAGAATCCTATTAAGTTAATTGATCCGAACGGAAAACAATCTGAAGCTAACTACCAAAATTTAGGAACTGCTCTAAATATTGATAAAGCGACATATCAAGCTGCATATAATAAACAGAACTATGGATATGTAGGGGAAAGCACATGGAATGTTTTGCGTGACGGGCTTTATAAATTATCACCTGCTGCTATAATAGTTTCCGTTAGTGTTAAGGTGGCTACGGTTATTGGTGTTGAAGGTAAAGTCTCATTCGGTTTAATTGTTAAAGGAAAAGATGCAGGCCCTCATGGTTATGCTTCTGGTAATTATGGTATAATGAATGATATAGGTTTTTCTGGTAATGTAGATACAGAGGTTATTTATCCGAAAGGTAATGCGGAAGCTTTTAAAGGGAGCGATATTGAAGGAAAATCCACCGAATATAATTTGTCTGTATCCAGAGGTATCTATAATGGTTCTGTTTCAACATCAACAGCGAAGTCCAAAGAGGCGGGAGAACTTAAAGGTTATGGGGCTGGAGCAGGTATTGGTTTGAGTGTAAAAAACTTATTACCGTTTGTTTTTGGAACTCAAGAAAATACAACTAAGGGCTTTAGAACTAATTCATATCAAGATGAAAGCAAATAGTTTTAAATCCATTTGGTACGTATTGTCTGTATTGTTAATCCCTCTAATATTTTTTATAGGAAAACAAAATGAGAAAAAGATGGAAGAAGGTAGACAAAGAGAAGATAGAGAATATACACGAATAGATAATTCGCCTAGAGAGTTCAAAGGTATGATAATTAGTACAAAAATGAGTGCTTATTGGAAAGGTACCCAAGTTGTTCATCTATCTAATGATAAGTTTACGACGAGTTCAAGTACCCGTAATTATGAATATGGGGGAGGCGAAATGGCATCATTTATGCACGTTGGAGATTCTATCTACAAGCCGGCTAATACAGACTCTATCTATATTTATAGAGGAAATAAAACTTATTATTTTCGTTTAGGAATGGACATTAATAAGAAGTGAATTGATTCGTCTCGCCTAAAATTTGGCGAGACGAATTATTTTGTTTTATGGAATGCTAAAATATGAGAAAGAAAATGCCGGATTTAGGTATGATAGGGAAGATTCTGAATATTTTTAATATCGGAACTCAAGAGAATTATACAAAAGGTTTCAAGACTAACTCTTATAAGCAAAATGAAGAATGACAACAAGGGGAATCCTTTTGTCAATCTGTTTGTCATTTTAGTTTTCGGGTGGATAATGTATTTGATTTTTACCACGGATTCTAGAAGTCAAAAGCAAAGAGAGAAAGAGGATGCCAAATTTCCTAAAATAGAATCCTTTAGTCTAGAAATTAAAGGAAGATTGGTAAAGATAGGAGGAAGTAATGCCTATGCAGGCCGAAAATTATTATATTTCTCTAATGGACAAAAAGCTGCTGTTTCGCATGATATTTTTAACTATGAAATAAGTAATGTTTCAATTGAATATTTTATGCAACCAGGAGATTCTATTTATAAGCCTTCAAATTCAGATTCTATATTTATTTATAGGGGAAATGAAACTTATTATTTTCTATTAGGTAAATATAGGTAAGTAATACATTAGATTAGCCATTATAACTAAAGTTCCGCCCCATCAGTATAATCTGGTGGGGCGGATTAAAAGAGAGAAAATGAAATACGATTATTCTATAAAATATCCAACAGGCACGGGGCTATATTACTATGGAGCACGGTATTATGATCCACGCACTAGCATTTGGCTATCTACCGACCCGTTGCAGGAGAAGAATCCTAATATCTCTACCTATGCGTATTGCAATCTAAATCCTGTGAATTATGTTGATCCAACTGGAATGTTGGCATGGGAACCAGATGGAGATGGCAAACTGATCGCTCAAGAAGGTGATAATTTTAGTACACTTAAAACATATCTATCAACAATATATGGCGGAGAGAATATGATTGCTCCAGATGAGTGGAACGAATTGGAGCAACAAGTAAATGAGTTAGATGCAAATTCTGTTGGTGGTGATATATCGTAAGCCCCCTTCAGACTGTGCAAAAACTCTTATTTACAAACTAATTATGTTGGAGAAACTAATAGTGGGCATATTTCAACTTCAAAATGAACTTTTCATTCCGTTTTCCCCAAACAAACGCACATAGAGCGTAAGAATAAGTAATAAGTAAACAAAATATGCAATTTTCACACGAATAGCGTTCCATCAGTTCTTTCAACCTTTTCTTGAAGCCTTGGGTTCCTAAAATCGTCAGGCAGCGCCTTAGATTATATACTATCATCAATATATTCACTTCGCTTAATACATTTGCTTTTCCTTTCATTAAAGTATAAGTAAAGCCCCACTGCCGTTTAAGCACGCCGAAAGGATGTTCTATTATTTGTTGGCGAAGTTTATAGTAATCATGGTTTTGTATAACCCTGTTGTTATTCTCATCGATAGTATCCTGATACTCACTGCGCTCTATGACGCGTCCAATCTTATTTTGAGTACATTTCTCCCGCAGGGAACAATCAATGCAGGCTTTGGTTTTGTACACCCTTGACCTGTAATTGGGGCGGTGTACCCAACCGGCATGGGTTGTCATCATCGCTCCGCAAGGGCATATATAGTAATTCCCTTGCTTGTGGTATATAAAGCGGGAAAGCGGATAACAGTTGTCAGAGGGTGATGTGCTTGGCATAGGTGAAGAGTATGTGATAATTCCGGCCTGCTTACACAAATACAGTTGGTCGCCTGTTGTATATCCTGCATCGCTTAACGTTTTAAAGCACTTTAGTCCAAGCAAGGATTGCACGGACAATGCTGCCGTGGCCAGTTCCCTTTTATCGGTACTCTCTCCAATATGGTTATGTGCGAATAGTTTATGTTTACCGTCAGCAGCAGCCTGTACATTATACCCTACTCCGGAAATATATTTGGTTGATACCAGGCTTCGTGCATCCGGATCGATAAGACTGACCTGATTTTCCCCGCTTTGCTTCAATTTATCAGACATCTGTACATACTTCTTGCGCCGGCTTAGCTTTTCGGCAATCTTCGCCTTTATAAGCGCATTGTCTTTTGTGTCGGACTCGTTTAGCTGAGATTCATATTCTTCTATTTTTCTGTCTATATATTCAATATGACGGTTTATCTTTTTCTGCGTAAAATTATTTCTCAAACCGTTTTGGGCGAATATTTTGAATGAATCGACAGCTACCGTATCCCCTTCTATCAATTCCATCTCTTTGAGCAGAAGTACAAATCGCCTGAAAGCAGCCTTTAAGGCTTCCGCGTTTTCTTTCCTGAAATAAGCTATCGTACGGAATGACGGCTTTAAACCATGTAATAACCACCATAGCTCTACATTTATGGTACAACAATGCGCTAATTTCCTGGTGGATCTGATAGCATGCTTGTAACCATATAAATAAAATTTTAACAATGTTGACGGATTATAAGGGGGACGGCCTTCCTTTACCGGTACGGCATGCTTGAATCCCAGTTCCTGCAAAGGAAGCAAATCCACGAATAAATCAATGACCCGGGCCCAGGAATCAGCCGCTACCATTTGTTCCAGTGATAAAAACCGCATCTGATTATGGTCTTCGCCGATGATATGATCCATTGTTCTTACGGTTTGAATATCTATAAATTTACGAAAAATAAGTCAAATTTAGAACAGATTAAAGTAATTTCTTGGCTAGTTTTTGCACAGTCTGAAGGGGGCTTACGCTTAAAGTTGATGGGGCGGATTGTTTATTATCTGTAATGTCTTCAATTGAGTAGTAGAAAGTAGAAAGTTATGTTTTTGAATTTTGGATATATAATATGTAATCATTCCATAAAATATCGCACAGGCACGGAACTCTATTATTCCGGAACCGGGTATTACGAACCGAGGGTATTGATACGACTTCCGACACAAGGCTCAGCTTACCGAATATTATTCGTAAACGCCGTCAATAACTTAAAGCAACCTGAATATAACTGACTACATCATTGCGAACTCCCTGTGCGGGGCAAGGGATACCAGCCTGTCGAACAACGGCGTTTTGCGGACAAAGGTTTCTTCCTGTTCGAACCGGTTCCCTTTCTTTATTTCAACCAACCCGAAATGAAGCAGGAAGCGGTCGAAAGTACGCAGGCAATAACAGCCGTAACAATAATCCGTCAGGTTTCCGTATGTTGGCTGCATAATTTCCGGCAGATTGGGAAAAGCTTCGAAATATTTACGGGCATAAAATCTCTCCGGACGTTCTGTGTTGCCATACTTATGAAGCAGAATCAGCGAGAAACCGAAGCCAAGCTGCCCTATCGTACCGGAGTCCGCATCGTCCGCATAGAGGTCAAGGTAGTGCCAGTTGAATTTTTGGCAGAAGCCCCGGAAGATCACGCTGAACAAAGACGGGCCGTCGCCCATTGCTTTTACTCCCGCAGCCGTCAGGGTCAGGATACCCTTGCGGTTTTTAACTATTGCGGATGCCATGGTCAAAACCCTTGCCAGGTGGACCGGGGTACAGTCAGCCTCTCTATTGAGTTTAATCACGCCGTTTTCAATCATCTTGTCGGGAGATCCCAACGGATAGAGTTCCTGTACGATTTTCACAGGCAGGTAGCCCGCGGAGGTTAACTTTACCTGCCCGTTTTCCGAGATAATCTCCAGGAGCCTTTTTACCTGGCGAAATACCGGAACCTGCAGGCATTCCTCCGGCGAAAGAGGGTTGAACCCAACAGGCGAATCCCTGTCAAAGGGAAAATGCAGGAGCTTATGCATCTCAAGGGATGAGTAGCCCTCAAAACCGGCTCTCGGGGCATTATTCTGCGCATGGACGAATTCCCCTGCCTTGCGGTTCAGCTCATCTATCGTCGGGGTAATGCCTTTGGCCTGCATGCGGTCGATGTAACCCTGCAAATATTTGGTAATTTCATTTTTCATACACAGATAGATTTTCCGGTTATTATAAAAAGCAGATGGCTACAAAAATAAGCAAAAACGGCAATTTTTCATTATTATTTGTCACATAAAAAGGCGGACATGGATTTTTTAGTCATGAAGTTTGCTGATCCTCTTTCTTACTTTATTGTATCTATATAGGGATCCGGATAGTTGCCGGGCTTTGCTTTGCGATGCATACCCCTCCTCCATAATTTCCCTGCTTGCAGCCGGCTTCCGTCCATAGAGACGCAAATTTGAGGTTCCCTCCGGAGAAAACCTTTGCCTGACGATTTACTCCTTCAGGACTCTCCGGGATATTCGTGTTGAATATCCGGAAACCCTCTTCTTTCAGTTTGGCGATGCGGTCGGACAGTATCTGTCTTGTTTTTGGATGCGACAGCATAAAGGAGACAGCCGCTTTCTTTTTATCCTTAGCGGTAAACCAGGTATATTGCAGCTGCGTTTTACTTTTGCCGAAGACAAGATTATTGGACTGGAGCTTCTTCAGGGCCTTGCGGAACTCCTTTTCGATGATATCCGACCCGACCAGCCGGCCGATAAAAAGTTCGAGGTCCATATCCAGCTCGAAATCAAATTCCGTCTTTACCGCAGGCAGGCTTTTGGTGTAGGCTTCGGCCTGCTCCAGAAGTTGTTCCCTGCCTTTTACAGCCCGGATGTCGATGCACCCGCCTTTGCCCGTGTCCGAACAGTCGGCTGTTAATACATCGTTTACATAGAGTTTCGCCGAAAAAGCGTTCGTTTCTTCGCTCAGGGCATAAAAATGCCTGATGTTTTTCAATTCGATTTTCATTGTTTTTACTTTTTTCAGGTGAATACTATTTGACAAAAACAGGGAAAGCCTGCTGCAACGATTTAAGCCACAGACGGTTTCCGCCTATAATGTATACAAGTTGACGGGAAACTGAATTCCCGGGAAACGCTTACCGGGTATCCTGTTTTTCATATCCGGACTGTTGTTTCAGCCGGTTATATTATACTGCCGGCAGAAATGATCCACTACTGTGGGGATATATTTCTTATAATACGGCTGGTTATCCATACACCAGCTTTTCACTTCCTGCCCGGTACGAAATAGGTCATGCCGGCTAGGGTTTGTTCATAATCATATTGAAGCTTGCCCGAAGGTCGCCGGTGAACATCCTGACAGTCCATCCTTCACATATATGTTTTGAATTATCGGTCTTTTTCATATTCTTTCTACCGTATTTCAGCCCGGGCCTTCTGTTTAAAGCGTTCTTCCAGATCGAAGATAGTCTCTCCGGTCTTGCGCCTGAAGGGACGGTTTGTTTTTGATTGCAGCTCTTTCAGCTTCTGCCAGTATTCGGGCAGGTACAGATACATATTATACAGCTCCTTTAAATTCTTGTTGCCGCAGTTCCAGCAGCTGACCCGGTCCAATATGGAATAAAGGGCGATACCGTTCTCCCGCCAGTCAAAACCCCTTTCATAGCAATAAGCCAAAGCCCGGGCTTCGGTGATGCCCCAGTCGGCCAGGGGTAGGATACGGTGGGGGTGCCACTCCTTTGCGAACCTCTTTTCTTCATCTGCAGCTAATCCGACATAGAAAAAGGATGTGGAACCGATATACTTCCTTAACACACGCAGCTTCTCGCTGGTGCCCCAACGGCAGGGGCCTCCGCACCAGGAATAGCCGTACTTGTGGATGATAGCCGTTCCGCGTTTTTTGACCGGCCTCTCCAGCATCGAATACAGGAACGGTGTTTCGGGATGCAGTTCGGTATATTTAATGCCGTTGGACCGCAGGATGGGAAGCGCCTTATCCCGCATGTCATATAACGCCCTGAACTCCATACCGGTATTAAAAAAGACGGCTTCATCCAGGGGATATCCTTTTTCGATCAGCATCAGGCACATGGCCAGTGAGTCCTTGCCGTGGGATAGGCTACATATATACCTGGTTGTCATAGGAATATCTTTAATTGCATTGCCGGTTCCTGTTTGTAAATACGGATTTTACGCCCGTAGTATCTCCCGAAGGCCCTTATGAGCACCGTTGTATCCAGGCCATATTCTTCCCTGTCGTCCTGTACGATGCGGGAGATTATCTTATCGACGGTACACTCTTTCATTATAAAGTAAGACCATATCCAATATCTCTTGATCGGAGCTTTCTTTTTCATCTCTTCCCATTCCAAATCTGTGGCAGGGCGTTTATAAAGAATCCTATACCAATGAGTTTCCGCCATACGCGCCCTTCCTTGCCAGGGCATCAGGTCGATAATGACCGCTATCTCTTCTTTTTTAATCCACTTGTGTTTCTTGCGGATGCCGTACATAACCACAGGGCGCTGCCAATCGGGATTCCTTTTACGGTATTCTCCCGTCTCCTCTATTTTCCGGAAGAGGGATTCGAAATCGACCGTATCCAGAAACTCCTGCAGCCATTGCTGCCTCGTGATAGTACAGAATTTATTCATACCGGATAACATATTTGTGAATATGAGAAGCCGCCAATGTGTTTATGGACATTGACGGCTCCGGGTGTGATTGTTCAGTGGCACACAGCCTGTTTTAAAATATTTTTACTGTTCCCCTGTAGTTCTTCTCGCATGACAATCCGGTTGTTGATATTATCCACCGGCAGGTTGTCGTTAATGTCCTGCATAAAGTCAGGCAAGCTGTACCTGGTTACCTTCCCCGCCAGGGACAGCCCGTTTAGTTCCTCCAGGGAAAAGCCCTGCGATTCCTCCAGCGAGAAATGGCACAGGGGCAGGATAAAGACCGATACATTATTAAGGTTCATAGATCAGCCTTTTAGATTTCATCCGAACATAGCTTATCCGTAAATACGATCCGCTGCTCAGGACTGCCGTAACACCAGCAGTCTTCGCTCAGGCTGTTATCATCCAGTGTGGAATACAACCACTCTTTCAGATCCGAATAGCCGTCAAAATACATATAGATCCGGTCATCCTCCTGTTCAACCACATCCAGTGTCAGTTTTACGGTCTCCGGCCAAGACCCGTTATTTACGTCTCTGTCTTCCAGCCAGATAGTTGCATACAGGGGTTCTTCGCCATATTCCCGCTTATAGGTTTCATACAAGCTGTCGATCTCAGTTCTCAATTCGGGAAGCCTTATATCATTTTCGGCTGCATATGCCAACGCAAACCAAAACGGATCCATCATATCTTCTGTAGACATTTTGTTTGCAAAATTGCGCATATCGTCGTTACTCAGGCTGTCCGGGTTGAACCCTGCCTCGCGCAGGTCGTCTTTGCAAAAGGAAATCAGCGGGTAGCACCCTGTTTCATCTTCATAATATTCCACAACCTGTCGTATCGCTTCCAGAAAATTCTCTTCGGATTCAACCAGGCTGTTTACGGCATTTAGCAAGAGGCCGGCTATGTCCTTACGCTCACCGGCCACATACTTCGAAAAATGAATCTTTATCTTTTTCATGTTTTTGTTCGTTTTATATTTTTGTTACTATTTTTTATTATTTGTTTGTTTGTTAATTTATTATTGATAGCCGATACGCTAATCCCTAAGGTATGCGCTGAAAGCCTCCTCCGGATTACGGAAAAATGCAGAACGCCTTTGCTTTTGGCCCGAATAGCTTACGGCATACCTGAGATCCGGCTCCTTTGCCCACCGGCGGAGGCTGACGATGGTTTTGCCTTCGTCTTTCCTTCGTGTCATGGCAAAGGGATAGTCCCTGCCGGGGTTTCTCTCCTGCCAGTACTTGCTGCACAGGTTGAAAAGCCGGAACTGCATCTGCGGGGAATCCACCAGGTGCTGTATCTCCACAAAGGATGCCTTCCATTCTTCCCCGCAGGCTACGCAGGTAAAGCAGACCGTCATTTCCGCCGGGTCATTCCAGACCCCGCACAGGGCAAACGGAGACCTTTTCCCGTTCCAGCCGAATGAGACTTCCCCGGTACCGGTATTATCTTTGAGCCCGTGGTAGCAGGTAATATTCAGCTGCAAACCCAGATCCTTTTGGATAAGTTGCCAGGTTCCCGTCCGGTACGGATGTTCTTCGAACAACTCCGTCATACCGTCGCTCAACCGGCAATCAGAAGCAATACAGGCGCTTCCCGTATTTTTATCATACCGGATATAAGGACGGTGGCTTTCATAATCGCCGGGCTTCAAATGGTCTTCACAGGGCAGCGATAGCCGCCACTGCACGTTTTCTATTGTGCGGGGATCGACACTGTGGCTTACCCCCTCTACCTTGTGCCGGTCTTCATAGCGCAGGTAGAACAGCTTGTCACCGTACCCGGTCTTGATTTTCTTATGATCGGATAACCGCAAGGCATTTTCTCCCATGATTTTTGGTTTTTAGCATGTGATTTTTTTCTTATTATATTTTTATAGCATTTCAGTGTATATTCTTTTAGTCTCCACAGGTGGTATACTTTTCAAATAGAATGTATGATCTTATACCGGCGGAAAATCTTCCAGGGCGCTGATAAGCCCGTCGAAATCTTCCCCTTCGCCCAGGATTTCTGCCATACTGCCGACTGTCACCATATCCGTGCCGTAGCCGTCTGCTACCGACCTCAGATAATCCATCCGGTCTTTACAGCCGTTCTTACGGTATATATCATCATCTGTCTTATCGTTATAATCGTTACCTGTATTGTTGTTATTTGTATTGTCCATATGCTTTTTATTTTAGTTTTAATTTTTATTTTAGTTTGATTTCAATACCGGGTTATAAATTCGAGGGCGCACTCCCCGTCCTGCGGTGCGGAGACGGAGACTAAAGAAAGAAGATGTTCTTCATTGATTATCTGCGCCGCTTCTTCGATCTCACTGCCGCTGTACCCGTCACCGCCGTCCGCATGAAAGAGCGAGACAAACAGCCCCGCCTGCCACCGGGGCACTGTCAGTTTTTTGGTTTTCACTTTTTCTGTACTCATTGGGTTACATTGATTTTTTGAAAATTACTCCAGAACCAGCGGATGCAGTCTTTTTTCTCCGTGGCATAGAATGCCGGACGGCTGTTATCCCCTTTTCCAAATTTCTGGCAGATCACATTCAGGTTGCAATGCCCTTATAATCGTTCCACTGTATTTCCGGTATCCGGATCACTTCATCCCGGCTGACGGCCGGCTGCTCCAAAGCGGTATCGATATCGTTTTTAACCAGGTAGACGCCTTTTTCTATATTACAGACGGGATCGCCCCTCCGGTAACGGGACAGCTCCTTTTCATCCATAGTACGGATATGCCCGGCCTGCGGGTGCTCAAAATGCCCGTAGCCGGAGATATGCCGGTTGGAGCCTTCTTCCCGGCAGGTGACGCGCTCCGGATAACTCCGTCCTTGTCCAGGCTAAGGACAACATATTCCGGGCCGCCGCGGCGGCCGAAGGTGAAGACCATGCCCGGTTTTATTTCCTGTTTCATTTTTTTTCTTTCTTTTTTTGTCAGCATAGATCAGCCCGCCGTTATCCAGGTATACGTCCGTAATGGAAATAAAATAAATATCTTTGCGCCCGTACAGGGCTGTAGTTATAGGGTAATCGTCTTCATCATCGTCTTTTTTGAAAGTTATACGGCCGTTGTTTTCTGTAACGGCCCTTACAATCAGGGTTTTCATCTTTTCGAAGATTGTTTCTTCTTTGAATTTCAGCCTGTAATATTCCTGCTTCATATGCTCAGCATTTTAGTGTTTCGGTTATTCAAAAATCGCGCATATCAAAAATCTTCCGGATGTAGTCGCCAACCGCGCCTGCGATAGGACTGAAAGGGTCGCTTTCCAACGGCAGGGTCTTTAAGGCGAACACCGATCTGATCTCGCCGAGCAGCAGGCCGCGGACCCGGTCGCTCATTGTCCGCTCGACTACAACTTCGGTTTGTGGCCTGTGCATCGCCGGACAGGCCGGCAGGTTAAAGCCCCTGAGGGCATTTTTTACCCGCGAGAGAGAGGCCCCGTCGCTGTAGGAAATAATGATGCGGCGGTATCCATGCCTGTACCCCAGGCTGTACCGGAAACGCGTGGAGGGGAAATGGCTCCCCAGGATCGCTTTGATCTCCGGTAGCGGTGTTCTGACCGCCGGCTGAATGCTTGTTTCCATAATCTGTCATTTTTTTAGTTATGAATTTTAATTTATACGGAAAAACCATTGCAGGCATCCGTTTATTCTCAGGCAAAACAGCTTGCGGCGGTACCCCCGGACAAGGTTTTCAGGGAAAATACGACCCGAGCCCAAGAGGGCGAGGCGTGGAGATCTTTACCTGAAACGCCCGCAGGGCAGACCTTGGACCGGGGGAAAACCGCTGCAATAGCTTGCCTGGAGAATAAGCGGAGAACAGATAACCGGAGTTTCATGCAATTCCAGATGGGGATTTCACTGAAATCCGTTAATGAATCCCGGCCATCCAACTGTTTTTCGATTCCCTGCAGTTCTTCATAATCCTTAAAGAAGAGCTTTTTATGCTCTGTTCCCCTCTGTATTAAAGCCTGCTCCTGCCTGCCCTCCCGGATACAGTCCGCAAGGGCTGTAACTGCCGCAGATGGTATACGGCCCGGCTCCCGGCTTTATTTTGCCTGAAATTATATTCCGTATGTTCCATAATCCTATTTACCGTTTATTTCCTGTTGTATAATTTCCTGCCAGTCATTTATACAGCCCATATATACAGCGTGCGGATAGCGTCCTTTAAATATGGCATCTTTCACTAACCGCATGCCGTGTTTATTCAACGCCTTATTTATCCGGTCGTACTTCCTGTTGAATGACATAACCTTATCTTTTATAGTCTCTTTCATAATCTGTAAATTAAATTGTTAGAGTTATGGAAATAAATTCTACATTTTCTGACCGGGTGGGCTTTAACCTGTTGTATTTCTGTTTATTGAATCCATGCGATAAATTCAGCCGGGAATATTTCAAGCAGGTTTAATTGGTCCGGAGTATCTAAAAAAACGGATGCCGTTTCAATGGGTTGCCTCATGTCTTTACTATACGAATATTCCGGCCCGAAAGCGTTTATAGCATCTTTTATATAGTGTTTCTGTTCTGTTTTCATATTTGTAGGTTTAAAAGAAATTATGGTTTATCGTTCACGTATTTATACAGCATTTATACTCATAACTCCCTGTTTCAGCATTCGACAACCGCGGCTTCATCCACGTTCACCTCCTCCTTTTGCTTTTCTTTTTTATCCTGCTTATCACGGCCCTCTTCTATTTCCTTCAGGACATCCTGTATCCTGCGTTCCAGGGCGGACAGCTCTGTCCTGATCCGGCTCAGCTCACCGGCCTTCTTCCACGGGGCGGCGGCGATCTCCTCCAGCACGGCGCCCTCCTTTTCCAGGCAGGCGATCTCCTTGCTGAGTGGGGCAAGCAGCCTGTCCAGGCTGTCCAGCGCACGGATAAAGTTCGTGGCGGCCAGCACCGGATCCTGTGCCAGCGCACCGTTGTTATAGTTGTAGCGGCAGGCGCCACGGATATAGAAACGGTTGTATTTAGTTCCGTAATCCGTTGTATGGGTTCTGGCCTCTACCGTAAAGTCCAGCAGCGAGCCGATCCGAAGGTATTCCCCACCCGTATCGGCGCTCCGGCCGATAGCCATAAGCCTTTCCCCTGTCAGCTCCGGCGAAGCCCCGTCTTCGAAATTATCCAGTTTCAAAGGATTCGGCCTGAGCCCGTTCTCATCCCTTGCCAGAAGGGTTTCCACCACCAGGAGGTCTTTTTCGATCCCTTCCCGGCGCAGGCGCTTTTTGTCCAGTTCTCCCCGGTTGTATTCCAGGCTCCGGGCGGCATGGTCCCGCTGCCTGGAGTAACTCCTGTACTCTGCCTCCAGTACACCAACCCGGCGTTCCAGCTTCACCTTTTCCAGCAGGTCGGTATTGCCGGAGAGGATGGCCACATATTCCGAGTAATTCATTACCCCGTCCTCGTCCACAACCCCTTCGTCGATAATGCGCTTGCCGGCCGTGTTGGTCTTGAGCTGCGTGATAAAGGCCTGCTTGTTCTGCAACAGGTTGAACTTATAGGTATCCAGGCTGTTCCCGGAGGCATAGATGATAGTATCGACCTTGTTACCTGCATGGAGCTTGGCGACCTGATTACCCTTGCGGGCGGCACGTCCGCCGCGCTGCTCCAGGTCTTTGGGCGTCCAGGGAATGTCCAGGTTATGGGTGGCCACGGCACGGTCCGGGGCGTCGATGCCCGTGCCCAGACTCTTGGTATGGCCCATCAGGATCCGTATTACGCCCTGTTTGAAGTCCGAGATCATCGCCGC
>Ga0153940_1000933_pt1 | contig 13736 bp, 15 predicted proteins | sample TSNJ024MetaG_FD_104736 | JGI IMG/M metagenome (GOLD analysis project Ga0153940, IMG submission 104736) | Attine ant fungus gardens microbial communities from New Jersey, USA - TSNJ024 MetaG | ecosystem: Host-associated > Fungi > Mycelium > Unclassified | place: USA: New Jersey, Brendan T. Byrne...
CGCAAACGTTTGAGGGCGGTTTTAGTACCTGGTGAAATCCATTGCTTACGGAGACTTAAGCGCGAAGGCTTTCCTGAGCGCTTTAGTCGTAGTTAGCAATTAGTTCGCCAGGTACGTTGCCCGTGGTTTGCGGAAAGCACCGATCTTCCCGCAGTGGCGTCCTGGCAGCCAACATATTAAACTACTTAACTTCTTAAGATTCATCCATTGAACTATAACAACTTTCTGATTACAGACAGGAAAAGATCAGACCAAATATAAACAGCATATCTGGTCTAATCTTTTATAGGGTTTTGTCTTTAAGAATTGCAGGATCTTGAAAATGGCAGTTGAGGTTGGGTTTGTAGTAGGGGTTACCCACTACAATTACTTCCCAGTGGCTCAGCTATTTTCATAATGCTGAATACATCGTCTTCTTCAACAACTCCACATGTCTTTATATACTTATACGCATTATAGATGTATTCCCTACCTGTTCCTGTGAGTGGAAGCAAATTCTTTCTGCACTTCACGCATCGCAGCTAATTTCTTATGTAACGCTTCCACACTGTCAATAAATGCCCGAAAACACCTCGCAGGACATGACTGAACTGTAACCATCTTCCTTCTTTGCCATTTTCAATACCTATAATAAAAAGTGAAATGTAAAAAGTTTAGTAATGGGCTTGGTAAACTTTTAACAACTTTATAATACAGCATCGTTATTTTTTTGTCAATACTGTTTTGATATTTTTTTAACAACCTTTTATGCCTTTTAAAATCAAGTTAATCTCTCCTCTTCGGCATGATAATAATATATTTTATTGGACAATACCTCCTCTTTATTTAGAAAATGTTCATTCATGTCAGTAACCAGTTCTTCAAGTGTTTTGGTGGTAAATTTCCCTGAATCGGGCATAATGATGCATTCGTGAATGCTGCTTGGTAAGATAAAAAGATTTGACTTAAGCTTTTTAGCGATGTCTTTAAGTACGTTGGGATATAGGATACAGCCTGCGCCCAGATATTTATCCTGATTGGTGAGAACATACATCATATCATCCCCATCTTCTCCAGTCTCTTCTCCAAGGCAAGATGGCAGACCCTCTGTATCCGCAATATTCCGAATAATTTCCAGCATTGGCATAAAAACCGATGGTAATTTTTTTATGGTGTTTTCTATTGCTATTTGATGCAGCTCATCTATGGTGATACCCCAATTTTTCCGGTGCTGCTCCTGGATTAAAATGGTGGCTCCGCCAGGAATCTCCCGATCCACTTTGTAGTAAAATACAATAGCCAGATCTAAAAATGGCACATAGGGAACCTCTTTCAGCTGCTGCATGTTTTCCTCATAGTTCACGATTTTATAGCAGATATGCTGCCTGGCTATCTCAAGTTCAGTGAAAAATTCTGTTTTCCAGTCTTTCAGATGACTGCTTCGATATTCTTCTGCCATCATGTTAACAATCTCGGCAAGGGACTTTCCACTTTCATACATCTGAAAATACTCTTTCAGATAAAAAGTCGGTGATATGTTCTTCTGGTTACTGCGGATGATCATACCTTCTTTCATCAGGCCATTATTCTTAGGTATCAGATGAATTTCCACCCATACCTCACCTCCTAACTGTTGTTGAATTTGTTCTGTTACTGCATGCTTAAATACTTCGTAATTCAAAAAATCACCCTTTCTTTTTGTATTTGCAGATACTTTTAGTCTGCATGATAATCGTGTTAATGCCAAAAAGCCATCAACAAAGTGAAGATGAATGGTACAAATGCATATTTATAAAATACTTTGGAAAACTGCACGAGTGTGCATAAGAAATAAGACATTTCTGCATATTATGCCAAATGGATAACTGAGTATCCATTTGACACAGTCTTACTTTGAACTTAGATAATCGAACTTCAAACTATACTCGGGAGAGATATTCTCCGCTTCTTGTATCGATTTTGATTTTATCATCCTGATTCACGAACAGCGGTACATAGACAGTTGCTCCGGTTTCAACTACTGCCGGCTTGGTAGCACCCTGTGCTGTATCGCCTTTGAATCCCGGCTCTGTATCCGTAATCTCGAGCTCTACGAATAGCGGCGGCTCTACTGCAAACACATTTCCGTTATGAGAACAGATTTTTACCATTTCATTCTCTTTGACAAACTTCAGTGAATCGCCAATAGCATCAGCATTCAATGCAATCTGATCATAAGTCTCCATATTCATGAAATTATATAAATCACCATCGTTATACAGGTATTGCATATCTACACGTTCGATACGAGCCTGGGGAAATTTTTCAGTTGGGCGGAATGTTTTTTCTACTACACCACCACTAATAATATTCTTTAATTTAGTTCTAACAAACGCCGCACCTTTTCCAGGTTTCACGTGCTGGAACTCAATAATCTGAACAATATTACCGTCAATCTCAAGCGTAATACCGTTCTTAAAATCTCCTGCTGATATCATGTTGATATTCCTCCTTAATTGTATGCATACATACGCATATTACTTCACTATGCTATATTTTATAATATATGCAACTATTTTTCAACTAATTTTTGCATTAATCTAAAAAGAGTCGGTGCAGTGTGTTGTTTTTACTCACCATTGTTTTACTCACCACACTCCACCAAGGTACCAATCTCAATAACGATTTCAGATAAAGACTTTTCATCTGTAATCACCTGGAAATCACTGACTTTTTTATATATCGGCTCCCTTTTGGCCTGTAAAACCGTAATTTTTTCCCGCAGATCACCACCGTGCAGAATCGGTCTGGTGGTATCATCCTGCAGACGCTTTACCAGAATCTCGGTATCTGTTTTCAGATATACCACAACACCGGCCTGATTAAGAAGGGGCTGATTGACTTCCCGCATGGGAACACCCCCGCCGGCCGAAATAACATGGCGTTCTTTTAAATCAAGCAGTTCTTCCAGCACATCGGTTTCTATTTTCCGGAAATGCGGCTCACCATATTCAGCAAAAATCTCCGTAATTGGCATTCCTGCTTTTTTCACGATTTCATCGTCCATATCTACAAATGGAATCTTCAGTTCATAAGCAAGACTTTTTCCGACGCTGGTCTTACCGGCTCCCATAAATCCTATTAATACAATATGCTTCATCATACACCTCTTCGCCGCTGATAGAAAAAGAGTACTATTTTCTCCAGATAGCGTTTTAAAACAATCTGAATCTCTTCCTTGGGGTGGATGGGCTTGACTAAAATATTGCGGATGCCCGCTCTTTTTGCTCCCCACACATCGGTAAAGAGCTGATCACCGACAAATACCGTATTCTCTTTATTCGTCCCCATTACCTCCATCGCCTTTACATAATTCCTGATCGCCGGCTTATGGGCATCTTCGATGAACCTTACATCAACTTTTTCATTGAATGAAGAAACCCGCTCCAGCTGATTATTCGATAACAGGCAGCAGGCAAATCCCAGCTTCTTCAGACGTGAAAACAGCTGCATGGCCCGCTCATCTGCCGGTTCCCCATGAGGAACCAGAGTATTGTCAATATCAAAAATCAGTCCCCGGTATCCTTCCTTATATAACGCTTCAAAATCTATCTCATAGGCAGAGTCCATCCACTCATCCGGGAAAAAACGTTCAAACATCTACACCTGCTCCTTCTTTTTCACTGGCAGAAAATCCAATTGCGTTTCTGCTATTATAATTGCCATAAAAATCAATGTACACCCTGCAATCATTCGCCCTGTCAGACGTTCATCTAAAAAAATAATAGAAAATACTACCCCAAAAACAGCCTCTAGGGAAAGCAGCAGTGATGTAGTGCTTGGCGAAGTATATTTCTGTCCAACAGTCTGAAATAAAAATCCCAGGGCTGAACTAAACACCCCAAGATACAACATGGATATAACCACCGGAGAAGTAAATGCCCCCTGGGGAAATCCACCACCACCAAACAGTGCTGCAACCCATGAAAAAACCGCTGCAAAAAATAACTGCAGTACTGCAAGCAGCACCGGATCATGCTGCTTGGTAAAACGGTCTATATAAAGCATATGAAATGCAAATCCAAGACCACAGATCAGAGTTAATGCATCACCAATATTGATACTTAAATCTCCCTGCAAAGACAAAAATCCAATTCCCGTAATGGCCATAAATGCCGCTGTGATACAATATCCGTTGGGTTTCTTTTTGTTAATTGCCCAATGCAGGAATGGAACCAGCACCACATAGACCGTAGTCAAAAATGCATTTTTACCGGCTGTGGTATATTTACATCCAATCGTCTGCACCAGATAACTGGCAAACAGCAAAAATCCCAGTACCATCCCTTCTATGATCAGGGTCTTATTCAGATTCTTCAGCCTGTTTGCAAAAATGACGGCCAAAACCATGACGGCTATGGTAAAACGAAAAGCGAGCATATAGATTGGTGAAACCGCATCCAGGGAATTCTTTACTACAACAAATGCAAATCCCCATATTACTGCGGTTGCCAACAATCCTGCGCTCGCTAAAATATTAGTCTTTTTCTGAAAGGTGTTCATTTTACGGACCTCTTATCTACTATTCAAGAACGCCCTGGCGTTCGTATCTTCTTTCAAGATAAACTGTGATCAATGCAACACCTCTATCATACTGCTAACGTTCCTTTAATGCAACATAAGTTTCTGTTTCTTTCACGTTTTTATAGCCTGGACGAATGATTTTATCAGTATTGATCAACTCTTCCATACGATGCGCGCTCCATCCTACGATACGGGCGATGGCAAACATCGGGGTATATAATTCAAGCGGCAGATCCAGCATGCTGTACACAAATCCGCTGTAGAAATCCACATTGGCACTGACGCCTTTGTAAATGTGACGTTCTTCGCCGATAATCCTTGGTGCAAGCTCTTCAATCATGGCATATAACTTGTAATCCTTTTCTCTTCCCTTTTCATATGCCAGCTGCTCTACAAACCGCTTAAAGATAGTCGCACGTGGATCGGACATTGAGTAAACAGCATGGCCCATACCATAGATCAGCCCACGTTTATCAAAAGCTTCTTTGTGAAGCAGTTTTCTTAAATAGTCTTCTACCGTTTCCTCAGTTACCTTTCCTTTCAGCGTACTCTTCATATCTTCAAACATTTTCACTACTTTTATGTTCGCACCACCATGCTTTGGTCCTTTCAAAGATCCCAAGGCAGCAGCTATCGCCGCATATGTATCCGTTCCTGATGAAGAAACTACATGAGTGGTAAAGGTTGAGTTATTTCCTCCGCCATGCTCCATGTGAAGAACCAGTGCTAAATCCAGAATCTGGGCTTCGAATGCAGTATACTTTTTATCCGGACGCAGCATACGTAAGATATTCTCTGCCGTAGAAAGCTCCGGCAGCGGATTATGGATGTAAAGACTCTTGTCTTTAATATAGTGATTATATGCCTGATATCCATATACGGATAACATTGGGAATACACTGATCAGAGTCAGACACTGACGCATTACATTTGACAGAGAAATATCTTCTGCATCATTATCGTATCCATACAGCGTCAGCACGCTTCTGGACAACGTATTCATCATATCCTTACTGGGTGCTTTCATAATAACGTCTCTAACAAAATTCGTGGGCAGATCACACTGGTTAGCCAGAATCCTCTTAAAGTTTTTCAACTGTTCTTCGGTTGGTAAAGTTCCAAAAAGCAACAGGTATGCAGTTTCTTCAAATCCCAGCCGGTTCTCTTTAAGGAAACCCTGCGTCAGATCTTCTACATTGATACCACGGTAGTATAGTTCCCCTTCACATGGCTGCTCCTTCCCGTCTACATTCTTAAATGAAACAATATTGGAAATCTGGGTAAGTCCTGCTAAAACTCCCTTTCCATTAATATCACGAAGCCCACGCTTCACATCGTATTTTCCGTATAACGAAACATCCATCTTACTTTGTTCAACACAGATATTCGTCAATTCTTCCATCTCTGGTGTTACTTTCAACTTAAATGACATATAGAATTCCTTCCTTTCCGATTTAATTAAAGTCTTCTTAATACAGGTTCAGACTTATAGTCAAATCATAGCATTATACAATATGGTGTCAAGAAATATTCGTTCTATTATACACTAACCACATCTTCAAAACAATCCTGTAAATGTTAAATTACTGTAAATATAATTACCTTATGGTTACTATTCACAGCCTTACAGGCTGCGAACAGTAACACGCTTCGCGGGATACCGGATGTGAACAGTAACGCCTTATGTGCATGTTTGCCACACGTTTGGGACTTCCTTTCCGATACTTATGAAGGACAATTTTCCGCTTCATCAAATGTAAGTACCTTCCTATCCTTCTCTTTACGCCGCATTTTTCGGTTGAAAAAGTCTTTTACATCCTTCCAAAGTATATATACACCATACCCAAACAATACCATCATCGACATATAAAACCCTCCTATCGATCAAAAAAGCTTTCCGGTCCCTGGACGCCTGCTCCGAAAGCAAAGCCGCCACGGAAATGGCCGGATTTAAATTCTTCAAAGTTACGTCTGTACATCCGGGAATCTACACCCATTTGCTGTTCCATTTCCTGAATAACCTTCTCCAGCAATTCACTCAGAGTCTTCTGCTCTTCTTCACTTAAACATTCAAACAGCTTACAGGTGGCATCCTGCTGCTGCTGGGCTGTTTCTGCAGCTTTGCGTCCTTCTTCCGTCAATTTAATATTCATTACCCGCCGGTCGCTTTCCAGAGGGGCACGGGTGATGAACCCTCTTCGCTCCAGCTTTGTCAATAGTTCTCCTAAAGACTGATTCCGCATATCCAGCAGATATGCCAGTTCTTTCTGGCTAATCTCCGGTTTCAGCATAAGGACAGATAATACTCGTCCCTGTCCCCGGGAAGTATCACTGAATCTTCCCCCTCTCCTGCCATTATGATGTTCATATCTAAATAAGAGCATAACAGCACGGATAAACTGTTCCATCAAGTTTTTTTCATATTCGCTCATTATAATTCCTCCTTTTGTACGGTACCTTTCTTTCAGGTACCTTACTATTTATTATACAGGTACCTGACTAATTGTCAAGGCTTATTTAAATCCATTTTTATATTTTTTGTTTATTATTAAAATTAAGTGACCATACTGTTAAATGGTAGTAGTTAATGTTCACAGCCATAGGGCTGCGAACAGTAACACGCTTCGCGATGCACATAAATTATGCATTCTGCATAATTTCGCGCCGGCAATCCTCGGATTTTCTGTGACTTCCGCTTTGCTTCACTCACAAAAAATACCTCGCGGGATAGTGGCACCGAACAGTAACATGGTATTTTAGTTTTTCATTCAACGTTAATTTAATAAATGGATTGGAGTAAATATGAAGCTAACATTAGGTATTCCACAAGCGCTGCTTTATCACCGCTATCATGTATTGTGGAAGACATTTTTTGAACTGCTGGGAATAGACCTTATATTCAGCGGTCCTACTACGCAAAAAATCATGACCACCGGCGTAAATCTTGCGATTGATGAAAACTGCCTGCCCTTCAAAATTTTTCTGGGGCATGTGGAGGCACTGCGTGGTCGCTGTGATTATGTTCTGATACCACGAATTGAAAATTATGGATATGACAACATGATGTGTGAACGGTTTTTAGGGCTGTATGATACAGTGCATAACACTTTTCCTGATCTGCCGCTCCTGAATTATAACGTTTGCGGCACCAGACATCAGGATGAAACCAGAGCATTTGTGCAGATGGCTAAGGAGCTTGGGTACTCACCGGCTACTGGTCATTATGCTTATACAAAAGCCAGAAAACTGCAGGTTGACCAGGAAAACCACCGCTGTGAACAACAAGCACAAAAGCTTATTACATCGGGCGGCCTTAAAATACTGATTGCCGCTCAGCCTTATATCACCCATGACTCTTTGTTAGCCGGACAGCTAAGTCAAATTCTTTCTGAACTTGGAGCCAACATATTTTATTCGGATCAATGCTGCCGGTCAACTGCGCTCCAGGCAGCAGATTCCATCACCCCTAATCTGTTTTGGATGATGAACAAGGAAACCGTTGGGGCGATACAAATGCTGAAACCACAAATTGACGGCATTATCTTATTAACGGCCTACCCCTGTGGTACGGATGCTCTGGTCAATGAGCTTATCATCCGCCGGATCAAGAATCTGCCAATGATACAGATTGTGATAGATGAGCATCAAGCCCAGGCCGGGCTGCAAACCAGGCTTGAAAGTTTTATCGATATGCTGCAAGAAAGGAGGCGTCTGCATGCCTGAACAACTTATCTTTAGTTTTCCACATATGGGAAACTACCATATCATTCTCAAAGGTCTGATCGAAGACCTGTACCCGGGTGCAGCTGTCCTGCCCCCGCCGCCGATCACCAGCCGGACACTGGAGCTGGGGGCACGCTATAGCCCTGATTTTGTCTGTGCTCCCTTTAAATACAATTTGGGGAACTTCATCGAAGCACTAGACGCCGGTGCTAACGTGCTCTTACAGACCGGCACCGGATGCCGCTTCGCATACTACGGTGAAGTGCAAAAACAAATTCTGCAGGATTTAGGCTACGATTTCACTATGCTCTGCCTGGCTCGTGAGAACGCCCGGCCGCGAAATGCCTACCAACTTCTGCAATTAGCTGACTCAAAGCTCAATCCCGGCCGCTTTTCACGGGCATTCGGCCTGGCCATTAAAAAAATATTACTAATGGATGAAATAGAGAACTACATCCGGCAAAATGTTGGTTTTGAAACCGTCCCCGGTTCCTTCACTGCATTGCACTCCCAATTTCTGCAGGATTTGGGCAATACAAAGACATTCCTGCAGATCAGCACACTGCATAGGCAATATATGAAACTTCTGGCACAGGTAAGTGTGAATATGCCGGCTGAGCCTCTTTGCGTAGGAATCGTCGGCGAATTATATACCCTCATGGAACCTTTCAGCAACTTTTATATTGAGAGGGAATTAGCAAAATCACAAATCAAAGTCAGTCGAATCATGAGCGCCACATTTTTACTGCTTGGAAAAAAAGATAAAAAAAGCCTCCGGCAAGCCAGCCGGTATTTAAAGTATCCGGTGGGTGCCAATGGCGTGGACAGTGTTGCCCAATGCAAGCAATATTTTGAAGCCGGATATGATGGAGTTATTCATATGAAATCTTATGGCTGCACACCGGAGATAAATGCTATGCCCGCACTTCAGAATCTGAGCCGGGACTATAGCAGTCCGGTCATGCATTTGAGCTTTGATACGCAACTTAACGAGACGGGGATCCAGACGCGTCTGGAAGCATTTGTTGATATGATTCGTATGAGAAAGGGGATTTTACTTGCTTAAGACAGTTTATCTGGGAGTAGATATTGGCTCTATTTCCACAAAAGGAGTTCTGATCAATAAAGAAAACGAAATCGTTGCACAGGAATATCTGTGGACGAAAGGCAATCCAATCGCAGCTGTGCAAAAGCTGATCTTTTCACTGCGTCAGCAGATCGATGATAACTATACAATTGCCGCTGCCGGCACTACCGGGTCAGCACGTAAATTGATCGGAGCTATGATTGGTGCTGATGTGGTTAAAAATGAAATTACTGCCCATGCAGTGGGCACCTTGTCGCGCCGTCCGGATGTACGGACAATTCTGGAGATCGGTGGACAGGATTCTAAGATTATTTTATTAGATAACGGTGTGGTAGTCGATTATGCCATGAATACCCTTTGTGCGGCCGGAACCGGAGCTTTTTTATCCTCTCAGGCAAGCCGTCTGGGCATTGCGGTGGAGGAACTTGGCACGGTGGCTTTGACCGCCTCTTCACCCTCTAAGATAGCTGCACGCTGCACCGTATTTGCTGAATCTGATATGATTCATAAAGCCCAGGCCGGACATAAGAAGGAAGATCTGGCCGCCGGACTTTGCAGCGCCGTAGTCAGCAATTACTTAAACAATGTAGCCAAAGGCAAACATCTGCAAGAACCGGTTGTATTTCAGGGCGGGGTAAGTAAAAATAAGGCTGTGGTACAGGAATTCATACACCAGACCGGTATGGAAGTGGCGGTAGATGAATGTTCTCATTTACTCGGTGCGGTTGGGGCAGCTATCCTCTCCAAATCAGCTCACCGCGTCACTGCGTTTCAACCGGATATTGCCGGATTCAGTTATCATACAACTGCGACTGAGTGCAACGGATGTGCAAACTGCTGCGAGATTGTATCCTTTTACCGAAATGAAGAACTGATCGATGCCTGGGGGAATCGCTGTGCCAAAGGGGAACATTCAAAAATGAAAATTAGTTAATGAATCCTCTTTTCAAAAATGCCTCAAGGTTCTTGCTGCGAGCGGCTCGTCAATTTTGCTGACATAATAAATCTGAGCCGCTCTTACTATTAATTTGATTAATTGTCTCTCTCGTTACTTTTTCCATCCCAGCAATCCAACCTGCATATAAGACACCCACAGAATTTCCACAACGCTAAATCCACATATCTTCATAACCTCCATGTGCTCCGAAATAGATATAGGGTAATAATCCTTTCCATACCGGTTGACATGGTCTTTACTGCTCTCATAGTCCTTTCCGCATTTCATCTGATAATTCTGCCATCTCTGCAAATATAATGCTTCACCTGCACTGCTTTCCGGAGAAAAATTTTCAAACGTAATAAAAATCCCGTTATCCTTTAGAGCATTATAGCTATTTTTAATGGCTGCTGTTCTTTCCGCCCGACTGGCATAATGATTAACTTGTATTGCTGTCACAATATCAAATTCATCATTATAATTCAATTCCTGTGATGATAATGTGATGAATTCCATACCGGGCAAAGAAAATCTTTGTTTTGCAACTTCAAGCATTTCTAAAGAAATATCGCAAAAAACAAACCTTTCAATATCCATAACGCCAAGTGCTTGTTCCGCCATCTTTCCCGTACCGCATCCGATATCAAGCCATGACAAATGTCTTTTATTTGCAGCTGTAACAACATCTATTACTTGTTTATAAATTTCCTCATAATAAGGAATCGTTCGCATAATATTATCATCATACTCTTTCGCATTAAATGCAGATCTATTATCGTTCATCGCCCCACCCTGTTATCTGTTTCGATTCCTAGTGTATCATCCTCGAATTAACCAGACGTATTGTTGTGCCTTTCTTTCTCCTAAATTTTATATTGGTACAATCCATGCCGGTTGCAGTACACATAGATATATCCATGACCTCGGATCAGAAAGTCTGCTTCCGGACTTTGCTCGGGATACAATTTCTTCATTCCCATACAATCCAGCGTTGCATAAGCAATAAATGAAATATAATGTGTTTTAGACATTTCATGATTCAACGAAATAATCGCCAATCCTTCAAATTTACTAATTTTAATCTCATGTTCTTCATCCGGTTCTTCCGCTTCCTGAGCCGGTAATACAATCCCACAGCAACTGTATACACCTTCACCCATCGCATGAATTACATTTCCACAAACCGGGCAGATATAGAATTTCCCTTTCAATACTTTACTGGCAACATTTTGATTGACCACATATTCCCCCGCCATTAACTCTACCAGCGATACATTCAACGCCTTGGCCAAGGATTCTAAAATTGTGATATCCGGCAAACCTTTTTCTGTTTCCCACTTTGAAATTGTTTTATCGCTAACTGCTAATTCCTCTGCCAGTTGCTTCTGAGTATATCCTTTTCTTTCCCGCAGAGTTCGGATATGATTTCCTGAAATATAATGCTGCATTTTGTTCCCTCCATTCTTGTTAAGACTCATCTTACCGAAAACTTTAAGTCTTTACAACCTACGCTCCGTAGAATGGGGCTTTTCATTTCGCACAGCCAGGGACAATGACCCTCTGCCGCGTCCGTCAGTCAAAACACTCTCCCTTTCATCTCACTTTCAGCACACTGATTGCCGCATAATGAAGTATATCAAACTCCGCTGGCACCATTGCTTCCAATAGTGCCATATGTTCTCTATCAAACCGTCCTACTTCTGCTTCCGTTAATGAAGCTCCGATACCACGGCAGGCTTTCATCCGTCCATTCCAACTTTCCCTGGTAAATGGTACTCTTAAATCAAAAACTTCTTCCTTTTCAATCTCAAAGTAATCATGGTAAACTTCCGGTATATTAATGTAATGTCTTGTTTCCCTACATCCTGACCACGACGGATTGTATCGCAGAACCAGTTCCTCACTTTTGCCGGCGATCATATCCTCAAAGGGAAGCCATGCCATATACAACAGCAGCAGTTTTCCGGACTCTTTCAGCATCTTTTTCGCCAGCGGTGCGAATTTGAAATGGTCAAAATAAAAAAAGCACTGGCATGCTGTTATAACATCAAATGACTGTTCTGGAAAAACACTGACTTCGGCAGGTAAACACCGAAACTCAATATCCATCCCGCCGGCAGCAGCCAACTTTTTAGCTTGATTAATTTGCTCTTCAGAAATATCTGTCCCTACAAACTCTGCTCCATATTGATACAAATTACGCGGCAACACCCCTGTTCCCGTTCCCAAATCCAAAACTTTCTGACCATTTATACAAAATCCCAAATCCAGAATCTTTTGATAAAATGCAGGCGGATAGATATCCCTGTATTTTGCATAATCTTCCGATGCTTTTCCCCAATCAAATCCTTTTCCGTGGTCAATTCTTTTATCCTCTATCATAACGTCCTCCCTTCAAATAAGCCATTGAATAAATGCTGTTTTATCGCACATTCCGGATAGCTCATTTCTGGTTACTGTTCACTCCGTGACCAGCAACACGCTTCGCAATGCAATTCTTGACTTTCTATCTTCTACATGCTATTATAATTATAGAAAAAGAGTAATCGCCCAACAGGGTTGACCTCACAGAATCAATTTAAAAAACTGTCCTGGCTCGTCAAAGTCACAGGGCAGTTTTTACTTGCGTTTGTCTATGTAAGACAGTAGCACAATTATAAGCGTTCCAAAAGCTATCATTACTGAAATCGCCTCAAATATACTCATTTGCACCACCCCCTTATCCTTTGTAGAATAAGAGGTCACTACCCTATGCACGATTACTCCTGTGAAAATTCTACCATACTCTAATGCAACTTTCAAGAAATCTTTTGCTTACTTTTACTTTGCGCTGCATCTGGTATCCATCTTGTTTTTATCATGCTGAAATGATGTTACAAACCCAAAACATTCCTGTCCAAATTCAAGGAGTGAATGAAGTGAAATGTCAAATAAGCCATTGAATAAATGCTGTTTTATCTTTTTGATTATAGCCCGCATTTTCGTAAAAAGCTAAAGTGTTTTCTTTTTTTGAACCAGTTAACAGCATTATCTTATAGCACTCATTTCCTATCGCTATATCTTTGGCAAAATCAAGTACTTGTGTTGCATATCCTCTATTACGGTAATCTTCATGGGTAATAACATTTTCTATAAGAGCATACGGTTTCTGCCCATAAGTCAGATTTTGAATAACAACAAGCACGCAAGAAGACACTATCTTTTCATCTGCAATTCCAACAACAATGTGGTGGTCTTTATCTATCAGAATTTTCTCCCATAGCTTCCTGATTCTATTGTCAATCTCTGGCATTGGATTATTATGTAAATGTGTATATAATACAAGGGGCTGTCGGGAAATAGATAGCCTAAAACAGGAGACATTGTGGCTCATGCGAGCCACAATGTCTCCTGTAAATTTGCCCTAAAAAGAGAAGAAAGATGGCTAACGACAACCATCTTCCCTCC
>Ga0153940_1000935_pt1 | contig 13701 bp, 8 predicted proteins | sample TSNJ024MetaG_FD_104736 | JGI IMG/M metagenome (GOLD analysis project Ga0153940, IMG submission 104736) | Attine ant fungus gardens microbial communities from New Jersey, USA - TSNJ024 MetaG | ecosystem: Host-associated > Fungi > Mycelium > Unclassified | place: USA: New Jersey, Brendan T. Byrne...
ACATAGGAACGAATCTGATTTCCCCAGCCGATTTCTTTTACCTCTCCCCGGATATCCGAGAGCTTTTCCACATTTGCTTCCTGTTTTATTATATACAGCTTGGCTTTCAGCATCTGCATAGCCTTGTCCTTATTCTGAAACTGGCTTCTTTCATTCTGGCACTGCACAACAGTTCCTGTGGGAATATGGGTGATGCGGATAGCCGATGAGGTTTTATTAATATGCTGTCCGCCGGCACCGCTGCTCCTGAAGGTATCAATCCGCAGGTCTTTTTCATCAATATCCACATCTACATCATCTTCGATATCCGGCATCACATCCAGGGATACGAAGGATGTCTGGCGTTTCCCCTGGGCGTTGAACGGGGATATTCTTACCAGACGGTGAACTCCTTTTTCCGACTTCAGATAGCCATAGGCGTTGATGCCGTTTACCTGGAATGTCACGGACTTGATACCGGCTTCATCACCATCCAGGTAATCCAGTACTTCAATGGTAAAGTCTTTTTGCTGGGCCCATCTGGTATACATACGGTAAAGCATGCTGCACCAATCGCAGCTTTCTGTTCCGCCGGCTCCGGCATTCAGCTTTAGTATGGCGTTGTTTTTATCATACTCGCCGGAAAGCAGCGTACTGATCCGCAGTTCCTCAAATCCATTGATAAATTCGGTGATCTCTCCGCGGATATCCTCAGCAAGACCACTGTCCTCTTCTTCATATCCCATTTCAATCAGGGTCAGGATATCATCATACTGGGTTTCCAATGTCTTGAATGTGTCCACGGTATCCTTAAGATTCTTCAGTTCTTTCATTTTCTGGTTGGAAACTGCAGGGTTATCCCAGAAACCGGGAGCTTCCATTTCCATCTCCATTTCTTCAATCCTCTTTGCCTTATTATCTAAGTCAAAGTGAATCCCTCACTTCCGCTAAAGGAGTTTCGTAGGCCTGTATTTCTGTTTTCATCTGGTCCAGTTCAATCACTTAACGTCACCTTCTTTCTTTTTCATAAATATTGTTATGTTTTCTGGTTAACCTATTTACGGCCGCAGCATTGCTTGTACTTCTTACCGCTGCCGCAGGGACATGGATCATTAGGGTATATCTTGGCATTTTCCCGCTTTACGGGGCCTTTGGGCAGGGACTCATCTTTATTGGTTCCGGTTACCTTGGCTACCTGTTCCCGTTCCACCTTCTGTTCAATCTTGATACGGAACAGCAGTCTGACAGTTTCTTCCTTGACATTCTGGGTCATTTCATCAAACATGTCATAACCGCTCATTTTATATTCCACCAGCGGATCTCTCTGCCCGTAAGCCTGGAGACCGATTCCCTGGCGCAGCTGGTCCATGTCATCAATATGAGCCATCCACTTCCTGTCAATCACCTTTAATAAAATAACACGTTCTATTTCACGGATAGCCTCCGGATCCGGGAATTCTGCTTCCTTGCTTTCATATAATTTTACCGCTTCTTCCTTCAGCTGATGCTGGATGCTGCTCTTTTTGGGCTTCTGTACACGGTTGGCGGAAAGGGGCTTTAAGGGTATCGTTGGCAGAAGCAGGGAATTTAATTCATTAAAATCCCAATCCTCCACATCTGCGTCATCGTTAATACTGATATCCACACAATTATCGGTAATATCCGTAATCATCTTGTAGATAACATCCCGCATGCTTTCGCCATCCAGTACACGGCGCCGTTCATCATAGATGATCTCTCTCTGTTCGCTCATGACACGGTCATATTCCAGCAGGTTCTTACGAATGCCAAAGTTGTTGTTCTCTATCTTCTTCTGTGCGGATTCAATGGCGTTGGTCAGGGATTTATGTTCAATCTCCTGTCCTTCCGGTATGCCCAATGCATTGAACATACTGATCAGACGCTCTGAACCAAACAGACGCATCAGGTCATCCTCAAGGCACATATAGAACTTGGATTCACCGGGGTCTCCCTGGCGGCCGGATCGTCCTCTCAGCTGGTTATCAATACGTCTGGATTCATGGCGTTCCGTACCTACAATTTTAAGACCGCCTGCTGCCCTGGCTTCCTCATCCAGCTTAATATCCGTACCGCGGCCTGCCATATTGGTGGCGATGGTAACCGCACCGTGGATACCGGCGTCTGCTACAATCTCTGCCTCCATCTCATGGAATTTGGCATTCAGCACCTTATGCTTGATTCCCTGCTTTGTCAGCAGACGGCTCAATTCTTCACTGGCTTCAATGGTTATGGTACCAACCAATACCGGTTGTCCTTTTTTATTGGCCTCCTCAACTGCATCAACGATAGCCTGCAGCTTTTCTTTCTTTGTCTTGTATACGGCATCCTGCAGATCATCGCGGATTACAGGTTGATTGGTGGGAGTCTCTATTACATCCATTCCATAAATCTCGCGGAATTCATTTTCTTCTGTCAACGCCGTTCCGGTCATACCGCATTTCTTTTCAAACAGGTTGAAAAAGTTCTGAAAGGTAATGGAAGCAAGGGTTTTACTTTCCCTTTTTACCTTTACATGTTCCTTGGCCTCTATAGCCTGATGCAGACCATCGGAATAACGGCGGCCCGGCATAATACGTCCTGTAAATTCATCTACGATCAATACCTGGTCATCCTTAACCACGTAATCCTGATCCCGAAACATCAGATTGTGTGCACGCAGTGCCAGGATAATATTGTGCTGGATCTCAAGATTCTCCGCATCTGCAAAGTTCTCAATATGGAAAAACCGCTCCACCTTTTCCACGCCGGCCTCGGTCAGGTTAACTACCTTATCCTTTTCGTTTACAAGGAAGTCCCCGGTTTCCTCCTGTACCACACCCATAATGGCATCCATTTTGGTCATTTCCTGTACATCCTCACCGCGCTTCATCTGTCTGGCAAGGAGATCGCACATTTCATACAGTGCCGTGGATTTACCGCTTTGCCCGGAAATAATCAGCGGTGTTCTGGCTTCATCTATGAGTACGGAGTCAACCTCATCGATGATGGCATAACTTAATTCCCGAAGCACCAGCTGCTCCTTATAGATTACCATGTTGTCTCTCAGATAATCAAAACCAAGCTCATTATTGGTCACGTAGGTGATATCACAACGATATGCTTCCTTACGTTCCTCCGGAGTCATGTTGTTGAGCACCATGCCCACCTTCAGACCCAGAAATTCATGAACCTGTCCCATCCACTCAGCATCACGCTTTGCCAGATAGTCATTGACAGTTACAATATGCACCCCTTTTCCTTCCAGGGCATTCAGATATGCGGGAAGTGTGGACACCAGCGTCTTACCTTCACCGGTACGCATCTCGGCAATACGTCCCTGATGCAGTATAATACCGCCAAACAGCTGTACCCGGTAATGCTCCATATTCAACGCTCTTTTCGCTGCTTCCCTGACCACTGCATAAGCTTCCGGCAGCAGGTCATCCAGCGTCTCTCCGTCTCCCAGACGCTTCTTGAACTTCTGGGTCTTTCCTTTTAATGCTTCATCGGAAAGTGCCTGCATATCAGGTCGTAAGGCTTCGATTCTATCAACAATCGGAGCAATCCTTTTCAGTTCTCTCGTACTGTGCGTACCAAAAACTTTCTCGATTACTTTCATTACAAGCTCCTATCTGCCCGTTTCAGCAGGCATATAATATTTGTCCGGCATAATTTCCAAACCTTATTCTAACAGATTTGAAGCATAGATTCAACTATTCAATCTTTACAATCATAAAACAATTTGTAAAGATTTTGTAAAGTTTGACAGAATACATCAAAATAGGTATAATTATCTACATGATGTTACCGGTATTCCTCCTATATCAGAAAGGTGGTATTATGAGAAGGCTTTTATCTAATCAACTGACACCCGGAATGGTGGTTGCGCAAGATGTCCTGAGTTTTGATAATCAAATGATTCTGGCAAAAGATACAGTATTAACGGATAATATTATCTTAAAACTTAACATGTATGATGTGGTATTCGTTAATGTTCATGATAAAATCGTACCTGTGCCTATTATGGATCCGCATGTCTCCTCTTATTCTGAGCGTGTCAGGAAAAGTGAAGATTTTCAGAAGTTCAAGGAAAAATATGAAGATGAAGTAAGTTCTTTCAAAGATATGCTGAATAATGTGGTGGAGCGTAATATTACCCTGGATGTTAATGCCCTGCTTCAGGAATCCCTGGCTATCATTAAAAGTACGGACGGAAAAACCGGTGTACTGGATATGCTGCAGAATATGAGGGAATATGATGATTCAACATTTGCCCACAGCCTGAATGTGGGACTGATTTGCAATATATTTGCGGGATGGCTGAAGCTTGGGGAAGAAGAAACGAACATGGTTACTGCCTGCGGGCTTCTGCATGATATCGGAAAACTCATGATCCCCCATCATATCATTGCCAAACCCGGTAAACTGACTGACACAGAATATGAATCCATTAAAAAACATCCCCAGCTTGGATATCATTTATTAGCTTCACAAAATACGGATACAGCCATTTGCAATGCAGCCCTGATGCATCATGAACGCTGCGATGGTACGGGTTATCCGCTGAAGCTGCACCGGGAACAACTCAGTGGTTACTCCAAGATCGTATCAATCGCAGACGTATATGATGCTATGACTGCCGCCAGAGTTTACCGCGGTCCTTTGTGCCCTTTCCATGTAATACAGGTGTTTGAAGATGAAGGCATCCAGAAATATGATGTGGGATACATTTTAACCTTTTTGGAAAATGTGGCAAATACATATATTGGCAACCGCTGCAAACTCAGCGACGGACGGGAAGGAACCATTATTTTTATCAATAAGAATAATTATTCCAGGCCTATGGTTCAATGTGAAGACGAATATGTAAATCTTGCTGAACGAAAAGGAATGTCTGTAATGTATCTGTTATAGTATGGCCAGGAATCATGTTCAGGAATCCAATACTCCTTTAACCGGATTCCTCTTCATAATCGGCTGTACCTGGTAATCTGACTTGATTTCTTCATACGCCCTTGACTTACTGCTGCGTTCAAAAGCTGTCATCACTTCCAGGACGTGCAGGGTCTGTTCGCAGCCTGCACGGAAGAATCTGTTGGCTTCTATTGATTTTGCCATATCTGCCAGACCAAGAGCGCGGCTGTTGTCAGCATAATCAAACAGCAGCGGCATTTCTTTCATTTCTTTTTCTTCCTGTCTCAGCAGGTAAATCGGTCCGCTGAAAGTATTGGGGTCAGGAACCAGAAGGGTTCCCTCGGATCCATATATTTCAAATCTTGCCTGACCTGTATTATGTACATCAAAGGTGGTAAACAGTGTTCCTGTAACGCCGCTTTCAAAATCCAGGATTCCTGTTACATAGGTGGGAACCTCCACATCCACTACAGTTCCTGCATAAGGCTGGCTGGTAATCGTTCTCCGGGCAAAGGATGTCTTAGCTACGCCGGTGACTCCCTGTATTCTTCCAAGAAGGTTAACCAGAGCGGTCAGATAGTATGGTCCCATATCCATCATAGGACCGCCGCCATGCTTATAATAAAATTCCGGATCCGGATGCCAGCTTTCATGGCCGCGGCAGATCATAAAGGCTGCGGCTCCCACAGGCGTCCCGATAAATCCGTCTTCAATCAGTTTTCTGCAGGTCTGGATACCTGCTCCCATAAACGTATCAGGAGCACCGCCCAGCATCAGGTTCTTCTCTTTTGCCAGCTCCACAAGAGCCCTGCCTTCTTCCAGTGTTGCCGCCAGCGGTTTTTCCGAATAGACATGCTTTCCGGCAAGCAAGGCTGCCCTGGTTACATCATAATGTTCGTAGGGTCTGGTCAGATTCAGCACGATGTCTATTTCATCATCGGCAAAAAGTTCTTCCATGGTGTCATATAGCTTTGGCACATTGTATTCTTCCCTGGCTTTTTCTGCTTTTTCCTTTACCAGGTCACAGACTGCAGTCAATTCGATTTCCTGGAATAATTCTGTGATGTTTTTCAGGTAAATACCGCTGATGGCACCTACCCCAACCATTCCTATTTTAATCATAGCAACTCCTTTCTGTGCGCTCTGCGCACTGTTTAATACATTTTTGCGGTGTTCAGGAAGCGCTCTGCTGTAAGCTTATGTTCCTTAACATATGCTTTGCCTTCTCCTGCCCATATCATACCCCGTTCCATCATTACCTGAGCGGAGGGTGAATTGTCAAACACGTCGTCATGATGCCCGAGAGAGGTATAGAATACCCTTCCATTTCCCCAGAATTTCGTCCAGGCAACCGGCATGTCTACCGTTTTATTGGATATATGATAGTAATTAACACTGGGGAACCGTGTGGTTGCCAGAACCTCAATCGCTGGGTCTATATGCAGATAATAGTGCTCACTGCATACTTTAAAGTCTTCAATCCCTTCCGTTATGGGGCTGGAACCATGGCAGACATTTACCATATATTCAATTCCGTCTCCGCCGGGATGGCTTACCCACTGTCCGCCTGTCATGAACTGCCACTCCGTATCCTGTCTGAAGGAATCGCACATCCCTCCATGGCATCCGGCGAGGCCCACGCCCTCTCCCACTGCAATGGACAGATTCTCCACATATTTACGGTCGATTTCTCCCATTGTCCAACATGCAACCACCAGATCCAACCCTCTTAAGACTTCCAGATCAGCAAGGCAATCCAATGTATCGGAAATCACCGCCTCATATCCGTTTTTCTCAAGCAGGGCTGCAAATCTTTTGGAGGTAAGCTGCGGTTCGTGTCCATCCCAGCCTCCCTGAATGATCAATGCTTTCTTTGCCATATCTTAGCTCCTTTCCGCGCTTTCCCGCCGGTTTTCCATTTACTTTCAGGCCAATAATCAGCCTGACAAGTTATTATCAGGCACAGCTTTATATCCTGCATTTAATGCCATGTCCTTCTTCCTGTGCACGAAAGACCTGCTCAATTACTTTCATGACACGAAGTGACTGTTCCGGTTTCACAATCAGTTCTTCCTTTCCCTCCATTACAGCAACAATATTCTTATAGTAATCACTCCAGTCAGTCTGAACCTGGGGCAGTTCACTGACTTCTGTGGTATAGCTTGGCCGCGGTGCCATGGTTCTGGTGGGCCCTGCCTCGGTATAGACAATATCATCTGACCACTCCAGCTCAGCATCCTCTTTGAGGCTGACAATCTTACCATTACAGCTAAAGTCTTCCACAAGGATCGTTCCGCCAGTACAGGAAACATGCCATCTGGGAAGGTTAATCAGACAATTGGTTGACATCTCGCAAACGGCGGAAACTCCATTTTCAAACCGCAGCATAACCTTAATGTTATCATCTACTTCTTCCGAATAGAAATTAAATAAATGGGCATCCACGGATACAACCGGTGAATCGATCAGATCCAGAAACTGGTCGATCAGATGAACGCCCCAGTCAAGTACCATTCCGCCGCCGTTTACCTTGTGCCCGCGCCAGCCATGCATCGCTTGTCTGGAGCCTTGTACGCGGCTTTCAATAAAATATGGATTTCCCACTTCCCCGTTGTTTAACAAGGTTTTTATGATGATATAATCCTTATCCCATCTGCGGTTCTGATGGACTGAAAACAGTTTTCCCGTCTCCTTTGCCACTTCCATGATCTCTTCCAGCTCTGCCGCATCCATAGTTACCGGCTTTTCACAGACAACATTTTTCCCGGCTTTCAGACATTGGATTGCATAATCTTTATGGAAATTATTAGGGGTAGCCACTGTTACCAGGGACACTTCCTGATCCGCCAGTAATTCTTCCACAGATTCATAAATGTACAGACCATCCTTTTTAGCCTTGTCCCTGGCTTCCTGTCTCACATCATAAATTCCCTTGACGGAGATATCTTTAATTCTTTCAGCGACATTTTCTACATGCCAGCCCCCCATACCTCCGTATCCAATCACTGCCATTTTGTACTTCATCTTTATTTCCTCCTTATAAAAACAAATTGAATTCTGCATATCAAAACTATTTGGTTCTTATATTTACCAAAAAAGCTTAACATCCTATCTTGTAATATAACAGATTGCAGGTTATAATACGTGACATAGCGCATTAAAAATCAGACAAATATTGCGAGGATGGGGTTAATGAATTTATTTTATGAAGAAAATGCCGACCGTTTTATCTTTTATACTTCTTACAACATGTCATTTCCGGAGCATATACACATTGGCCTGGAGCTTTATTACTGTGAAGAAGGTTCATTAGACGTAATGATCGGCAGTCATCAAAGACACATGGCGCCCGGTGAACTGGCTATTGCTTTCCCCAACCAGATACACGCTTATTCTTCTGATCATATTCCTACGGGTAACCGGGGAATTATGATTCTCTGTCCTGCAGAAATGAGCGGGGAATTCCTGCCGCAATTGATCAAAAACCAGCCTGAATATCCATTTCTTACTGCTGACCATATCCATGAAGATGTTATCTATGCCCTCCGCTCCCTGCTGCAGACGCCTCCTGACCATGAGGAAAACCGCTCTGTAGTCCGCGCTTATATGCAGCTGATACTGGCACGTATCCTTCCTTATATGAAACTCAGGAAAAATAAAGACAGCCAGCCGCCCGGACAAACAGCCCAGTTAATTGCCTATCTTTCGGAGCACTACACAGAACCGGTCCAGCTGGATATCCTGGCCGAGCAGCTTGGAATCAGCAAATACAGCGTTTCCCGCATTTTCAGTGAAAAACTGCATACCAGCTTCAGCAGATACTTAAATACCCTGCGGGTTGACTATGCCAAGCACCTTCTGCAGGGCAGCGATATGGATATCCTGAGTATCAGCGAATTATGCGGATATGATAATCCCCGCACCTTTAACCGGGAATTCAAAGCGATCTGCGGCTGCCGGCCCAGGGAGTTTCGTCAGAAATATTTATTAAACAGATAACAGTAACTATTCGGCAAGTCCTAAATATCGATTTTACTTAAATTTTCAATAGCAGCATCATAATCAAAATCTGCTATGGCATCTTTGGCATTTTTCAGCAAGCCGTTGATTTCCATACCGTAATCATACGCTGTCAGACTGTCTAATACCTGGACAGCCAAATCCCCATCAAAATCATTAGCTGCATCCAGTGCCGCCTGAACATTTTCCAGTAAATATCCCGTATCACCCTGCGGTCTGCCAGCCGCGGTCTCCTCCTTCGGGATGATTGCCGACAGCTGTTCATGCAGGAAACGGAGACTTTGCAGAAAAGCCGGGAAATCCTTCTCACAGTCTTCCAATTCCATGCTTTTTGATGCCATTTCCAGTCTGGCAGCTGTTTCTGAAAGCTCCATTACGCCTATGGTAGAAAGAGAGGATTTCATGCCATGTACAGATATGGCAAGATTATGTAAATCCTTATCAAATAAAAATCCCTCCATTTTATCGCATTCCCCGGGCAGTTTCTTGTAAAACAGCTCTATTGTTTCCTTATACATATCCGCCATATTGGAGACCCGGCCCAAACCAATTTCCGTGTTGATGCTGCCTGTTTTCCTGATGGCATCTAAAAAACTGTCCTGATCCGGCTTTTCATTATCATCATATGGCATATCCCCAGGCACTTTCTCCTGATCCGGCTGATCCAGGACTTTATCAGGAGGCAGGCTGTCACGGAGTATCACAATCAATTCTCCTGTTTCAATAGGCTTTGAAAGAAAACCATTGAATCCGTTCAAAATAAACATTTCTTTTGCACCGCTGACCGCATTTGCCGTTAGTGCTATGATGATCAGTTCCTCATACTTTCCGCCCAGGCTTCGGATTTCCTTTGTCGCTTCGACACCGTCCATTTCCGGCATCATGTGATCCATAAAAACAATGTCATAATCATTTTTCTGAACCATTTCGATGGCTTCCCGGCCGGAAAGGGCTGTCTCAGCATCGATTGTAAACAGTCTAAGCAGTCCCAGGGCGACCTTGAGGTTGAGCTCGTTATCGTCAACCACCAGTATTCTGGCAGTTGGAGCGGATAAAGAATTCACCTTGCTGCTTTCCCGGTCGTAACTGATCGCGCTCTCATTACCTAAGACCATTGGAATCTCAACGGTAAAGGTCGTTCCCTCTCCATATACACTGTCCACCAATATGTCTCCGCCCATCATTTCGGCAAAGCTTTTACTGATGGTGAGTCCCAGCCCCGTACCTGTGACGCTGCGGTTCTTACGTGTATCGGCCTGTGTAAATGCCTCAAACAGCCTGGGTAATTCCTCCTTGCGGATACCCATTCCGGTATCCTTTATTTCAAACCTGAGCTTATCGTCCGCAGCTGTAATCTTGAGACTGACATAACCCTTAATGGTAAACTTAGCGGCATTACCGCATATATTCGTCAGGATCTGACGGAGCCGGACATCATCGCCAAACAGACATTTCGGCATTTCTCCCTGTGTTTCCATCCTGAATTCCAGCCCTTTTTTCTTCATGACAAAATCAAACATGGACCGCAGGTTGCCAAGAAACATATGAAAATCGTAATCTACAGGAGTAAGCTCCATTTTCTCCGCTTCAATCTTTGATAAATCCAGGATATCATTGATAATTCCCAAAAGCGAATGGGAAGAAAAGTTTATATCTTTTACATAACCTTCCTGTCGGCTGGTAAGAGATTCGTTCAGCAGCAGCTCTGACATACCGATTATGGCATTCATGGGCGTACGTATCTCATGAGACATATTGGCCAGGAACTGGCTCTTGACCTTGGATGCCTCCCTTGCTTCCAGGGTGGCGTTGATATGATCTGTAATATCTCTGGCAATTCCCATCAGCCCCGCCAGCTTACCGTCCTGGAACAGCGGTACCTTGATGGTCTCAAGTACCCTCTCAGCACCGTCCGGATAGGTGACTGATTCCTGTATCACCACCAGTTCCCGGTTCTCAAGAACATTTTTGTTGATATCTATAAAATAATCCACCATATCCTTATCGGTTCCAAATACTTCCTGATCGGTTTTACCTATGATTTCCTCTGACGGCAGACTCGCAAACCGCTCAAAGCTGGGATTGCAGCTGGTATAGAGCAGATTGGTATCCATACAGAACAGGATATCCGGAATGGAGGTATATATGGCGGAAAGCGTGGCGGAATGCTCCACAAGGTTCTTACCCAGCCGCTTATTTTTCAGGAACAGGAAGGATATGGCTATCAGTACAATAATCGCAGCAGACATGAAAATACTTAAATAAATTGTCTGCATCCGGGATATTTCCTTGGAATAATCAAAAATTTTGCTCATCCATTCATTTGAAATACTGTCGGTATCAATGCAAGCCAGCGTCTTGTCTACAATGGAACATAACACTTCATCATTTCTACTGAAACCGAAGAGAGAATCCAGTGTTGCGTCAAAATGGACATTAACCTTAAAACCCAGCTTCTCCCGGTAATTGGTCTGTGTGAGCAGCATGTTTTCAGACAGCATCACCAAATCTATCTCATCATTTTCCAATGCATCGAAACAATTATCCGAACTGCTATAGATGAAATGCTGTTCATGATTGGGAAACCATGTGTTAAACATTTCCTCATGTGCAGATTTATTCAGCGTACCGACTCTTTTATAATTAACCTGGAAAACCTCCAAATCCGGCAATTCGCTTTTTGATAGCAAAGCATAGTTGGTCGTATGATAGGGAACTTTACTCCAAAGATAATCGTCTTTTCTGGAATCGGTATACAGCAGCTGTGTCATCATGGATATTTCACCTGATTTCAGCCTGGCAAGTATTTCTGAAAGCGGTGTATCCGTAGATGTCGTTATAGGTTCAAATTCAATACCCGTAAGAGCACTGATCTTAGCGAGAACATCCAAAGCGATTCCCTGAAACTCTTTTTCCGTTTCATTATAAAAGCTAACGGGATAAACGTCGTGCTGGATCCCGATATCCACCTTAGCACCCTGGGCTTTCAGCTCTTCCAGATATGCCTTTTCTTCTTGGGTAAAGGACTCATACAGCTTGTGCTTTGTGTACGCAAAACTGCCTTCCTTATATAACTGGAATATCTTGTCAATTCCCCCTGCAGCAAGATATTTATTAATTACAGATATGACTGGCTGCAGATCAGGGTTGGCAGTGGTTATCGAAACAGAGTTATAAGCCAGCGAAAACAGTTCTGCGGACGCGAAACCGTAATCCTTTAAAAGAGGATCAACCACACCCTCTGCCACAAAGGCATCTATTTCTCCCGCTTTCAGCATATCGGCAGCACCGGATAAGCTGTTAATATCCACAATCTCAAACGACAATCCGGGATAATACTCCATGATGACATCAGCCGCATCCATACCTGATAAAAAGCCAACCCGTAGACCGTTAACGCCGGACTCAGATGTGATTTTGGCAGATTCACTAAGAGAATAAAGCTTCAAAGTCCGCCCGGCAACAGGATCTGTCATATAATAAACAGCCATCTGCTCTGCATTCATTGTGAATTCACCCGAAAAATCGGTAGCCAAATTATCGATACTATCTTTCAAACTATCCCACCCATCGAAATGCTGCGGCGTAAATTCCATGTCAAACAGGTCACTGAGCAAATCACATACTTTAATAGTAAAGCCTGCATAGGTACCATCCGCCAGCCTGAACGCTTCCGTCACAGGCAGATGCCCATATGTAAAACTGTCCTTTTCTATCCTGAGAGCCTCAACTGCAGCGATCTCTTCTTCTGTTATCCCCGGAATCTCCTTATAGGAACCTATGGAATCGGCATCAGATTGCGAGCCGGAGGTCTTCGTACAGCCAAAACTGAAACTTAGTAAAAACAACATAAATATAACAGCTATCTGCTTCATATGGTGGTCTCCATTATTATTGGTTACTGGTCGTTAAGTACTATTATATTATTAAAAAATTTTAAGTTCAACCTTTATTTGACATTTTATCAGTATTGGGGTAACCGTTTAGCTTTGTAATGCTGTTTATTGTACTGGTGGGGGGGTGAAAAATCCGGACGAGTAAGGTACAGGTATGGTTTTCCGGCAGCGGAGGAGACAAAACACAGGGGCAGGGATACAGGACAAACCCCAAGGGCGTACAGCAGCTTTTTCAGTGCGGAAGATTGCGCCCAGAATCTCTAAATAGTATTTTTTTCGGGTGCTTTTGTCTTTCGTTGCTTCCGGTTCGGGGCGAAAAGTCATCAACAAGTTGATGACTTGTACGTAAGTATTCGGCAGCTCTATTTACTGACCTGTGTCGCGGCTCCCTGTGTTAATGACCGAAAAAAATGCTATTAAGAGATTCTAAGGGCTTATCGTCATGCACTGAAAAAGCTGCTGTACGCCCTTAGGGTTTGTCCTGTATCCCTGCCCCTGTGTTTTGTCTCCTCCGCTGCCGGAAAACCATACCTGTACCTTACTCTGAATATCTCAACGTCAGTACAAGGAAACATGATGGTGGTGGATATAGGGTATTGGCTCTTTAAATAAATAGAAAGCTATTTGCATTGCGATAGCATGTTTGGAATACAGTTAATTAAATACCTGTATGTAGCTGTTGCGATCTTAACCACCTCAGGTAGTATAATACACAACCTGTCTTCCTTCGGTCATGATAAGCATTATAAGTAACCAATCCCCTTACCCACTAAAATTGTTTCCATGTACTAAGGAACTGTCGATAAATAACTTATACATCTTCCTTGTCTTTTTGCCAGATTGCTGCGTCAGCAAAAACCTTACGTACCTCGGTACGCGCGGCTTTTGCTTC
>Ga0153940_1000936_pt1 | contig 13698 bp, 10 predicted proteins | sample TSNJ024MetaG_FD_104736 | JGI IMG/M metagenome (GOLD analysis project Ga0153940, IMG submission 104736) | Attine ant fungus gardens microbial communities from New Jersey, USA - TSNJ024 MetaG | ecosystem: Host-associated > Fungi > Mycelium > Unclassified | place: USA: New Jersey, Brendan T. Byrne...
CGGGAGCAATCAGCAAGGCAAGAAAACTATAGCATACGATGACCGGCAGTCCCATACCAAGAATAATGGAAGCTGTTGCCGTCAAAAGCAAAAGAAGCAGCACTCTTCCATCCGCCAGGCCAACCAGAATACCGGACAGTCTAAGCCCCAGCCCGGATACAGTGACAATCCCCTGAATCAGACTCGCCAGACCAACTACAGCAAAAATAACCGAAGCATCTTTTACGCCTTCCATTAACGCTGTAAACATCTTTTTCACCGTCATTCTCTCCTTCGGAGAAATGAAACTCACAACAATTGCCGCTATAATTGCCCAGAAACCGGATTTCTGCGCAGAATACCCCTGCGCCAGTAAAAAAATCAGCAAAGCAATTGGCGCTATCAGATACCAGCCGGTTTTCAGCGTAGTTCTCATCCTTGGTCTTTCCTTTGTATCGATTCCTTCCAGGTTCATTGCTACTGCCTTCAGATCAATGCTAAGAAGCAATCCAGCATAGTACAGCAGTGCAATCGGTAATGCAATCAGAATCACATTATTATAAGAAATTCCAATCAATTCCACCATAATGAAAACAGAACCGCCCATAACCGGAGGCATGATCTGACCGCCAGTGCTGGCCGCCGATTCTACTGCCCCGGCAAATTTGGCTGGGTAACCTACTTTTTTCATCATTGGTATGGTAATGCATCCAGTGCCTGCCACATTTGCAACTGCACTGCCAGACAGCATTCCCATCAGAGCGCTGCTGACGCAGGCAACCTTGGCCGGGCCGCCCCTGAACTTTCCCAGCGCAGCCGTAGCCAGTTCCATGATAAAATCGCCAATGGGACTGTATTTAATTACCGATGAAAACATAATGAACAAAATAATCACATCCGCAGAAGTCTTTGTGATGGATCCATATATACCGTTCATTGTCAGATAGAAAGAGGAGACAAACTTGGGAATGGATGTTCCTACATGGGAAAATGCCCCTGGTAACTTTGGACCAATAAACATATACACGACAAACACTCCGGCAATCATCGGAAAGGCAAGCCCCATCGTCCGGTATGCACATACAAATAAAATCGCCAATGTGAGAACACCCATGATTACTTCAAACAGACCCGGGGCAAATCCGATTCTCTCATTTAGAGTGGCATACTGTACCGCCACATAAAACATATTGATCATGGAAAATACTGCTGCACACACATCCATCGCCAGCATCCATTTCCGGTCACGTACCTTTTTAAACCATGGGAAATATAACATCACGATTGCCATTCCCAGTCCCAGATGGACTGCCGTATGTTGAATTCCAGGCAGTGGTCTGTACCCAGCGGCCGCCAAATGGTACATCGCCGTGACAAACAGCAGCACTTTTCCCGCATATCCCAGCCATTTTGGCAATTCTCTCGCCTTAGAAACCGCCGCCTCTCGATCCACTACTTTTATCACGTCTGAATTAGTTGTTTTAGCCATAAATAACCTCCTCTATTTCATAATCCCAATTTCTTTATAATAACGCACCGCTCCCGGATGTACCTGAACGTTGCACTCCTCATATGCTTTCAGTGCTTTCAGTGCATTCTCTGGTATATAATGAGCACAAGCCGGATAAATTTTTGCAAGCTCCTCCGAGTGGGTGTACAGATATTTGGTCAACTCATAAACGGTATCTTCGTCGACATCAGCTCGCACAACCAGTGGCAGATTATATGCCGGAATCTGTGCGTCATAATCCAAACCTGTATAGGTGCCTGCCGGAACAGTATAGGCATTTACGAAGGGATTTAACTCCTGTAATTCCTCAATCTGCTCATCCGTCCAGCTTAAAAGATGTACTCCCCCTTTCAGCTGTGCCGCCAACTGCTCGATGGACGGATGTGGTGCACTTCCGCCGAAGAATCCCACCTCCAGCCTGCGGTCTATCAACGCCGTCAGTTCTTCGCTCATGCCGATATCCTCTTTATCCATTGATGACAACTCCAACCCCAGCACCTGGCAAACCTGTCCCATTTGTGTCTGGATTGAGCTTCCCGGCTCACCTGCGCCCACCTTAGTAGATGCTGTCAATCCCTCTGTCAGAGTTTCCGGCAGACCCACACCACCTACCAGATACCAGGGATTATCCCAGGCAGCTCCTAACAGACAGATGTTTTCCGCTGAAATATTTCCTGCTTCAGCCTCCATTGCGATGGAGCTCGGATCCGTAAACGCAAGCTGAAGATCTCCTGATTCCATGCGCCGCAGATTCTCTACGCTGCCATTGGTAGACTGAGATGCTACTGTTAAATTGGCAAAAGTTTCGCTCACTCCCTGCTGAATCGCCGCCCCGGCATAATACAGTGACCCGCCACTTCCACCAGTACCCAACTGCAGGATTTTGTCACTGGCCAATTCAATCTTTGCGCCAGATTCGTTAGTCACTTCCGGTTCTTTGGACGCGACTGAACTTTTCCCCGAACTGCATCCTGCCACAATCGTTCCCATCATCATTGCGGCAAGCAGGGCTGACACTCTTCTCATTTTGTTTCTTCTCATCTTCTTTTTCCTCCTTCGTGGTTTTTTCGTTGTTTTTTACAATTTTTTTTCTTTATCTAATCAAATTTTATAATCTTTTCACAACATTTGTCCACTTAACATATTTTATACAATATATAAGTAAAGTTTATATACATCATCATCCCCGATCTTTCAAGCGCCCCCATAGGGAATGCTTATCATGCTATACCTTTTAACTACTATGCGTCGATCACTTTTTACAGTTATATTGTAAATAGAAACTAAAAACACCGTAATGATATTAAGGAGGTTATCGACAAATGACAATTGGTATTATCAGCTTGGTTCTTTTGGTGGCAGTCATCGCAATCTGCGCCAAAAAGGGAACAAATCCCGGTATTCTCGGCTTGCTCTTTTCATTTATCCTCGGATTCTTTATTTTAAATGAGAACGGCGTCTCCGTATCAAGCGCAGCCGGGGCCTGTGCCGAGATTCTTGCCGGATTTCCGCGCAACACGTTCTTAAGGTTTGTGTTTATCGCCATTCTGTTCGGTATCGCAAAGCAGAACGGCACCCTGACCCGGATTGTATACTCCATGCTCAGAATGATACGGGGCAGGATTAAGCTTGTCCCGGTGGTGCTCTTTGTCTTATTGAGTGTCATCGGGTTCTTTGGCGGCGGCGGGATCCCGCTGCTGATGATTATCATGATGATCACCGCCGATATCTGCAAGGAAGCGAAGCTGGACTATTTTAAAGTGGCGACGCCTGTTTACGCCGGTCAGCTGGTTGGTATCAACTCAAGGATGTCCGTTTTGGGTCTGGTCACCCAGGAATATGCCGGCAGATACGGTTTTGATGTGGCGATCTCCCTTGAACGGAGCGCCCTTTTGTACTATATTGCTTCCTTTATTGTCCTTTACTTCGTGATGGGCTGTCATAAATTTAAGGATCAGCCCCTTGAGAGCATCCCGGCTCCTGAAAAATTTGAAGCCGTACATATCCGTTCTGTACTCGCCTTGATTCTATTTGCTGTGCTGGCACTGGCAAAGTTTGAGGTCGCAATCGTCAGTATCGCGATTGCAGCTGTCCTCGTCTACACAGATAAATTAAACGAAAAAGAGGTTATCGGTCTGGTTCCATGGCCCACGATGCTGATGATCGCAGGGATGGGCATGTTTATCGCAACCATTCAGGCGGCGGGCGGTGTGACGGTGCTGTCCAACGGACTGAACGCATTGATGAACGAAACAACAGCCGCGCCATTATTCGCAGTCATTGGCAGCGTACTGAGCATGGTGGCCGATGGCGGCGGCACTGTAACACCGGCAATGGTACCGGTAGCTGCCGAACTCGCCATAGCCGGCGGGCTAAACGGGGTAAAGCTAATCGTAGCGTTGACCCTTGGCATGTGCACCACCTCATTCTGCCCAATCAGCACAGGCGGTGCCACGGTTCTCTCTTGCCAGACAGGCTATTCCAATCCGACTCAGCTTTACACCAAAATGCTGATCACAAGTATTATCTGGTCTGTCATTCAAACGATATTTGTTGCGTTCAACCTATTTATATTAGTATAGCTTTGTACGAAAGGAGTACCAGTATGCATAAAATTATCCCACTCTTAGCTGCCACCGCAAAAAGCAGCTTCCCGTTAAACAGGGTCATGTATCGATATCCCCACGATGGCAGTACCTACTATAAATTCGGCTTTGCCGCTATTCAGACCGGTGATGAGGTAATTCTGGTTGATGCCGGGATATTTTCCGATGAGGAATGTGATCAGATCAGCGAAGAAACCATACAACAACTTACAGCGATGGTCGACAACAAGCCCTTCCTCGAAATCCTCTCCGCTGCCAGGATTGATCCCTTGAAGGTCAGGAAAGTGATTGTCACGCACCTGCACTGGGATCATTCGTGGAACCTCGACAAACTGCCCAATGCGCAGATCTATGTGCAGAGGGCGGAGCTGGCGCACGCGATTGCGCCCTATCCATACGAGCGCATCCATTTCGGCTATATGGGCAGCGGTGTTCACGAGAATCCGCCATTCCTGAAAACCATAAACCGCATGGTTGCGCTCGATGGAGAGGACGAAATTGTCCCCGGCATTCGCGTATTGCCAACGCCTGGACACACCTTTGGCAGCCAGTCTGTGCTGGTGGATACCGCGGAGGGGACATATGCGCTGGTGGGTGACTTATGCAACATTGAGCTTGCATTTGAGGCCGGCTATCCGCCTGGTCTGTTTTGCAGCAATAAGGACTGGTACGAAAGCTATCACCGGCTCAAGCGTGAAAATCTGGCCGGAATCATTACCTTCCACGATCCCAAAAGCTATGCGCGGACATATGGATAAATAAAACAGGAGGTTTATGACAATGCAAAAAAAATTGGGTTTTGGGTTCATGCGTTTGCCGCTGACTGACAAACAGAATCAGACCTCATTCGACTACGATTTGCTCAATAAGCTGGTGGATGTCTTTATCGAGAAGGGCTTCTCGTATTTTGACACGGCATTGTCTTATCATAAATCAAAAAGTGAAGAGGCAATCAGAAAATCGCTTGTGGAGCGTTATCCGCGCGACGCCTTTCAGCTGGCAACCAAATTGCCGCCAAGGGTGCTTCATTCAGAAGCGGATTGTGAAAAAATCTTTGCCCAACAGCTCGAGCGGTGCGGCGTGACGTATTTTGATTATTATCTGGTTCACAATTTGGGGCACACCGCATATCAGCAGGCACAACAATATCGGGTATTTGAATTTGTAATGCGAAAAAAGCAGGCAGGGGCTATCGGGAAAGTCGGATTCTCCTTTCATGATTCCCCTGAGTTGTTGGATGAAATACTGACAGCGAATCCCGGATTGGATTTTGTGCAGCTTCAAATCAACTATGTAGACTGGGAAAGTCCTGCGATTCAGTCGAGGCGCTGTTATGAGGTTGCCAGAAAACACCATATGCCTGTCATTGTAATGGAGCCCTGCAAGGGCGGCAACCTGGCGCAGCTTCCCGATCCGGCCGAAAAACTGATGAAGGCATACAATCCCAACGCATCCATACCCTCCTGGGCGATTCGATACGCAGCCGGGCTGGATGGCGTATTTATGGTCCTCAGCGGCATGGCAGCCATGGAACATGTGATGGATAACACATCGTTTATGACAAACTTTGAGACGCTGAATCAGGCCGAGCATCAGGTGATCGGCAAGGTTGTTGATATCATAAATGAATCCGTCGCGGTTCCTTGTACCATGTGCAGATACTGCGAGGACACCTGCCCAAAGAACATTCCGATCCCGGATTGCTTCGCGCTGTACAATGGATCCAGGCGCGCCACAACTGACAACAACACCAGCCAGCTTGCATATTATTTGAACCTTACAGCAACGCGCGGCAAAGCGTGCGATTGTCTTGGATGCAAACGATGTGAGAGCGTATGTCCGCAGCATTTGGTGATCACCAAACACCTACAGGAGGTATCGTCATTGTTCGACGGCAAATCGCTTCCGGCCACATTCAAAAACTGAAACCGCCCACCCAATCGCATGATGCTGAGAGGGTGGACGGTTTTTTTATTGCCGGATTTGATACCGAAACATCAGCCATAAAACTCACGTTTGTAAGTTTTGATGTCATGTGTAGTGATGATGTGTTCCAGATCTACAAGGTTCTTAATCTTTTCGTGGCTTGCATACCAACTGGTATGGTTCTCAAATACGCCGATCAGTGCATCGTCTTCTACATTACGCATCAGATAATACTGATCGCCCACCAACAGGAACTGTCCCTTGGCGGTGTCCACAAGGACACTTTGGCTGCCGGGTGTGTGACCGGGCGTTGGAATACACCGAACACCCGGCAGCAGTTCCACTTCACCCTCAATCGTTACCATATGGTCGGAAACCGCCATCCAGCGTGGCGTAGTAAACCCGGGACTGCCCATAAACCCGTAGGTCGAGCGCTCGTGCTTGCCTGGGGAAACTGCGTTGGTAATTTCCCCTTTCTGAACATAAAATTTTGCGTTGGGCAGCTGATCCAGATTGTGCGTGTGATCCCAGTGCATGTGGGTCAAAATAACGGTTTTAATTTCCTCCGGGTTGATATTCCTTGAGGCCAACAGCTCCAAAAACGTATGGGCATTTGCCAGTAATGGCTTCCCCATTTGGGCGAGTTCCTCATTGGAGCCAGTGCCTGTGTCGATTAAAAACCATGTTCCATCCTCACCCTGAACAGCAAAAAAACCGTTGCCAAGGCGACCCTGCTCTTTTCCAATCGGATGGCGATGGATTAATACGCTCATATCAAATGGCTCGGCATTCTCCCCCGCACTCAGCGGATATATTTTGTACTGCATGTTTTCCTTCCTTTCTACGCCTTCCATGGCATTATGTATCGTGGGCCGGTGTGAATCCGGACTTATACTCATATACACTTTCATAATCCGGTTTTTTCTTATCACGATACAATCATCGTACAGTTTCATTTTGATCAGATATCCGGTACCTGAATCATCATTTGTGCGAATTGATTTGTCATTTTGTTTCTGGAACTGTGTCCCAAAATGCGATACGATAGAAGTAATATCACGAATGATGCCCAAACCATTGGTGACGACTCCGAATTTATAAGCATAGCAAAAATGACCATTGATATACATCTGCTGAATGGCGGGGCGCATTACTTCTGACATGGTGCGGAAAGCTGGGCTGATGGGTGTACCAGTAGTTGTTTCTTATTCGACGCCCTCCATGGCTGCATACGAGGCCGCTATGCCTGCGAATATTACGCTCATCGGTTATAGAAATCAGAATGTGCTCGTGTACTGTGGATCAGAGAGAGTGGTCGATTGTGAGCTCGAAAACGCAGAATATGGGGATCAGAACGATTCGTGCGCTATGATCCCCGGGGTGTATGCGGTTAGTATGTCAGAAGAAGATTGACAAAACAATGTAATAAGTGAAGCAAAAGACCAGCTGAATGCCCGAGGCGATCCAACATACTTTAAGCAGTGTTTTCATGTCCTTGCTGCGGGTGAGGCCCAAAGCGCCGAAGTGCGTCATGCTGGGATACAGAACCACAGTGAGATAGGATCCGGCGATCAGAACCATGCTCCACATGCCGGGAATAATTCCCACCGCTTTACTCATAGAGCCAAAAAGCTGATCAATGACGATCATCTGAGTGGATGCGACACCGCTGATCCCGAAGGCGCCGATCAAGGTGGAAATGATGAGAAGGGCACTTTTGCTTGCTGTGCCGCCTATAAAGGAGGTGAATAAATTACCTAAAGCCTCAAAGCCACCCATAATGTTGACGGTGTCGATCAGAAGCTGGCTGAGAACGCATACAGCAAAAATTTGCATCATTTTGGAGCCAGATTCAAAGAATGTGTCGATGGCGTCTTTAATACGATACTTGCCGAAGATTGAGATGATTACGGTCAACATGATCATATATGTAAACGTGAACGACAGGCCACTGCCATTGATGATTACATAAATAATGCTGCAGACAAACGCAATAAGGAACGCTATTGTGGCGCGTCTGCGCTGCGGGGTGAGTTCTACATCGTAGTTCTTTTCCTCGTCGCTGAGTTCATAGCGCTCTGCCTTAGCATCATTTGCGAGCTTTTTCTCAACCCAGAAGCAGAGAAGCGTGCTTGCGATTGCCATGACAATCAGATACGGACCGGCACCCCACAATAAGTACTGGGGGAACGACAGGCCGGTAAGTTCCATCGCAGTGATATTCGGCGCGGAAAAGGGGGAGAGAAGCATACCGCAGAATCCGGCGAATACCTCAATGCACGCCAAAGTCACAGGCCGGACACCGAAGATTGCGGCGATAGGAATCAGGAACGGCATATCAATGGCGGCTGCGGTGACGCCAGAACCGATAAACAACGTCAGAATAAATTGGCAGAAACTGATAACCAGGATTGCGCTCTTTTTGCTGTTGACGCGAAACAGCTTGATGATCCACTTACATAGTGTTGTGGTGACGCCAACATTGTTCATTACACCGCCGAGGCCGGCTCCCATGATTACCAAAAAGCCGATCTGACCCATTGTTCCCCCCAGCCCGGCTCCCAACGCCGCACCGAAGGAAATCGCTCCGTTGCCACTCATGACGACTCCCACAAACAGAGAGATTGCCAGCGGAAGGATCATATTGTCCGATATGATCAGTGCAAGAACAATGTAGAGAATCAGCGGAATTAAACCGATCAGGGACGGTGTGTTCTGAATTAGTGCCCAACTTCCAAGTTGCATAATAAAATTTCTCCTTTCGTCTATAAGATAATACCAGGCGTTTACGAAACGCCACAACCTGCATTATTGCAGGGTTTTTCCCTTTATAAAATAAAACAACTCCTCACTGATTTGTGGTGAAATTGAATTGTCGAAATCCATCAACCACTCATTTCCGATCTCCTTAAGCATTACGGCTGGTATCGATAAATGCGTGAGGCTTATAAGGCTGTTCCAGAGAAGCAATGTCTTCCGGTGTTAATTTTACCTCAAACGCTTTCTCAACACTATCAAAGTGGGATAAGTCCATCACTCCCAGCAGTGGTGCAACAACCGGGTTCTTACTCAACAGCCATGCCATCGCGATGGAGGCCATCGGAACACCGTAGCCATCTGCCAGTTCGGCTGTGCGCTGGATCACCGGAAGATCTATATCTGCAGTTGCGTCGAACTTCTTCTTCGCCACCTTATCAAGCTTTCCTCGCTCATCCACCACACCTGGGCGCATCGCCAATCTACCCGCAGCAAGCGGGCTGTAGCAGGTCACGCCGACATGTGCGTCCGCACAATACGGCAGCATTTCGCGTTCTTCCTCGCGGTAAATCAGGCTGTAATTTGACTGCATACAGATAAAGTTGGGGCCTCCAAGCGACCTGGCGATCGTTCTCGCCTTCTGGAACTGCCAGGCGGCCATCGTGGAACAGCCTATGTACAGGGCCTTACCGGCTCTCACAACATCCTGCATTGCCTCCACCGTCTCTTCAATGGGGGTATACGGATCCCAGCGGTGCAAAAGATAAATGTCGATATAGTCCATGCCGAGGCGTTTCAGGCTGTAGTCAATCTCCGCCATGATCGCTTTTCGGGAGCTGCCGGATCCGTTGGGACCCTGGCGCATCTTTTGGTTTACCTTGGTTTCAATAACCACCTCATCACGGTTGACAAGGCCCTTGAGTACATTACCTAAGATTTCTTCACTGCCCCCCAATGCATAGCAGTTGGCCGTATCAAAATAGTTGATGCCGAGATCAAGTGCCTTTAAAATAAGCGGCCGGGCTTTGTCCTCGGTGAGTGTCCAGTTATGATGCCAGCGATTGGGATCGCCGTAACCCATGCAGCCCAGGGCAATTCGGGAAACATCGATACCGGTGTTCCCTAACTTTGTATATTCCATAAAACAGCTCCTTCCTGTTTGCAGTTTCATCGTCTCTATTGCCTATTTCGCGGCAATCACCTTGGCGCGCTTTGCTGTAATCAACAGGTAAGCGGTGCAGCCGAAAAAAATGGGAAGACTGATGAGATCAGTGATGGTTTCGGGGATAATTGCCAGCAGTGCGCAGACAATTAGAATGGCACGGACCGCCATGGGGATTTTCCGGAACAGATACCCCTCAAGCGCGGCAGCCAGTGCGACAATGCCGATTATACAGGTAAACACCGTCCAGAGGGACGTTGCGATGGAACCCTGTAAAAGCAGCGCTGGTTGATACACAAACACAAACGGCAAAATAAATCCAGGCAGCGCGAGCAACCAGGCCTGAAACCCTGTTTTCATTGGGTTGGCCTTGGCGATACCGGCGGCCACATAGAACGCAACGCCGACGGGAGGCGTGATCGGAGCCATGATGCCGAAGTAGAACACGAACATATGAGCCGCCACACTGTTGACGCCCAGCTGAATCAGCGCGGGTGCGACGATGACAGCGGTTATGATATACACGGAAATCGCCGGCAGTCCCATGCCAAGAACGATGCATCCGATCATGGCCAGCACCAGCAAGAGCGGTAAAGAGCCGCTGGCCGCCTGGACAAGGATGGAGGAAAAGCGCATCGTAAGGCTGGTGGCGTTCAGCACGCCCACAATGACGCCTGCACATGCGCAGGCGGCGACAACGGGCAGGCAACTCTTGGCGGTCTGTGTGAGAACGCCAACAAAGCGCTTTAACTCCTGCGTTAGAGAATATTTCTTTCTCATGATAACGATTTGCTTAAAATACTCTGTAACAATGACGCAGAGTGCGGCATACAGGGCAGATTTCGAGGCAGACCACTGCAGCACACAAAGCAGAAAGACCAGCAGCATAATCGCAAGCCCAAAATGCCAGCCCTCTTTCAGCACTGTCCTTCCATTGGGCATTTGATCCTTCGACAAGCCGCGCAAATTACATTTGGCGGAGTGGAGGTCAACCATCAGGAAACAGCAGAAGTAGTAGAGAAGCGCCGGAATCAGTGCGTAAAGGCAGACCTTACCATACTCGATGCCCAGGATCTCGGCCATAATAAACGCCGCTGCGCCCATGACGGGAGGCATGATCAGCCCACCGGTACTGGCGGTGCATTCCACGGCGCCGGCATACTCCGGCGAAAATCCGGTGTTCTTCATTAAGGGTATGGTAATGGTGCCTGTGCCGACCACATTGGCCGTGGCATTGCCGGAGACCATGCCAAACAAAGAGCTGGCGATGACGGCAACCTTGCCGGGGCCGCCACGCAAGCCGCCGAACGCCACCGAGGCAATGTCAATGACAAATTGACCCGCACCGTATTCGACCAACACCTCGCCAAAGAAGAGGAACATCACCACGATGGTGGCGGAAACCCCCATGCAGTCACCGTAGATGCCTTCAAATCCGATGTAAAGCGAGGCCACAAAGCGGCGTAATGAAATGCCGCTGTAGTAGAGCAAGCCAGGCAGTCTCGGACTTAGATACGCATAGCCAATGAACAGGACCGCAATCAGTGGCATCCAGATCCCAATATACTTGTAGGCTATAAATAATGTGATGGCAATGATCGAAAGCCCGAAAACATAATCCAGCGGAAGCAGCCTGGTCGTGCGCATCATCATATTTTCATAATCAATGAAATTATAAAGGTTAATGGCCACTGACAAGAGTGCTATAAGATAATAAATCAAGCGGATTATCATGTGTTTTGACTCGATTGCCAGATAAAGAAAAATAATAACCAGCATGAAACCGTAATGAACGCTTCGCTGCTGCAGGCTCTGCAGTGGAAATGTCAAGGTAGTATAGATATGGAACAGCACGATTGCCGCTGAGAGAATCGTGATAATGCCGGTGATATAGCTCTTGCTCTTTTCGGACATTGCAGCCATTCATCAGCCCTCCTATTCTTTGATAAGACCCCGATATTCTTGTAGGATATCGGGGTCGGTGTGTTCCCCGGTATCGATCAAGGGCTAATTAAGCAGACCAAGTTCCTGATAATATTGTTTTGCGCCGGGGTGCAGTGGAATCGCTTCTTCGCTGCCCCAGAGGGATGTTGTGAATTCAGCGGTGGCAAACTCCGCGTTTCCGGCAGCGGCGGCGTGCTCGTCGTGGTTCTCCTGCAGGGTCTTGACAAACGCGTAAACGACCTCATCCGGCACATCTTTATGCGCCAGTATGATCGCACTGGAGCCCACGCTTTCAAACGTGTCGCAGCCCGCCCACATGGAGGCGTCTACCGTGCTGGGATTCATCATCGGGAATGCGTCGCAGAGGATCTTTTGCTCTTCCTCGGTGAAGTTGATGAACGCCAAGCCCTTGCTGGAGGTGGATAAGCTGCTGAATGCGGTGACAGCGGGGCCGCCCACGGTGATGTACGCGTCCAGGGTTCCCTCCATGATGGCCGCTGCGGAGTCGGATGCATTGGTGAAAAAAGCATTAAAATCTTTCTCGGGATCATAGCCCAGTGCCTCAAGAAGCATCAGGTTTACATTCGCGGAGGTCCCCTTTGCATCAAAGGAGATGCGTTTGCCTACCATATCGCTCAGTGAGGTGATACCGGAATCAGCGGCCACAAAGCCCTCCCACGCATCCGGGTACATGGATATAACAACGCGCAGGTTCTCCATGGGATTTCCTTCCCAGTCGCCCTGGCCGGAATAAGCCAGGTAGCTGACAAAGCTGGAGGCGGAGCCAAATGCGCACTCACCCAGGTTGACAAGCTCAGCGTTTTCCGAACTGCCGATTGTGGCCATCGGGCTGAGCACAATATTCTCGTTGTATCTGTTGATCAGGTCGCAGGCGGAAGCGTTCCACCGAAACATCGCGCCGGTGCTGTTTGACGCGCCCACATCCAATTCGTAGCGCGTCACCGTACCGGCAGCGTCCGAACCCTCTGTGACCGCGCTTGCAGTGCTGTTGGGCCCGCCGCAGGCAGCCATACTGCTTAGGAGCATTAGGATAACCAGGATTGATGCGATACGTTTTGTCATAATGTGCCTCCCTTCCCCACAAACTCAATTACCGCATTATTAAACTCATCCGGGCATTCCAAAAACAGGGCGTGGCTCGCGCCTTCAAAACAAATCAATTTTGAACCCGGGATTGCGTTGTGGATATATTCGCTGCTTCCCCGTTTATACAGTTTTTCGGTGCCGCCGTATGTAATCAGTGTCGGTACTGTAATTTGGGGTAGAATGTGCCGTTGGTCAATTGTTGCAAACTGTACCCAGATACGTACCATAACGGCTTCCGAATTTTTCATCTCTTCGGCAATCGCCCATTCGATTTCGTCCTTGCACTTTTCAAGATCTCCGAAAAATGCCTGTCCGAAACCCGGGACAAGATTCGCCCAGCCGTTATTAATATCCATGACCGTCTGGAAGCAGTCTTCCAGTGTGTATTTTCCGTACAGCCCCATTTGACAGGTTTCATCGGTTAACGATTTTGTTGTCATATCAACAACAATAAGGCCGCCAATCTTATCCTGGCCAAACTGCTCAACATAAGAAAGCATAATGGCGGTCCCCAAAGACCATCCCACAATATAAATATTTTCAAGCTTCAAATATTCAATCAAATCCCTTAAATCCTGCCCCATCCGCTTAATGTTAAAGCCATAGTCAGGGATTTCAGAAGCCCCATGCCCCCGCAAATCATAAGTAACCACCTTGTAGTGCTTTGATAAAACAGGTACCTGCTTTTTGTAGAATTTTGAATTGGC
>Ga0153940_1000937_pt1 | contig 13697 bp, 15 predicted proteins | sample TSNJ024MetaG_FD_104736 | JGI IMG/M metagenome (GOLD analysis project Ga0153940, IMG submission 104736) | Attine ant fungus gardens microbial communities from New Jersey, USA - TSNJ024 MetaG | ecosystem: Host-associated > Fungi > Mycelium > Unclassified | place: USA: New Jersey, Brendan T. Byrne...
GCATACGTAAAGCATTTCCAGGATCAGATTTGCAGGATTGCCCACACATTCAGGCAGATACGCAAAATCACCCACCAAATAAGGAGAAAAACAGTAACAAAAAATTCAAAACCTGTAGAAAATACTCTAATCCGGACGTGTTTTGCGCTGCTCTATTATCATTTTACCTGAAATCGCTTCACCATCCAGCACTGCCGTATAACTGATTGGCTGGCCGGCACTGATTTTCCCCGATACACCCGGTACGGTATAAAGGGTTTGGCTGGGCTTATGGTACTTAACATCGGCAATTCCCAACTGCATATCATGCCCATCCATAAAAAGCCGTGGTGCTATCGCACTTTCAGGGTGCCGGAGCAGAACACGTAATTTCTCATTATCACCGGTCAGTTCTACGATCCGAAATTTGTCATGTGCCGGTTTGGGCAGGGCAGATAATGCCGCTCTTATCCGTCCTCGGGTCAATAAATCCGGTGTTTCATCTGTTGTGAACTGAAAAGGGATCGTTTCAGGTATGCATAGAACATTGCATATGCCTATCAAAACCGAGCCGGATATTTGAGGGGAAGATTCCGGATGCAATGCCGTAATACTGAAAGGCAGAAGGACATGTTCTTTATAACCGAACGCCCAATCCTTGCCATCTTCCAGAAGTTGCGGCGCGGGAAACAGAATATCGGTTTTTGCTGGCTGATCCAGCGTGATAGCGGGCGGCATGCCGGAATTGCCGGGGTTGCTCCAATAGGTTTTCCAGCCAGGTTTGAGTTCAAGCTCCATGACGCCATAGATCAGCTTGTTTTTGTCATTGTTTGTGGAGGGAGCAAAGGCAAAACGTATACGCCCGCCTTCAATCATGTGCCAGGTTGATGTCTGAGCCTGCGCCGGTAAAAACAAGGCCGAAAACCCGGCAAGGAAAAGTATCATTATACTGTATTTTCGCATGTATCCCTGCAATATTATCAGTTTTTTTTCTTGTAATTGTAGAGAAATTTTCAAATTCTGATTTTCCTTTTTATGGTCAGTTCCATGTCATCTTTCAATGATCATGCCTTGAAAATCTGATCCTGATTTGACTGGTATAGAGCAATAATCAACATTTTTATTTTCTTTTTTAATATTTTTTCGGCCTTTACTGTTTCCAAACGATTTTTTTTTATAACTCGTTTTATCGTGTGAATATAGTATCGCTCCTTATCATGAAACAGTATAGATCAATGATGTACAAAAATGGTTTTTTAAATGGACAATTGCTGATTGCAATGCCCGGAATGGCTGATGGTAATTTTACCCGTACTGTTGTTTATATCTGCGCACATTCGGGTGAAGGAGCGATGGGGATTGTTCTCAATCAGCTTCAGACGGTAGTATTGCCTGATCTTTTACAGCAGCTTGGTGTTATCGCAGAGGTTGAGGCAATTCACCTGCCACGATCAGTGCGCATGCTTAAGGTAAGAAATGGCGGCCCGGTTGAGCAAGCACGTGGTTTTGTTCTGCATTCGGATGATTATATGTGTGAGTCAACCGTGCGGGTTGCAGAAGGCATCTGTCTGACTGCAACGGTGGATGTGTTGCACGCACTCAGCAAGGGATTCGGCCCGACTTACGCCCTTGTCGCATTGGGATATGCTGGCTGGGGGCCGGGTCAGCTTGAAGCGGAGATTAATGCCAATGACTGGCTGACCGGCCCGGCGACACGCTCCATTCTGTTTGATTGTGAAACAAAAAACCAGTATGAACGCTGCCTTGCCCAAATCGGTGTGGATCCGGGGCGGCTTATCAGGCAGGCAGGGCACGCATGACATTTGCTGTCCGCCCGGGCAGATGTTGGGCTTGCATCCTGCAAATTGTCACTTTAGTCTCTGATGCTTTTCCAGCAGCACGATGGCCTCATTGATTTCCATCGGTTCGCAGAATGTGTTGCTTTGCAAATACTCGCAACGGGCATCTTTCAGCATAAGTGCGGTATTTTCATTTTCAACACCATTGGCAATAACTTTGAAGTCCAGATCATGCGCCATGCCGATCAGGGATTTCAGCACAACCTGCTGCTTTGGTTTTTCACCGTTGAACAGTGAGTGATCAAGCTTGATCATATCGAATGGAAACCGGGAAAAATAATCAAGCGAAGAATAGCCGGCGCCGAAATTATTCAGGATAATTCCGATGCCAAGCCCCTTGAGGCGTTGAGAAAGCGAAAGGGCAAGTTCAGGATTTTGCATCAGCATTGTTTCAGAAAATTCAATCTGCAACTGCCCTTCCTTGAGCGGTGTGCGCACCAGAATGGCCTGAAAGCCGTTGAGCAGTGCCGGACGGATAAGCTGGGCACTGGGAATGTTGGCCGATATAAAGAATTTGTGCCCCGAAAACCGCTCACTGATATAGGTAATATCCAAGGCAATCCGGGACATGGCAAAATGTGTGATCGGCATCGTCAACCCGGCATGTTCCGCCGCAGTGATAAAATCCTGGATACCGATAAGCCCGCGTGCAGGATGATTCCACTGTAATATGGCTTCAAATCCAACAACAGTGCCATCCAGTATATTGAAAACCGGATTATAAACAACATCCAGTTCCTTATGAGCAAGCGCCAGACGCAATTCTTCTTCCATCAGACCTTTTTCAATGCCAACAGTACGGAAGATCGGCTGAAAAGGTTCAATACGGTTACCGCCATTATATTTGGCATGATACATGGCAAGAATTGCATCATTAAGACGTTCTTCTGCACGGATATCACCCCCCATCCATGGCAGAAGGCCAATGGAGGTTGTCAGCCTTATCTCACGCTTGGCAAAGGTGATCGGCATGGACAATGTCTTTTTGAGCGCAAGGGTGAAGGAAGCCACTTTCGACAGATCATTTTGTGAAATCAACAGGAAGGCAAACCTGTCTGCCGACAGTCTGCAAAGGGTGTCGAGCGGTCTCAGGTGGCGGTTCAACCGGCGCGCAATAGCCAGAAGAAATGTATCGCCGACAGATATGCCATAGCGTTGATTGATTGAACGGAAATTGTCAAAGTCAATAACCAGCAAGGTCGGGCGGATACTCTCATCGATTGCCGCAAAATTACAATAGCTTTGTAACCGGTCAAGAAACAGCTGCTTGTTAGGAAGACCGGTCAGATTATCATGGATCGAATTCTGAAGCAGACGCTCTTCCGACCTTTTCATTTTTGTCACATCTGTCATCATGCCGACACAACGGATAATTTCACCATCAACGCCGATAACCGGGCGCGCATGCAACGAAAACCAGCGATATTGCCCGTCTCCCGAACGCAGGCGAAACGTTTCGCCAAGCCGTCCGCTGCGGGTATCGAGTACCGAATCAAGCGTGATGCGGAAGCGGTCGCGGTCTTCGCTGTGCATGGCTGGAAGCCAGTTGCGCATTGGCCCGGCAAGGTTTTTGGCGGCAGAGCCGAGATAAAGCGAAAGATCAGGGCTGGTGATAACACGGTCACGCGCAATATCCCAGTCCCAGACTATATTATCTGTGCCCATGACAGCCAGAGCCTGCCGCTCAAGATCGGAAAACAACCCCTGATTGATTGCTCCGCCCGAGAAAGCATGCTGCATAACCGTGAAACCGATAAGCAGCACGATCAGCACAAGGCCGCCGGCAAGGGCAGGCTGCACGATGTCATTGTCAAGACGGCCTGTTACCGCTGCATAAGCACCGACCAGCCAGAATATGATCAGCAGCCACGTAGGAATAAGCATGATTGCCCGGTCATATCCGCGAAAAGAGAGATAACTGATCAGGATAACGCCGATAAGCGCGGTAAGCCCCAGTGAAACACGGGCAATTCCGGCGGCATGGACAGGATCGAAAAACGCCAGGCCCCCTAAGCCGCATAATGCCAGAATCCACACGATTGCGCCAAAACTGAAATGATAGTGCCAACGATGAAGATGCAGATAGGCAAACAGGAAAATAAACATACTGGCCGCCAGCGCAACTTCCGTGCCCGCCCGCCACACCGGCTCGTAGCCGGGAGCAATTTCAAACAGTTTGTTGAGAAAATTGAAATCAACACAGATATAGGCAAGGACAGCCCACGCAAAAGCTGCGGTTGCCGGAAAAAGCGAAGTTCCCTTGACAACGAAAAGAATAATCAGCAATAGCGCAAGCAGACCCGAAATACCAAGCAGAATGCCACGGTAAAGCGTATAGGAATTGATGGTGTCCTTATAGGCTTCCGGCTCCCAGAGATAAAGCTGCGGAAGATCAGGAGACCCCAGTTCCGCGACAAACGTAATGACAGCACTGGGGTTGATCGTCAGGCGGAACACGTCAGAATCAGGACTTGCCTGCCGGTCAAGCGTGAATCCTTCACTGGGAGTAATGGACTGGATGCGGACTGAGCCGAGATCAGGTATCAGCAGACCTGAGCGGGCAAGCCGGTAATGCGGGGCGACAATCAGACGGTCTATCTGCTCATCCGTCGGGTTGGCAATAGAAAAAACCGCCCAGTTTCCTGCCGGGCGCTCGTCATTTGCCTGCACTTCAATACGGCGAACGATACCATCGGGGCCAGGTGCTGTAGAAACCTGGAAACTCTTGCCCTGGTTAAGATAAATCTGAACTGCCCCCGAAAGGTCAAGCGCTGTATCGTCTGATGAAATTTTTATAGGTTCAACTGCATAGGCAGCAGACACCACCCCTTGCATCAGAGTCAAAAACACAGAAAATACAAAAAACAACCGGAACAGTTTCACGATCTGGTACTCTGAACACTACATTTCATTCCGGCATTATCTGAAGAACTGTTTGCCGGAAAAGGTACTGGACGGACTGGTTTTAACATAAAGTGCAAAAATCCTTTCTCGCCCTCGGCTTCAAACAGCATGAAACAGCTTTCATCTTAACAGCAATCATGGCAGTTTTCAGCCGTTAAAACATGCTCTGAGTATAGAAAAACCGGCTTTCATGCTATCAAGGGAATTCAGCATAACATGTCTGTGCAAATTCGTCATTGATAAATCTTTTTTTACTTAATTTAACTTTTTCAATGCGGCCTGCATTCAAAGGGTTGAATTCACCCCTGTAACCGGAAACAGGTTTGCTTCAAATCTGTTTCCTGCAACAGACAAATATGGAATACCGCGTTTACATATCCTCTGCCTGCAACGATGTTATATTTCAATATAATACGTTAAAATCATATTATTAAATAATGTACTGTTCCCCGTCATTTTCCCGGTTGCCCGGTTTCTTTCGCGAAGAGATTTCCCAAGGTCATATTTTATGATAGCCTTGTGTTGTCAGCCTTTGGCGCATTTCATCAAAAGACATCAGTTTACCAACCGGCCCGATAGCTGCCAGAGTTGGTTCTGCATTGAGAAACAGGCGTCCGGCCAGATCAGCAAGCCGCTCGGGCGTCACAAGGGAAAGGCGCTCAAACAGTTCTTCGTCAGGGATCAGGCGTCCGTAAAGCAGGATTTGCCGGGCTATATGATTGGCCCGGCTTGCCGGACTCTCTTTTGACATGATAAGTCCGGCGCTGTATTGCGCACGTGCCCGATCCAGCTCTCGCTGGTTAATATGTTCACTGGTTTTATAAAGTTCATTCAGAATAACAGGAACAAGCTCCTCAAGTCCGCTTTCACCTGTAGCGGCATGAATGCCGAAAAGGCCCGTATCGGAAAACCCCCAGTGAAATGCGTAGATGGAATAGCAAAGCCCCCGATTTTCCCGCACTTGCTGGAAAAGGCGTGACGACATGCCGCCGCCCAGCACCATTGACAAAAGCTGTGAGGCATAAAAATCACGCATGTGGTAAGCCCGCCCCTCGAAACCAAGCAGAACCTGCGTGTCCATAAGATGGCGATGTTCACGGAAATCGCCGCCAACATAATTGGCCAGTTCCGGCAGGGAAGATGCCGAATGTGCCTGAAAAGCGCCGAGCCTTTGCTCAATTTCCCGGACAAAGACATTATGCTCAACAGCACCGGCCGCGGCGATAATCATACGATCGGCACTGTAATGTGTTTTCATGAACGAGCGCAGATCATCAGCTGAAAAACCTTGCACTGTCTCAGGCGTGCCAAGGATCGGGCGGCCGATCATCTGGTGCCGGAAGGCAGTCTCCGTAAAATGATCAAACACAATATCATCCGGCGTATCATGAGCTGCGCCGATTTCCTGAAGGATAACCTGTTTTTCCCGTTCAAGCTCGTCTTCATCAAATTTCGGACTGGTAACGATGTCGCAGAGAATATCAATCGCCAGCGGCATATTATTACGCAGAACGCGAGCAAAATAGGCAGTGGTTTCCACGTTGGTTGTGGCGTTGATTTCTCCGCCGACATTTTCAATATCTGTTGCAATGCGCAGGGCGGAGCGGTTAGCCGTTCCCTTGAATGCCATATGTTCCAGAAGGTGGGCAATGCCATGCTGATCGGCTGTTTCATTGCGTGAGCCGGATTTGATCCAGATACCCAGAACAACACTTTCAACCTGAGGCATCGTATGGGTTGCAATTGTCAGGCCATTACTTGATCGACTGATATCAACGCCCATGTGTTATTAACTCCTGCATGTTTTATTCCTGAAAAATCAGGATATTTTTCCCTGTCGGGAAAGCTTTTTGTTTGCAAACCTTTCAATCCATATATAAGATCAAAAGGTTCTTTCCCCGGTTCTGCCGCGTATCTGCTTGTGTCAAATATCCCATTCGACTGCAAGATGCATTTCCTTACCGGTCGCATTATTGTGGACGTCGAATATTCCGTTCGACTGCAAAATGCTTTATGATCCAGGTCTTTGTTTTTCGCATTTCCGAACAGATTGAAGCGAAATTCAGAAAATATCCCGACAGACTCATTTTCCCTGCGGAAATGTTTCACACTTTCCCCGAAAATGCACTGTTTCAGTTGGCTGCATTTTCAGGTATTTGCGCATATTTATGAAAAAAATTTTTCATATTCCTGGAAGCGTTGCGAGTTATTTCACAATTTTGTAAAAACTGCAAATATCTTTCAGATACATTTCCGACTTGCCAGCCTTCAGCAGCCGATATAATCATGTCCTGAAAAATCAGCATTATCTGGCAGTTGCACGGGATCGCGCTGAAATGAATGCTTTCACGTTTTTTTCATTGTTCGGCAATGTTTCTGCATATTCTTTTCTGTGCATCAGGCCGGCTGCCCAGTGTGGCAGTTGCGGTGTTTGTCCGCAGGCTTCATGTACTGTGTCAGGAAATTTTGCCGGATGTGCCGTGGCCAGTATAACCATGGGTGCATTGAGACGGATCTGTTCACGAGCAACCTTGATGCCGATTGCCGTATGCGGATCAGCAATGTAGCCGCCTTGCGCATAAACCGTACCTATTGTCTGTGCCGTTTCGGCCACGGTGCTGCGCCCCGTAGAAAAAAGTTCTGCCATGCGGGAACGCTGTACTTTGTCAAGGGTAAACTGCCCTGATTGCCCGAGGTTCGCCATGGCTTTGCGGATCAGCCCTGCATCACGGCTGCCTGCTTCAAACAGCAGCCGTTCAAAATTGGAAGAAATCTGGATATCCATCGACGGCGAAGTTGTATGGATGACCTCTTTTATCTCATAAATTCCGCTTTCCAGTGTCCGGGCAAGAATATCATTATCATTGGTGGCAATGATAAGCTGTACTATCGGCAGTCCCATGCGTGAGGCGATGAAACCCGCCAGAATATTACCGAAATTACCGGTCGGCACACTGAATGACACAGCCCTGTCTGGTGCACCAAGCGAAATGGCTGCCGAAAAATAATAGACAATCTGTGCCATAATACGCGCCCAGTTGATGGAATTGACACCGGAAAGCAAAAGCCGATCCCGGAATGCATGGTCATTGAACATAGCTTTGACGAGAGCCTGGCAATCGTCAAAATTTCCCTCAATCGCCAGCGCATGAACGTTGTCTGCATGATTGCCGGTCATCTGGCGCTGCTGAACCGGGGAAACGCGCCCCTTGGGGAACAGGATGAAAATATCCGACCGCTTGCGATTGGCAAATGCCTCGATTGCCGCTCCGCCTGTATCACCTGATGTTGCGCCGATAATGGTTGCACGTTGGCCGTTTTTTTCAAGGATATGTTCCATCAGGCGGGCAAGGAACTGCATGGCCACATCTTTGAAAGCAAGTGTCGGCCCATGAAACAGCTCAAGGATGAATTCATTATTGCCGGTCTGAACAAGGGGGCAGATGGCCGGATGATGGAAGGTGGCATAAGCTTCATCAATCATCCGGTTAAAAGCGGAGCGCTCAATATCCCCTTCCACAAACGGCCAGAGAACAGCCTTGGCAATGGCCGGATAGGATTTGCCCCTTAACGCCCGGATAGCGCCAGGGGAAAGTTGCGGAAATGTTTCAGGCACGTAAAGGCCGCCATCGCGGGCAAGCCCTGTCATAACAGTATCTGCAAATCCTAGAACCGGAGCTTCGCCGCGTGTGCTTGTGTATTTCATGTTCCGTATGATTCCTGTCACAATCTGTGTTGGAAACTGTCTGAAGCACATCCACTGATCATTACAGTGGATGTGCTTCAGATTCTTTGAATTATCACATTTCCTGGTGGAAAACCGGTTTTCACTTTTCCTGAAAATGCCTGTCACTCTGACAAAACCGATTTTTAGTCTTTTTGCAATTCCGGTCCACAGAAATGCGACAGAAAAATGATCCGTTTACCCGGTTATCAAAAGGCAGCCGGAACAAAATTTTCAAAACATGCGGTTATTTTGACAGCGGGGCGCAGGATTGCAGGTTTGCCTGCCTGTCAGAAACAGGAAATAACCGGATCATGCACGGACAGACCGGATCACTTGATTACATCAAATCAAATGCTTCAATTCTCTGTATTTCTGATCGCATTGGTGCAGGCGTCAAATGTTCCATCCGACGGCGAAATGCTTTATGTCAGCAGCAGAATCTGGCAGAAAACAGACCTGAACCGCAGGCAAGCCGTTTTACCGATGGTAAATTCCAGAGTTAAAGATAATGATGAAAGGCATTGTAAAAAAACCATACAGGAGAAATCTGGAAAAAATCCTGATCAAAAAAATTGTATAAAGGCGGATGTCATTGATATTGGATTATAATTTTCATTTACTGAAGAAGAATGTAGCCATAGTGATAAAAGATAAGGATGTTTATTGCCCGGGCAATGGTGATATTCCTGATCAGGCCTAAATCTGTGATACCATTTTTTAAATCTGTTGAAGACGAGGAGAATTTTTGTGAATTCGGTTGTCCTGAAAATAATAAAAACATTATTTACGCGAAATGGCTTCGAAATAGAGTAAATATATCATGAGCAGGATACTGGTTTGCCGTCTTTCATTGGGTGCCGGGCTGATGCTGGCCGCTCTTGCCGGCTGTGCAGATAAAAAGGCAGTAAAGGAAGCTGCTGAACCGAGGGTTACAGAAGCAGAATTGCGCAGTTTTTGCCCGCGCGTCGAATTTCAGGATGACGCTGCTTTTTATAATATTTACATGCGGGGAAATGAAGGAAACCCGGACAAAATTATTTATCAGGCGGTTATCAGTGACCTGACACGCGCTTGCCGGTATCCTGAAGGAGAGTTGCAGATACAGGTCGGTATTGCAGGACGTATCGTGCCGGGGCCGGTTTTCAGGACGGACAATATCATCGTGCCCATTGAGATTAAAGTGATGCGGGGGGACGAGGTACTTTATTCAAAAGTTTATAAATACACTGTTTCCGACAGCAAATCCGGCAGGGCAACACAGTTTTTATTCAGTGATAACAGGATTTCCCTTGCGCGGACTGATGATCGTAATATCAAGGTTTATGCAGGCTTTGCGGTGAAGGAAAAGTAAAGATGCAAAGGATAGCAATCAGCTATGGAAAATCTCCGGCAGGTCTCTGTCCCCTGCCTGAAAAGGTTATCAGTAAATACGCTTACGCTGCCTGCTGACCAGAAGCCTGTGCGGGCATTGAGAAGAGGCAATTATGAACAAGCTTATAATTGTACTGGCATTTATCGCGATCTTGACAGGTTCGGTACAGTAATCAACTACACTTAAAGCAGTGCACAAAGCGTCGGCATCTTATGTAAATACGCCTGATGAAGATGGTAAAAAGGAAATACACAAAACGTAAAGATTACGTAAAACGATGTAAGAAATACAGAAAAATTAATGGTAGAAAACGTTGCGTCAAGTATTGAGAGGGGAAATTGTATGAAAAAACTGTTTTGGGTTGCCATGATGTTTTTTACATTATCGGAAAACGCATTTTCACAAAGTTTTAATCAGTGAGTGATTTGGCCAGAAAAAGATGATCCTTTTGCAGATTCAAAACAAGTGATAGTTGATTATTCGGAAAATATTAGAGAGGGCGCAGTTCTTATATGCGGTAAAAAAATCCGGAGACAAGAGTAGCTACGGGATTTGAATATAAAAATGAAATGAATTTCGCCCCGGTACTTATAAAAGTAGCAATAGATGGCGATATAATAATAAACGGTAATGAAGCTGATATAAGTAACAATCAGAATAATAGAGCACTCAGCAGTACATTGCTCGAAAACAGGGAAGAACTGGATTTTATCAGCAAATTCAAAAAAGCTGAAAGACAGATTGTCATTCAGGACAGGATAAGTGAACGAGCACATTTGCTATCAGCAAGAGGGTCGACAAAAGCAGGCGAAGCACTGGAGAAGTGTTTGATGGGAAAATGAAATGAATGATTTTGAAGATCGCGTTCAAAAACTGCGTAAGGCATACGGAATAATCGGTGACTCTCATAAAGAGTCTGTTTCTTCAGATTCTGAATCAGACGAAAAGCCTGTTGGTACCGAGAAGGAAGACAGTGATTTATTTTTAAATAAAATATTCCCCGCACTTTTTGCATGTGTGATGATTGCATCATTCATTTTTTTTGGAGTAATATTGGAACCGTTCAGGCTGCCGCCGATAATTTATGAGTTATTGTTTTCTTTGGCAGCGATGCGGATGGCATATATATATCTCTTCCGCCAAGGCAAAGAATATGGCTTATGCTTTCTGCACTTATAGTACATCCGATAACAGCCATTATAGCAACTGTTTATTACCCGATTGGACGCAAAAATAACGATAGAAAATACGATATTTCTTTTATTGTAACTTCTGTGTTTTATGCATTTTTTCAAATATACGTGCTTTTAAATTCTGCACAGCTTTGCCGATTTCACCCTTCAGATTTTTTGTGCAGGATATGATCTGAGATTTTAAGAACAGATCTTCACCTTCACAAGTATAATCCGTTTTTTAATATCTCTGCCGCAGAATAACATGCTCAGCATAAATATCATGCTTTGTTCCTCCATCTGGTTCAACTGTACATGCTATATGCCACAAGTATCAGACTGGTTTAAGAGATAAACACCTGTCTGCTTTTCTATCATATAATGTTCCTCTGCGACCGCAATTTTATTAAAACTGTCTTGAGGTTTGAATTAACAGAATTGATCCTTTTCCATCATCATTTCTCTTCTTTAATTTCTGAACTGATTATAAGCAGATCATGTTTATACCGGTTTGGGTATCGGTTTTCTCATGTTATTTCAATGATCGTGCCAATGGCCCATAGCTTCAATTACGGCAGGCAGATCTGTATGACGCGAAATTGTAGTTTCCGCGCCTGCTTCCATTAAGGCACCGGCAAGCCCCGGCCAGGCATGGCTTGCCCCCGTAAAGCCGACAACCCGCATGCCTGCATCTCTTGCCGCTGTTGCACCATGGACAGAGTCTTCCAGCACGACAACCTTTGCCGGATCGATATGATATTGCTTTGCCGCATAAACAAAGACATCCGGTGCGGGTTTGCTGCGCCTGGTGCCGACTTCCGGTGCAGAAAAAATGCGTCCTTCAAAAAGATCATAAAGCTTTGTCAGTTTCAGCATGGTCACGATATTGGCACTGGTTGAATTTGAGCATATGCAATAGGGCAGATGAAGCCGCCCGATGTTCTGGCGCACACCATCAATCGGCACCAGATCAGTCCGGATACGTTGCAGAAACAGGTCGCCGGCTTTATCTATAAGGCTGGCGGAAAGCGGTATATCCGTTTCCTGCTCGATTGCTTTCAGCATATCGGCAAAGATCAATCCGGAATAACGCTCCGCCAGTTCTTCTGCCGTTATCGCATAGCCTGTATCCGTTAACAGTTTTGCGCTGATTTGTGCTGAAAGATATTCAGAATCAACAAGGACACCATCGCAGTCAAAAATAACGAGTTCGGGTTTTGACATAAGCCTTCCTGTCTTCAGTTTATAAAAATAGATAGGAAATCTTGTAAAGGTTTCTGCATGAAATTGCGAGAGAAGAACAATAATTTCAAGGATTTTCAGAATTTCTGTCCGTTTTAACGCCATCTTTACAATAAACGGTGATCATCAGGCTCAACATGTTTGAACCAGTCTTGTGAGTATGCGTATGCCTGTAAATCGTCTTGTAAACACATCGCCATGCAAAGCGCCACAGCCTGAATGGCAGAACCGTATTCTGAAAGGGGATTGTGTTTCAACGCTTGAGAAGCTCCCCACGCATTCGGTTGATGTTGTTTTTGCTGACCCGCCCTATAACCTTCAGCTTGAAGGCAAGCTGCACCGGCCGGATCACAGCCTTGTTGATGCGGTGGATGATGACTGGGATCAGTTTGAAAGCTTTCAGGCTTATGATGCTTTTACCCGTGCATGGCTTCTGGCCTGCCGCAGGGTTTTGAAACCAGGCGGCACTTTCTGGGTCATCGGTTCGTATCACAATATTTTCCGTGTCGGTGCAATCATGCAGGATCTTGGTTTCTGGCTGCTGAATGATATTATCTGGCGCAAGACCAATCCCATGCCCAATTTTCGCGGACGGCGTTTTCAGAATGCGCATGAAACACTGATCTGGGCCTCGCGCGATCAGAAGTCGAAAAACTATACCTTTAACTATGAGGCATTGAAGGCTGCCAATGAAGACGTGCAGATGCGTTCTGACTGGCTGTTTCCGATCTGTACCGGAACTGAGCGGCTGAAAGACAGCAATGGCCGGAAGATACATCCGACACAGAAGCCCGAGGCATTACTTGCTCGTATCATGCTTGCATCAACAAAGCCGGGTGATATTATTCTTGATCCCTTTTTCGGCTCTGGCACGACCGGTGCCGTTGCCAAAAGGCTGGGGCGGAATTTTGTCGGCGTTGAACGTGAAGAAACTTATATCAAGGCAGCATCTGAGCGGATCACAGATATTGAACCGCTCGGTGCTGTTGAACTGGAGGTGCTGAAAGGCAAGCGTGCCGAGCCGCGTGTTGCTTTTATCAGCCTGGTTGAAGCCGGATTAATCAAGCCTGGCATGGTTCTTTATGACAAAAAAAAACAGCATGCCGCTATTGTGCGTGCTGATGGAACGCTGGTTTACAAAAACGAGGCCGGCTCAATCCACATGGTTGGCCGCAGGGCGCAGCAGACGGAAAGCTGCAATGGCTGGAGCTACTGGCATTATGAAGAAAACAGCGAGCTTAAGCTGATTGATGGCCTGCGCAACCGTATCCGTGACAAACTGGCACAGGCCGGTGCATGAATTCCGGCGCTTCAGGACAATTTTCTACAGGTTTTGAATTTTTTGTTACTGTTTTTCTCCTTATTTGGTGGGTGATTTTGCGTATCTGCCTGAATGTGTGGGCAATCCTGCAAATCTGATCCTGGAAATGCTTTACGTATGC
>Ga0153940_1000938_pt1 | contig 13684 bp, 16 predicted proteins | sample TSNJ024MetaG_FD_104736 | JGI IMG/M metagenome (GOLD analysis project Ga0153940, IMG submission 104736) | Attine ant fungus gardens microbial communities from New Jersey, USA - TSNJ024 MetaG | ecosystem: Host-associated > Fungi > Mycelium > Unclassified | place: USA: New Jersey, Brendan T. Byrne...
CTTTCCTACTTCACACAGCTTCCTGTTCCCGCAAAATGGCAGCAGCCATTTGTCCATTATGGCGGCGTAATTACTGAAGGTGGAAGCCTTTACCTGGGGCTTTGCGATACTGTAAAGCCAGTACCTGAGAAAGTCACCGACCGTTCCCGTCCCGCATTTCTTCACCGTATCCCGCACATACCGGTGCCTTGCTTTGGCCTGATCAAGCTTTTCTTTGCAGTCACTGTATCTTCTGGCATACACATAACCGTAGATCAGTTTTCTATCAGGCCGGCGTCCTTTGATATACCGCCCTTCCCACCTTCCGTCCTCTCTCTTATATATGTTTTCACCTCGTTTTGCCATCTGAAAATCCCTTCCTTTCTCCATGCTGTATGTCCGTTGATTGACGGCGCAATTGACGGCGTAAAAAATGACAGCATCCTTTTATTTTGTTTTTTTGGTTTTTGGGCATCCCCTGTCCCCTGCTGTTTTGATTGTTTGCTCTGTCATGGAGCAGTTAAAAAGACCAGAAATGGCAGCTAAAGGGTGCCTTTGCAACAAAATAATGAATATCATAATTGACAATAAGACATTATTCTGGTATCATTATCCCAACATACATTGGTCGACAAGATTCTACAATCATTTTTTTCGTCATTTCCGGAAGATGGCGATATTTTTTTGTGAAAATATATTGACTTTCAATATTCGGGCTCTTTATTACCCTTTAAAAGACTAAGACCAATCAGAAACGAAAAACCGGAAACAAAAACAAAAATTTAAAAAACATAGAATAAAGAATGCTAAACAAATAAAAAAATGTATTACTCAGCATAATGGATGGATATGCTTTGTAATACATTTTTGTTGTTTGATTTTTTCATTTAGTTGATTACATCAAGAGAGATGCCTCATGACAAAATGACTGAGATAAAACAGATGGGCAAAACCCAATACTACACAAACAGTTACCGCCAAGGCAAGTACATTTACAATTTTTACAGTCCTGTTTTGGAAACTCTTGAATAATAGCGCATAAATACCTATGCCGATCATCCCTCCAAGCGTATTGCTGAGTATGTCGGTTACATCAGTCCTGCCCATTGCAAAAATAAATTGTATGCCTTCAAACGCAAAAGTTAAGCCAATAATAGGAAGGACTTTTTGCATAAAAGACCATTTGCTTTTCAGCATACTGATATAGACCCCCAAAGGGGCAAAAATCAGTATGTTTTGGATTATCTCCCGCCAAACAATAACGCCGTTTTCATCAAAAGACCCTTGAAGCGGAGTCAGGTTGATCACCCGTATCCCATCTGATATTTCAGCAGAATAAAACGGCAGTTTGAAAAGAATAATGCCTGTCAACAACAGCACATATACGATAAACAATATGATTGTGAGTGTATTTTGCTTTTCAGTTTTCATTGTCTTTTTCTCCTTACTCTCCCGTTTCGTATACAGTTTTAAAATACCAAGGCCATCTAAACAAAATCGGAGGGTAAACCTTATCTTTTTCTTAACTTAATAACTTTCGAAGCAGTAAACGAGTTGGGTATACCTTTTTCTGACTATTTCCGCAGGAGAATATCAAAGGCCGTGCCATTTCACCTAAGAATAATCTGAAAGGGGCTTATCTGCCCTTACGCTTCTCTTTTCGTTTCTGCTGTTTCAGATCAAACATCCGCTGCTTCTTGGCTTCTTTCTGTTCTTTGCTGATCTGCCTGCGCTCCATTTTCATCTCTTCACGCTGTAACTGCAACGCCTGTTGGGATTTAGTACCTATCCCGGTCTGCATGGTCTGCTTTCTTGCTTCCCTCTGCAACCGTTTCGGATTACTGCTCCCTGTCTTTACAACCACATCAACAGCCGAACTGAATTTTAACCTGTAGTAATATCTGAGAACAAATTCCCATATTTCATGGTCTTTCGGTTCTGCCCCGAAGGTGACCTTGGATACTGAAAGCTTTTCATTATCAATCCTTTCAAATATCCCAACCCAGAACGGATCCTCAAAAAACACTGTCAGTTTTGCTTTTGCTTTGTCCATAACGAGACCCTCCTTAATATCTTGCTTTGCAAGATTGTCGCGGCATTCGTCAAATGTTCCTGCAAGCAAGACATTTTCCTCATTATTTCCGCATGTTATAAACAAAGAACGGACAACCCAGGAGGGCAGGTTACTTACCCCATCATAAGCGACGAGACGGCCGGGCTACCTACCGGCTCTGGCACACCCTATTGGATGTACGTTGCGTTTTTATCTTTGTTTTTTATATGACAACGAGATCATTGCTCTCGTAAGGCAAACGAGATTTTGCTTTCTTAGCATACCACGAATATCTGCCCCAGTCATCTTAAAATTCCATATATAATTTTTTACCAAACATAAAAATATGCAGAGTTTTCTACATATCAACTTTATTTTATAGAATTATATTTTTTCCAAATAAACAAATTCTAAATCTTGTGCAATCGTTACTGTTTTAAATTTTTTATATCCCAGTCGTTCATATAGTTTTACGTTCCTGATACTTTTTGTACTCGTAAAAAGTTCATACCTTGACTGAGGAGATATTCTCTCAATTTCCTGCAATAAGAGAGTACCTATACCATTACCTTGCATATCTGGACGAACTATTAGTTTTCCAATAAATAAAGTTCCATTTTTAATATAACCCCGGACAGAGCCTATAATCTGCCCGTTGCCATTTACAGCTTTTAATACAATTCCATTCTCATATTCCTGTAATAGCTCGTCTAAAGTTTGCTTTAGTGGCGGAATATCAAAATTACCAACCAACTCAGCTTCACTTTGATAAGCCAAATACTGCAATTCTAAAATATCTTTCATATCATTTTTTGTTGCTTTTGAAATAGTCATAACCATATGCCCCTATACCAGTCCTTTCAGCACATCAATAACCTCCGTCATTGACTTTCATTTGATATTATACCTCTTTTCCATTCAAAAGAAAACACCCTGCTGCGCTGCAAGGCGCCCCTGTCATCCCATACCAGTCTTTAAAAAGGGTCGGAAATAAAACAGGCAATCCTTTAACGGAACTGCCTGTTACTACCCATGTTCAGTATTTGATTTTTATGACAGCAATGCTCTATGGTGTTCTTCCAGAAACGATTGATGATAACGTAGTTCTGCATTCTGCCGTTCCTGCTTCGCTTCTTCAAAGGTATCGTACGTTCCAAGATAATACCGGGTCTTTTTAGAACAAACCAATCACTGTTTTTATTCCGATCACATCAATATCTCTTTCAAATTTAAGTTCCATATATTCATCCGAATTAGATACCACCATGATACAGGTGCTTTCCAATCCCATGGATTCAATAAATCCTCTGTCAAATTCCAGCAAATTTTCTCCCTGCTTTACTTTATCTCCTTCTTTGACAAATACTTGAAATCCTTCTCCATTTAATCCTACTGTATCTAACCCTACATGGATCAGAACTTCCGCACCATTGCTTAACTCCATTCCGATCGCATGTTTTGAACCTTCCGCAATCATGGAAATTGTTCCATTGCAAGGCGCATAGATCATATTTTCATTTGGCTGAATTGCTACGCCATCCCCTAACATTTTTTCAGAGAATACCTTATCGTTTACGTCTGTGATATCAATCAGATGGCCTGTGGCAAATGCCTTCAACTCTTTCACAGTTTCTTCTTTTGATTTTCTACTAAAAATACTCATCGTTTTTCTCCTTTAATGTCCGGCTGGTTTCCCTGGTAAGGATCCATTTTCTTATTGAAACCGATACACCAGGTCAGACCAAATGCTACAGCAAAGGAAATTACATTTACAATGATATACAGCGGTAACTGTTCATTCAAATATAATAATGTACCTGGAATTCCTGTGATAGACATTCCGGTTGCTCTTAAGTGTAAAATAGAGGCAAGGAATCCTCCCACACCGCCGCCGATCATGGACATAATAAATGGTTTTACAAATTTCAGATTTACACCAAATACTGCCGGCTCAGTAATTCCTAAAAGTGCAGATAAGCAGGCAGGATAAGCCACCTGTTTTGTTTTATTGGATGCTGCCTTGATGGCAACTGCCAGTACTGCACCAGCCTGTGCAACATTTCCACAAGTTCCAATTGGATTCAGATAGTTCCATCCATCCTGTGCCAGCATACTGATTTCCAGAAAATTCAATACATGATGAATACCGAAAATACCAAGTAACTGTCCAAAACATCCATATAAAAAACCGCCGATTCCCAATGGAAGGAATAATAGATTTTCTACAACAAATAATACGCCGGATTCTACCCCGTGAAGGATTGGTCCTAATACAAAAAGTGCAAGTAAGCTGCCTGCTAATAAGGTTAAAAACGGGGTTACAATTAAATCAATGGCATCCGGAATCTTCTTGCGAAGCCATTTTTCAAATTTGGATGCTACAATACCCGTTATAAATGCAGGAAGCACAGACCCCTGATATCCTACAACTTTGATGAACCCGAAAAAAATCAATGGTTCTGCTGCGCCCGATCCGACATCATATGCACTTGGCAAAGCTCCATTTACCAGCATCAGCCCAAGAACAATTCCAATTACAGGGCTTCCGCCAAAATTGCGGAAAGCAGACCAACATACTAAAGCAGGTAAAAATGCAAATGCAGTATCTGTTAATACCTGGGTGAACAGTAATAAATTCTGCGGTATGCTTTCTGGTGTCATGCCAAATACAGCCAGAACTGCCTCCTGTGTCAGCAGACCTCTTAGTCCCATAAATAGTCCTGTTGCTACCAGCACCGGGATAATTGGTACAAATACATCTGAGAACGTCCGAACTGCTCTCTGGAATTTGTTACCATACACAACATCCTTCTTTTCTTCTGGTTTATGCTCTGTTTCATCATCTAAACCGGTAAGCCTTACGGCTTCACCATAGATTCGATTGACTAATCCGGTTCCAAGAATAATCTGGTATTGACCTGAATTAAAAAAACATCCTTTAACTTTATCTAAGTTCTCAACCTCCTTTTCCCTGATTGACAAATATTTCTATGCTGGAGTTGTCCGACCATATCTCTAATTCTTCTAATTCATCCAATTGACATGCTCTTTCTTCCATTCCTTCACAATCCCAACACAGCCGTTGTAAAGAAAATGTCTTCTTTGTGCAGTCATATTTTACAATTACCTCTTTGCCCTGGAGTTCTATAATAATAGAATGCTCTTGACGGAGATTCCGTAATTTCAGGCAGTAGGTTCGTGTTGGGTGCCTTAACAGAATTTCCGGCCCCTGCCTTTTCATGCTGCCGCTTTCAATCAGACATTCTTCCAATTCCCTGATTGGTCTCTGGCACAGCATATCGCCTTTGATACTTAATTCTCTTGCCATGGTCATGCAGTGAATACTTGTCTCATCCTTTGCGAATACTGCTTCCTCACGATCTGTCATCCGCGACATCCAGGCAAAAAGAATTCTCCGCCCATCGGGTGCGATAAATGTCTGCGGGGCATAAAAATCAAACCCATACTCCATGACGTTCCGGTTTTGATCCAGGCTGGTATCTTCAAGAACTCCTTGTTCTTCATCAAATGATACCACCTTATATGCTGCATAGCCCGAAATCGGTGTATCCTTTTCATTATCCCTATGCTGCAGACAATAGATAAGGATATACTTTTGGCCTAATCGAAATAAATCCGGACATTCGATCATCTCATATATTTCTGATACTGCAAGCGCATTTTTGTAATTCCAGACTTCTCCGTCCTGCGAAGTACATAATGCAATTGCACCCTTGCCATTTTTTCTCTGCGCACCTACTACCATGTAGTATCCATGTTCTGATTTCCAGACTTTCGGATCACGAAAATGTTCTGTATATTCTCTGGGTGTTGAAAGAATAATTCCTTTTTTTATAAAAGATTTTCCATTTCCAGTAACTGCGAGACACTGACTGCTCTTTCTCTTCCCGCTGCTTTTATCATTACCCGTATAAAACAAACATAACTGGTTTCCTCTCACACAAGCACTCCCGGAATATACCCCATTCTGATCATAGGACTGATCTGGTATGATCGCACTCCCGTCAAACTTCCATCCCGTAAGATTCTCCGATGAAAAATGCCCCCATTCTTTATAAGAATGATTTTTTTAAATCGATTCCATTGGAAGAATACATGGTATTTCCCCTGAAAATATATTAATCCGTTGGGATCATTTAAAAGACCTGTCCACGGTTCTAAATGGAATCTCTGCTTTTTTTTCAACTCTCAATCAATGACCTCCTCTATTTCTTGGCGCCTATGTATATTAAACTACATTATCAGCAAAAAAAATATAGTATTTTATAAAATATATATGGAAAAAACTAACCTTCTCGTCTATAATATTCATATGATAGAATATAAAGAAACCCAGCATACTATGATGTATAAATCAAACAGCGATCTATCACTTTATAGTTCCGGCTATGAAAAATGTAATGCAGGATATAGTTACGGTCCAACCATCAGATCTTACCATGTCATACACTTTGTGCTCAGTGGGGAAGGAGAATTTCGAATTAATGAGCACGTATTTCATCTGAAAGCTGGAGACACCTTTCTTATACCTGCTGGAAAAATCGCCTATTATGAATCTTCTGCATCGAATCCATGGACTTATACATGGATTAATTTTCTTGGAATCAATTCAGAGATGTACTTATATCAGATTATGACACATGTTGAAGACGTGTATGTGATCCACGGACTGGACACTAAGAAGTATTATCATTCCATACAACAGATCATGGAATTAAAATACACAACAACCAGCCAATACTTTGAAGGAAACAGTGTCCTGTTTCACATCATGGCTATGTTGTTTGAAGATATCCATTTTGAAAAAAACATCTGGCAGAATGCATCGATTATTGACGAAATAAAATTCTATATAGACATAAATTATGCGGAGAATTTAAAGCTTAAAGAAATTGCTGCACATTTTGGTATTCATCAAAACTATCTTACCCGAAGCTTTCATGATAAATTTGGAATATCACCAAAGAAATATTTAACAAACCTAAAACTAAAAAAAGCCGCAAGACTTTTAACTACCACCGAGCTGTCTATTTTCATAATCGCAAGTTCCCTGGGTTTTGATGACCAGCTCGCCTTTTCCAAAATATTTAAAACCTATTATAACCTATCTCCCTCGGAATATCGAAAAAAGCAGAAAGGCATGAATTAATGCCCTTCTGCTTTTGCTTAACAGCGTTCTGCTTTGATTTCTTTGTCTGTTAACTAGATATTTATACAGTTACAAATTTACAACATTCACCGGACACTCATCTATAAACGCTTTCAAATTATTTACTGCCACTTCCATTAACCGTGCTCTGGATTCTTTCGGTGCCCAGGCGATATGCGGTGTGATCAGGCAGTTCTCAACTTTCAGCAGCGGGTTATCTTCTTTTATCGGTTCTTCTGACACGACATCCAAAGCCGCCGCAAGCACCTTCTTATTTATTAATGCAGCTGCTAAATCCGGCTCACAGATCAGCCCCCCTCTGGAAGTATTCAAGATGATCACACCATCTTTCATTTTGGCAATATTATGCCGGTTAATAATACCTTCCGTAGCCGGGAACAGGGGGCAATGCATTGAAATAACATCCGAACGGGCAAATACTTCATCTAACCAATATGATCTCCTCTCTAACTGCCAAATATCATTTGCATTACTTCCACCAACAAACAAGGTATCACCTCCTGCAAGTATCATTTCGTAAAATATATGAAGCGACTCCCACCGCAATCATCGCAGATGGGATGCCCAACAACAATGAATAGTTCATAGAAAGTTGAGCTACTAAAGCTAATATTTTTAAGTTGATGTTTGTAGTCCAGTATAAAACCACCAACAGAAAGTATACTAAAAGTATGATAAGCCCGCCCCATAGTATTTGCTTATAAAATTTCAAGTGAAGACCATTCTTTTTTCCGTATAGCAATAGTATACATAAGAAAATTACAAAAAAACCGATGGGGCGCACTAGGTTATTGAAGTAGTAATCATATGCCATAAATGCTTTTTCTCTCATATGTAATAAGTAAGGAGATAAAAATATCTCCATCAAGATATAAATGAATGACAGTATAACAGCTACAATTGTAATTTTGTTAATAAGTCGTTTCTGAACGAGATTCTTAGTGTTCGACATAGCAGCACCCCTTTATTGTGAATTTTTATGTTCAATATGATTATTTAAAATGGTTACATGGAAGGGTTCCATGACACACTGGCAGTGATTTTAAAGCTTCCGCCTGTGCGTGTTATTGTTGCAGTAGAGCGACAACCAAGGTCAAGCACTTTAGCTAAGCTAAACCCGGTACCGTACCCAAAGGTATTTGATGTCGGATATTTAGTCGTTGGATTACCGCCATATGGAGACTGATTATAGTATACTTGACGATTAGATAATGTTGATGTGCCCCGCAATTGTGTCCAACTACCAGAAACTCTGGTGAGCTGCGCTTTTGGATTTTGAACAGTATAAGTTATTTCCACAGTGGCTTTCCAGTAAACGTTCTGGCTAGTGCCTCCGCGTGTAGTCATTACACTGTAACCAGAAGGTATGTCTAAAGAATCAACGACTTCCGCATCACCGTCACCATCAATACAAATAATTGCGCTGTATGTGTCTGTATATGTGGTTTGTTCTCCTTGTAGCCATTCAGAGAAACTTGGCTTCTTGGAAAGACTCTTTTCTAATAGCATTGCGTCTGTATTGAAACTCTTTAAATGACCATTGCTATCTTCAATAATAATATCTCCGCTTGTGTGAGGTTTCATACCTGCTGACTCAGCATGGATTGCTACTGGCATAATGAGTGTAAAACAAATCACTGAATATAAAAAAAATCTTAGTTTCTTCATATGTCTCCTTTCAATAGCCACAATAAGCTTTTAGCCTATTTGGGTAAGTATTTGTTTTTTACATGTTTCTCACGCGCGTGTTTATATTTTTATTATATGTCTACTTAATATCTTTGTCAATAAGTATTTAGGAAGATAAGGTATTGATTATATAATATGGTTATGGTATTATGTAAGAAATATATATATTATAATATAAACAAGAAATGAGATTTATTATGGCTAGTCGCGACAATTTTAAAAAGGGTTCTGTTGAAATGCTACTTTTATATCTTTTGCAGGAAGATAATTTTTATGGTTATCAATTATCCCAATTAATAAATCAACGCTCAAACGGTATCTTAACGATTCCTGAGGGTTCTATGTATCCGACATTATACCGACTGTTAGATAAGGGATACATTACTGATTACCAAAAACAAGTGGGCAAACGTTTAAAACGTGTGTATTATCACCTAGAGCCTGAAGGATTTGATTACCTGAAAGAACTCCTAAATGACTATTATAAAGTTAATGAAGGAATTCAACTTTTATTTGATTTTAAAGTCAATGGGGAGGAGAATGAAAAGTGAACGATTTAAATAAATATCTAAAAACGATACGTTCTCTATTTCCGGTTTATGGTCATTATGAAAAACGATTTTTTTCGGACCTTAAAAACAACCTTACGGAATATGCTGAAACACATCCTAATTCGAGTTTTTCTGATTTAAGTCAAGCTTTTGGTAGTCCTGCTTCTATCATCAGTGAATATCTATCAAGTGTAGATACCGCTTATCTTTCAAAGCAACTGTCACGCACAAAACACATACGTCGAACCTGTATTTGCACAATTATTGCGCTCATCGTAGCTTTAGCAATTGGTTATGCTTATACTTACAAGGCGTACTTGGAATTTGAAAAAGCTTTGCCAGCTATTGAAGAAACAACAATCGAAGTCAATGAATGAAGAATTATACGAGGAGGATTTTCAATGAAGAAAATAATTAGCATCTTACTAAGCTTTTCTTTACTTTTTGTATATGTGCAACCGGTAAATGCTGCACCAAAAACACTTTCGGATGTGGAATATCTTGAGGATGGAAGTTATTTTGTCACAACTATAGACGTTGACACAAGTAGCTCTTCGTCACTTCTACGCTCAGCTGCAGCCACTTGCTCCGGTAACAAAACAGTTACATATAAGTCGAGCTCTGGTTCGAGTTTATGGTCAGTTACTGTAAAGGGTTCATTTTCCTATGTACGTGGGTCTAGCGCGACATGCACAAGTTCTACGGTTTCCACATCAGTGTATTCAGCTTCATGGAAAATAAACAATAAGTACGCCTCCAGAAGTGGCAGAACAGCAAGTGCAACTGCAACTGGCAGTCAATATATGGGGGGCAAAGCAATAGGCTCAATAACAAAAACTGTCTCTTTAACCTGCAGTGTTAATGGAGTGCTCTCTTAAAACGGTCTGGTGAAAACAAAAAAATCAAATTAATCTTAAATCGAGTAAAGGGGAAGTGATTAACTTCCCCCTCTCTCTTCTTAATGGTCAAACAGGTTGATTTGAGTATAGACCGTATGCTTATGGTTGGTGAAATTATTGAACAGTATCCTGATGATTTTCCTAATCCTAGTTGTTTAATCTTTGGTTATACTCAATCCAATAAACCACTTCATATTGTAGTTGGTAGTGATGAGAATTGTGCCAAAATAATAACCGCATACTTACCGACCACTGAAAAATTTGAAGATGATTTGAAAACCAGAAAGGGGGCTTTAAAATGACATGTCTATCTTGTAAATCAGGTGATTGTTTAGAATCTACTACCACCTATTTTGCCGAACTTCACAACTGCATGATTATTGTAAAAAATGTACCTTGCCTAAAATGCTCCCAGTGTGGAGAAGTGACGTTCAATAACTCTGTTGCCAAAAAACTATATGAATTAATGCAACAGGCTGACGCTCTGGCAAACGAACTCACAATCATTGATTATGCTACCAAGGTAGCCTAATCAATTTGATAGTTATTCCAATGACAAATCCTGCCGCCTTTTTAAGGCAGCAGGATTTTCTTTATTCCTTATGCTTCGATTATCAAAGTGGATTTGGCTGCAAGGTATTTGCGCGCGGTTGACCGCCTTGCCTTAATGGGATTAAGGGCAAAACCGGAGGTGAATTTAACCCTGCTGTGATTGGAGTGGCCCGAAGTTTGTTTGTTTATATTGATCCGATCAAAGAAGATACCTCACCAGTATATAAAAGTGTCAGCCGGTGCATAGCCCGCGTACAAGCGATATAGAGTAAATTTCTGTCATATTCGGTGCTGTATTTATCACTGTTTACATAGGGGATCATCACTTCGTCAAACTCCAATCCTTTTGACATTTGGATTGATGTGATGGATATGCCGTTCACAAAGCGGGGGCTGTCCGGTGAAATCAAATGAACATCATTATCCGCTGATAAAAAAACATAAAGCCGTTTTGCGTCCTCGTTGGTTTTCGTAATGATCCCAAGTGATGAATAGGCTTTTTTCGCAAAAGCGTCAATACAATTTTTTATGTGCATCAATTCATCTTGATGGTCACGGCAGCCTATGATCGCGGGAGGTTCGCCATGACGCTCGACGGCCTCTATTGTTCCCGTGCTCTTAACTTTCTTTGCAAATGAAATAATCTCATAGGTCGAGCGATAGCTTTTTGATAACTCGGCATACTCGGCCTCGCTGTATAGCTTTTTTAAATCCTCCAATGTGTGTAGGTGGTTCGGATTAAGGAATTGCCCGAAATCCCCTAAAATCGTCTTTTGGCATTTGAACAGTAAATTAAGTACCGCATACTGTATGGGCGTGTAGTCCTGCATTTCATCAATAACCAAATGCCTAATGATACCGCTTTCGTGCAGCCCTTCAAGTGCCGCATGGACATAGAGGAAAGGGTATACATCGGCCCATTCCAAAATCTTCTTTGCCGGCATTACAAACATTTGCGGTATGCCGTTTCGTTTGTAAAATTCCTTGTAAAGCGTCAATGTATCTTTGACTTTCAGCATTTGTTTTAAGGCTTTCAGAATGGTCCTGCTTTTGGGGATATCATCTTCCATGAAGTTATCCGTATCAAAGCGGTCATAAATATCATCCGCTATCATTTGCAAACGGCGTTTTATGGGATATTTGCTATATGCCTGAAACCGTGAGCTTATACTGTCTGCCGTTACCATAAAGCGCCCGTAAGAATAATCCGCAGGCTCAAAGGCAATATCGGGTATTTGTTCGATAAACTTATCCAACAGCCCTACAAAATCCAAAGTAGACTTAAAGCGTACCCGTTCTGCCCACCCCGCGTCATTTGCTCCTAATGGGTCTTTATCCGCTTCAACGCCGATAATGCCCTCTAACTGCACTTTGGCAATATCCGCAAGGCTCACCTCATAAATAGGTTCTTCGCCAAGCTCCGGCAAAACATTGGAAATGTAATCCCCAAAAACCTTATTTGGGGATAGTATCGTTACATTCCTTGCCGATAGCCTGTCTTTGAACCGATACAGCAAAAAGGCAATGCGATGTAAGGCGATCGAAGTTTTTCCCGAACCGGCCACGCCCTGAATAATAAGCGTACCCGCCTTTTCATCCCGAATGATTTGATTTTGCTCTTTTTGAATTGTTGCTATGATGGACTTCATCTTTTCGTCTGAAGTATGGCTCAATTCCTGCTGCAGAATATTGTCTTGTATGTTGACGGAGCTTTCAAGCACATACTCCATGACGCCATTTTTAATCTTGAATTGTCTTTTGCGGGTCAGTTCTCCGGCAATTTTACCAATCGGCGCAATATAATCGGCAGGGCCAACCTCATGGTCATAAAACATACCGGCAACAGGTGAACGCCAGTCCGAAATCAGCAGTTCGTTATCATGGTTAAATGCAAACCGTCCGATATAAAAAATTCCCGCTTCGTTGTCAGCGTCGCGGCAAAAATCTATCCGCGCAAAGTAGGGTGAGTCTTTTAATTTTGCTATCTTGTCCCGAACTTCAACCGCGAAAGCTCCCGAACTGTCAATTTGCTTTAATCCTAATTCATTTTGAAACATTTCATGCGGGTCAATCTCTCCGCGGTATTCCACCATATACCGCTTCATATCCATGTAATCTTTGTCTATCCGCTCAACATTCGCCTCCGCGTCTGCCAGCGCATTGTCAAGATCACAGTTAATTTTTTTAAGATGGACTATTTCGTCTGGAAACCGGATTGCAGCGGCAGTCACATCTTGCGTGTGACTGCCGCGCTTCTGTTCCTTAATCATTTATTTCTCCCTTCGATAAAACAAAGCGTTGCGTGGGATACCCGAACTCCACCAGCAATTCCGCTTCCGCAAAGCCTAACTCCATAATTTGCTTGCGTTGTCCCGTGTCGGCCTTATCACCGTCGCGGTAGGTGGTAATGCTGATCTCTTTCCCCTGTAATAATTCGCCCATCACCTTATCAAGGAACGCTCCTGGTATTCCTCTTTGCCGGTAAAGCGGGTGCGTTCCCATAAAATCAATACTACCGGTTTTATAAGAAAAGAGCATAATGCCTATCGCAGCATTCCCGTCTTTCAATATCAATGCCTGTTTGGTCTTGATACATTGTTTTAATACTCCGATATGTTCATCTTCGTGAAGATGGGGAAACCCGTCTATCACAAGCCGTACCAAGCCCATCCAGCAAGGTATATCATCTTCTGCCGCAAAGGTAATGTCCCACTCGCCGCCTGTTTTTTTATCCAGCATTTGAAAGCTCCCCTCAAACTCATATTTTAAC
>Ga0153940_1000940_pt1 | contig 13681 bp, 17 predicted proteins | sample TSNJ024MetaG_FD_104736 | JGI IMG/M metagenome (GOLD analysis project Ga0153940, IMG submission 104736) | Attine ant fungus gardens microbial communities from New Jersey, USA - TSNJ024 MetaG | ecosystem: Host-associated > Fungi > Mycelium > Unclassified | place: USA: New Jersey, Brendan T. Byrne...
AACTGACGGTATGTACTGGGATCGCATGGTACCATACAATTACAGGAATTATCTGGGAGGATTGGAAGGTTCGGGTTCGAATAATGGTATCGGGCTGATTCCAAGTCTCGACCCTCTGGGCAATAAATATCCTTATAAATTGGGCGGTGCTTATTCCAAATTCCATGACAGCGATATACGCAAACAACCATACGTGTATGAAAACAATGGCAAGTACCGGGGGATGTTTATCGTAGGTAAACTGATTAATCCTACCAATCCCGATTGGGTTTGTACAGGTAGCCGTGAGTATAACGGGCAGATAATAACAGTCGTAGACCAGGTATCGTATTTTGCCAAATTAGGTTCGGCCGAATATCCTACGTTGGCATCACTGCCATCTACTATTGCCACGGCTGAGGAGTCATCCTGCGTACGTGTTACCAAACGCAGTCCTCGTCCAAATCAGAGCGAAAAGAACCGTAAATTTGACCCCGATGTTCCAATTATCCGTTTAGCTGAAATTTATTATACATTGGCTGAATGCAAGATGCGTGCAGGGCAAACAGGAGAAGCGGCACAATTGATTAATACCGTGCGCAAACGCTATTTCGCAAACGGAAACGACCCTGACCCTGTTACGGCTTCCAACCTAGACAAATACCGTATGCTGGACGAATGGTTACGGGAATTTTTGGGCGAAGGTCGCCGCCGCACCGATCTGGTACGCTGGGATGCTTATGTCACAGAAGACTGGTGGGATCACAAAGCGACTAACAATCCAAATCTGAACCGTTTTCCGATACATTACAGCCTGATAGGGGCTAACAACTTACTGGAACAAAATCCGGGATATTAACAATGAGCAGATTGTTTGGTATATAAATGCCCGTTTACTGTTTAGGTATAGGCTTTAAACAGTAGAATTTGAAAGAGGCTGTCCGGGAAGGGCAGCCTCTTGTTTGTTTTATATAATATGCTGTTTTCAAAGTAAGTAATATTTGAAAATCACCCCGGTAATAATAGCCACAGAAAAACTCGAAAGCGTTCCTATCATTACATATTCCGTCATTTTTATTTCCTGCAGCTCTTTCAGGTCACCATATCTGAATATCGACTTAGCTGCCAGAAGGAACCCGATAGCCTCGAAATTTCCGGTAAATATAAATGTAATTATAAGAAAGCGTTCGATGTAGCCAATCCATTTTCCGGCATCCTGTAGCCCGTTATTTCCTGTTACGTTCAATTGGCTGCTCCATTTTTCGGTGAATATGCCGATAAGTATCGAAGAGGGTTGCAGTATGAGGATATATGCTATCAGGACAATCCACATCTTATTGCCCGCAAACAGGCCGGATATATATTCCCATAATGCCCCGAACTGGCCTTCACAGATAAGCCAGAGCAATATCAGAACAATAATGTGTAACAGTTGGTCTATCAGGAATGGTTGCAGTCCATCTTTTTTCCGCTTATACAGGAAATCTATCGCAAAATGGGAGACCAGTATCCCTGCGGGAATATACCAGCTTAACCATGCCCCTGCTATAATGTACGCCGCGATAGCATGTATAAGACTATGCATTATATTTGCTTCCAGACTTATCTGTATATCATCATTCTTTTTCCTGTCTACCAGTGATCCGGGCTGAAACAGGAAGTCACAGAGGAAATGTGCGCAAAGTAACCTGAGTAAAATATTGATTTCCATCTTTCTTAAGATTTTTGTTTTTCCAAATCCGATACCTTCCTTCTGAACCGGTTTGCATATTTGATTATATTACCTGCTTTCGCATTTAATAGTAATTTGCTGATAGTCTGTTGCGTTTTTCCTGTTATTTCTGCAAGGTCTTTTTGAGACGTATGTTCCGCCATCATAAGGGGATATACAACCGAAGCCTGTGCCTGTGTCCAGCCGGATACGATATCATCAGCAAAGTTTGTGCTGACACTCAGTTCATCATTGAAGTCATCGTCAGGTGTAATAATGCACATACGGCTGTTCTTATCCAGCATATCAAATGCCTGCCCCGACAAGCGGAAGGCTTCTCCATCCGATTCCACTACACTGTCTGTAATAAACTCACCTTTTCCTATCCCTAATCCCATACGCGCATCCCAGCGGAGATTGGCTCCCGAATTCGCTGTCAGGGCAGCCCTTAATGTTATAGCTGTCCATACGGTAGCTTTGGCATTATCGGTAATTATCTGGAAGCTATCACCCCTGTATATCTCTATCCTGGCATTAGCTATTGCTAAGGTGTTGACATTAGAAATAGCGCTATGTAATATATCCAGTAGCCTGTCCCTGTTTCCGGAGCTCAGTATTTCCGTAGAGTCTACTATATCGCCTGTTATTACTCCTATCCAACCCATTACTCTCTTTTTTTATACAAAGATACTATTTTTATTTTACTTACAGCCTTTTTGAGCTGTTTTTTGTTAATACAACCAATTTAGGCTGTTTTTTGTTAATACAACCGGTATGGGCTGTTCTTAGTGTGATAAGAATGAATATTTTTTGTAATACATCCAAATGTTAATTTTCCCATTTATCTGCATTTTTCCCAAATCCAATTATCTATACCCTAAAAAGCAGATAATCTATGAATTTACCTATCTACAACTGCATTATCGACGATAACGAAGACGATATGACGGGCATCTGTGCCATATCTTTTGTCGATTGTCCGGCCAATGAGGTCGATTTTGTGACATTGAAAAAAAACAGTGAACACATTTTTCTCAATCGTGATACAAAGAAACGCATTCTTACAGGCGTAGTACTGAAACCAGAGCAACTTATCTACCGTTATAGTGAAGAACTGGGCGACTATTACATCAGGTTTTCGGCCGAACAAATAGAAAGGATAGCACAGAAAATGATGCGTACCGGTGTAGCACTTCACAATACCACACACCAGCATCAGACACCGCTCTCGGGCAACTACCTCACCGAACTGTGGATAGTGGCAGACCCGCAGACAGATAAATCGAAAGCATTAGGATTTGAAGACCTTCCCAAAGGTACCTTGATGTGCAGCTACAAGGTCGGGAATGAAAAATACTGGAACACAGAGGTGATGACCGGCCACGTCAAAGGCTTCTCTTTGGAAGGTTTCTTCAATCAACAACCGGATATTTCCAAAATTAAAAATCAAATGAATGTAAACATGAACAAAAAGAAACCGAAACAAACATTGCTCGGTCGCATTGCACGCATGTTGCTCGACATCGAAGCCGTAGAAAAGGCAGATATGACGGCCAGCGGTACGCCTTATGTAGTCTTTGTACTGGCCGACGGCAAGGAAGCCTATGTGGACGAAGACGGGTTTGCTACGCTCGACGGAGAACAAATGTCGGCCGGTGAGCATCAGCTTGCAAACGGCAATTTGCTGGTAATCGATGAACAGGGGCAATTCACAGAAACGCGTGAAGCATCGGAAGACAAAACCAAACCTGAAGAAACGAAAGCTCCGCAAACATTGAAGCGCAGTAAGGCACGGCATAAACTAGCCGGTTTCGAACTCAAAACAGCAGAAGCCCTGAAAGCTAAGATTACCGAAATGCAGCAGACTATCGACCAGCTGACTAAAACATTGGAAGACGCACAGTCGATGCTCGAATCCACAAAAGGACAGGTAGAAGAGATGCGCAGGAAAACACCATCGGCACATCCTGCCGTTCAACTGTCACGCACAACTAAAAATGCAGGCGAAATGACTACAGCCGAACGTATGGCAGCTGCATTGAATCAGACAATAAACAGAAAGAAGTAATATGCCGATGTGCCAATTGAATGCAACTGTTTGAAAATTGGCATATTGCACACTTCGGATAGTAATTATCAGGATGAATACAATTAAATAAAAGTATAATAACTAACTAAATTTAGAAATATGGCAAACATGTATGACATCTCATCACTGAATTATCAGCCGTCTACCAATATGGACTGGTTTACAAAAGCAATCTTTGGTGGGAAACTTATCGAGAAAGGTAAAATAACTCCCGTTGTAGGAGTGAAAGAATCGACTCTAATCAACCTGATTGACATCAACGGCAGCATTTTGCAGGCAGATGCCCGTGACTGTTCATGGAATCCGCAGCAGATGTCGAAGTTGAGTGACAAGGAGTTGAAAGTAAAAACGTATAAAATCAATCTGGAACAATGCCTCGACGACCTTGAACGCAAACGCACCGTATGGATGCTCAGTCCCGGAGCAAAGAACAGGGAATTGCCCGATACGCTCGAAGACGCAACAATGGCTATCCTTGCTTCCGAATTGAGCAGTGAGATAGAAACTAAAATCTTTAAGGGAGATAGTTCTGTGGATGCTAACGATTTCGATGGAGTAGTCAAAGTCTTAACAGACAGTCCGGACGCCGTTAAAATAACAGGTGTAGCTCTTACCAAAGCAAATGTACTGGACGAAATAGAAAAGGTATTTACAAACATTCCGGAAAATGTTGTAGCTGCCGGCTTACAGGAAGGTACATTGAATATTTATGTTTCTTATCCTACATTCCTGAAAGTAAAAATGGCTCTTGGAGGCATCTACGGAAGTAATGTGGTAGTCAGCCCCAACTTTACAGTAGAGGGCGACGTGGTGCGCTATATGGGAGTGGAGCTTGTTCCGGTAAAAGGACTCGGAGACAATGATATAGTAGCGGCTGATGCCCGCAACTTCCTTATCGGGACAGACCTTGTGCGCGACCTTGAAGAAATCCGTCTTGGGCAAAAGGCTGCCCCGCAGGATAATATCATCTTCATAGACGGACGTCTGCGTCTTGGATTCGCTATTCCATTCGAAGACGAAGTGGTGTTTTATAGTCCGAATAACTAATCAATGTGTCAATCAAAAAAAGCTATTGGCCATTAGCTAACAGCTATTAGCTTAAAATATCGGCACATTGGCATATTAAAACATTAATTCATCAACTCATTAAAAAAAAAATATTATGTCAGGATGTAAATTAACTTCAAACATAACAAAAGACAATTGTCATTATTCGGTAGCGGGTATAAAAGCCGTATATCTGTTCAATTACGATGCCGGGAACGATTATACTTTCGGAGCCGATGGAGGAATCGATACTATTACGCTTGCCGATAGTGCCAAAGCGTATAAAGTTGACTTTGCTGATAATACAGCTTCATTCTCCGACGAACTGGCCGTAAATGGTAATGGAGGAAAATACCGTACCCACACTGTCAATTTTACCATCAGCAACTACGATTACGAATTGTTGAATCAGGAAAAGGCGTTGAGTCTGGGTAAGTTTACGGCGGTAATCGTTGATAAATCGAATCGTGCGGTGATGCTCGGACGCAACAACGGACTGAGTGCCACAGCATTCAACTATGCATCAGGTGCTGCCGATGCCGATGCTTACGGCTGGACCGTAACCATGGCCGGAACGGAAATAGAGATGGGCCGCCTGCTGAAAGACGAAAGCGTGATCTCTGCAATTGCGGACAAGACTGTGGTTACACCGTAAAGTCAGCATTTAGCTTATAGCCGTTAGCCTACAGCCTTCAAGGTTTTCGCTGACGGCTTTACTTTTATTTATTAACTGCTACTGGCTATCAGCTAGTGGCTAAAGGCTAAAAACAATGACTTGCAGATTATTACAGAATATAAAACATACCTGCGACTATAATCCCGGAGGCATTACAGGACTCTATCTGCTCGATATCCGCGATTTTGAGACATATCAGTTTGCCGATGATGGGCTGTTCGATAAGTGTTATGTAAACCGGATAATATCAGATGTGCCTTTCTTGGAAATAGGAGCAGTAAACGAAAGCACCTTTACTGAGACGCAGGAAAATGGCATGTACAAACAGGAGTTGGTAACATTCGTACATACACTGAAGGGGGAAAAAACATCGGATCTGCTGTTAGCTGCTGTAAATAAATACCTGGTGGCTTTCCGTACATCGCAGGGGCTGATGTATAGTTTTGGCAGCGACGGTGGGGTATCTCTTTCATTCTCCCAGATAACAGGGCAAACAGGCGAAACATCGGGCTATCAGATATGGATACGCAAGAACTCGGTTTACCCGCTTTTCGAAATAGATGCATCCCGTTTCAATACGATGCCTGTACTGGGTACGGAAGACCGCCATATAGTAATGACTGAAGATAAAAAGAATGCAATACTGGCGGAGTAAATCAAATAGAGGTATAACCAATTAAACAAAATAAAATGGCTAATGAAACAAGAAAATTAGACCCGGTAGAACTCTCTTCTCTCAAGACGATAGAAGACCCTAAAGGTTTTTATATATTCGGTTCGATAGAGGAAAACGGAGTGATGAAGTCGGGCAAATGCAAGTTCGATACGCTGGATAGGCTACAACTGGAACGGCGTATTTCCCTGACTATGGAAACAACGGCAATGGAAATGTTTATAGGCGAAGAGATGACGATTTATAAAGTGGATGCCCTGAATGTGAAGTCTCTTACTATTGATGATGAAACATTTACTAACCTGAATAATATACAATTGGACAAGAAAATAGAAAAACGCTCGAAGGTCAGGTTTATGATCGAAACCCAAACAACAGACCCGACAGCTTATTTATTCATTTATGCTAAAGCAATATTACCATGATATATGAAGTAAAGAAAGGGACAGAAACATTGCAGATAGATGACAATGTTTTTTTTAATAAGCAGCCAAAGGAATTCAGGCAATTATATGATAACGCCCGGATTGTGAAAACCAAAGATGAAGACGACAATGTAACGGGTACAACTCAAACTAATAATGCCGAATTCGACAACTGCTATATAGAAATATACGAGAATGGACGGGTAATAATCACTATAAAACAGGAAGAAGATGTTACAGTTTAATTTTAAAGATAAATATACAGACTATCAGGGTGTAGATGTAGAACGTGCATACTCTACCCGGTTTTATGCATATGCTGGCTCTGGAACTGCTGCCAGCAGGATAGCTCCGTCAAGATCCCAGGGGACAATAACCGCTCCGGGAAGTACTAATCAGGCTCTAATACTTGGAGGGGGTTATCACAAATTCAATCTTGGAAGTAATGGTAGTTCTGTTGGTAATGGCTATATAACCCGGATAATTGGCTCTGGCATTAAAAATAGCATTCTGGATACATTAATGTATGTTGGTGCTCTACATAGCAGTGGTACTTACGAAGGCGTGTATATTAAAGATGTCACTATCAAGGAAGCGACTGTGTATAAACAAGGCTATAGTAATCAGGGTAAATATAATGTCAGATATAATTATTGCGAGATACTGAAAAATCCTACTGAGACCAGTACAGGTGTTCTCATCGCTAAAATATACACAAATTGTCTGTTTAAAGTAGCCCCTGCAGGTTCGGATGTCACTATAAACAATAATAATTCCTTTGTAGGCATCAGCACAACCATAGGCTCAATAGCCAGCAGCTTACACACTTTCGAAAAATGCAACCTGATTGTAAATCAATCAGTACTTGATACCTATAAGAACAATTATTATGCTTTCGATAATTGCAATTTCCGCATAGGTGCTGAAACAGACTATACGCCGCTGACAGGCACAACAGCAGAAGAACTCCGTAATGATTTTGTCACAAGATGTACGGCACAAGACTTAACACCGCCCCCTGTAACGGACTATAATATGACATTACCTTCCGGTCGCTGGTTATTTACCAAAAACCAAGTATTCGAGGGTATCACGTGGAAAGGTTCTGAAATCAATCAGTTTGAGATACCCCGTTTTATATCATTCGGTTATTCTTCCGCTCGTGGTACTAAGATCCCTATTACCGCGAGTAAAAATGTACCTGCCAGCTTCGCACCGGAAAATCCTAATAGCGGCGGACTGAATATTACAGCTGATTCGTTATCCATTTCTCCGGATATAGATATTACGCAGCGTAAGGAACTGTATATAGATTCTAAGATAATATGGCTGGGCGCTAAAAAAAAGCTGACGAAAATAGATATTCCAAATGATCTGCCTTATCAGTATGGGGTATTGATAGACAGCATTCCGAACCTGCTATGTGATTCCGGGGAGGAGGTGACTGCGATAGAAGCCGGTGAGATGTATATGCTGCGTTCATCTGATGAGAATGCGGCATCCGTTACCTATAGCGGAAGCACTTATTCATCCGTGCTAAGTAGCAGGAATAATATTTTTAAAGGTGTGGCAGGTGTGACAACTTTTACTGTTGCCTCCGGAAACCCGGTAGTGTATAAGATAAACGACATACTGGGTTACCAGTCGGTACAGATGCGTATCGTAAATAAAATACCCGATGGAAATATTGTATCCGGCAATTTACAGGTGGATTATTGGTATCTGGTAGAGCATGACAATGACCAGAAAAATACAACTGACTATGTAACATACAGCGGGATAAACTACAAGGCAGGAGATTCTTTTATGGTAAAACCGGGTGTATTAACATTCACTAAATCGGGAAACATTCACCTGCGCCGTTGCTGGAAACAGGATTTCGATTTTAATACGGAAACAATGGATAAATCCTTTTGGCAAAATGAACAAAAACCTGAATGGTGCGATGTATTACCCGAAGACCCGCGTTGCCTGATGAAAGATAGCCATATTCTTTCATTCGAGATGGCAAGAGGAACGGATGGTAAGTATATATCGTCAGGACATCCCGAGTATTATAATAATATATCGGGTGCATCCGGTGTATTATCGCCTAACGATATATACATAAGTGGTGTATATATGCAGATACGGCTACCGATAACAACATTAAATCCGATGTAGAATGAAACGAAAAGTGAAGAATGAAGAACGAAAAACGAAAAATATTTTTCACTTATCACTTTTAGTTTTTCACTTTTCATTTATCACTTTTCACCTAAGAATTATGGCAGATTTTGATAATGGTTTACCACCCGAAGGTATTGATGTTACTGATAACAGGATTATTAGTGTCAATATAGGCAAGTCAGATGCCGATACTATCAATATTAATGATATTAATAGTATCAATATCAGCAGTTCAAATGTCGATACACAAAGTGTAAAGAAGGTATACGCCATCCTCTTTTCCACCGAACCCACCGGCAAAAACACTGCAATGTTCCTCTAACACTCTCTCATAGCTGTCAGCTATATATAAATGGCTGACAGCCTATTACAGCCTATTCTTAATTATAAAATTCTCAATTCTTAATTAATTATCCCATGTTATTGATAATAGAATCATTATTGACAGAAGACTTTGTCACCCTGCGGCTCAAACTGGCTATCGTATCCATTATGTGGCTCCTGGTAGCTATCGCTATCAGCCTCGACCTTATCAGCGGATGGCGCAAGGCAAAGGAGCGTGGCGAGCAGCGCACCTCATACGGACTGAGGCGGACAGTTACCAAAGCTGTTTTGTATTATGCTCTGATGCTGTTTGCTTTCATGTTCGATTGTATAGGAATGTTCTTCTATGCAGAACCCTATATAACGCTGATTGCAGCCGCGTTCCTTATATTCATAGAAGCCAAGTCGATACTGGAAAAGGCACATGAAAAAGATAAGAAAAAAATAGGGCGAAGCCTTGAAGAACTAACAGTAATTTTCGAAAATAAAGACGACCTGATAAAAGGAATAACCGAAATTGTAAAGAAACAACTAAAAGCCCCTGAAGAAAAAAATGAGAAAGATAGATAAAATTATACTCCACTGTTCGGCCACAAAGGAAGGACAACATTTTACCGTGGAAGATATAGACCGGTGGCACAGGGCCCGAGGCTTTGCCAGGATAGGTTATCATCATGTGGTATATCTCGATGGCTCTGTGCATAAGGGAAGGGATGAGTCGCTGATAGGAGCGCATTGTCTCGGGCACAACGCTACATCGATAGGTGTGTGCTATATTGGCGGGCTGGATGCCGCAGGTAACCCTAAAGATACGCGTACCGAAGCTCAGAAGAAGGCAATAACCGGATTGGCGGAGAACCTTAAAGTACGCTATCCCAATGCGAAAGTGCATGGACATAACGAGTTTGCAGCAAAAGCCTGCCCGTGTTTTGATGTAAAAAAAGAATTCAGATGAGAAACTATTCAGGAACAAATATAATGGCCTTGCTTATGCTGGTCTTCGCCCTGTCGGGATGCAGGACACGCACAGTATTCATCCCTGTGGAATCGGTACGGACAGAGTACAAAGACCGCCTGCTACGCGATTCGGTTCATCTTTACGACTCGGTTTTAGTGAAAATGCGAGGCGATACCATCTGGCTGGAAAAGTACAAATATTTGTACCGGGACAAACTTTTGCGTGATTCCGTCTTTGTGAACGATACCATCCGTGTACCTTATCCTGTAGAAGTGGAGACAGAGGTAAACCGCATGAGTTCATTCCAATCGTTTCAGATATGGTGCGGACGGATATTATTGTTGCTGGTTACCGGTTGGGTAGGAGTGAGGTGGTGGAAAAAACAAGTGTGAAAAATGGGACTGTCTCAAAAGTAATATTACGTTAGCAAAGTATTACTTCCTATTGTCATGTTGAACGGAGTGTATGTAAAAAGAAAGTGAAAAATACTTTTGAGACACCTTCATTTTTTTATTGTATGAGTCAATTGTTATATACTGTGCGGGAGTACGCTTCATATTATTTTCATTCTATCACAAATACGACTGTGCCTTCCACCGGAAAAGTATCATAAATAAACCTGGCATGTGAGGTCGCATTACGCACACACATATGCGACCGGGGAGTAGTTCCCAGCGAAGCGCTGTATTCTATAAAATCTTTGCGGGGGGCATTCACGGGCACGCCATGCAGGTATCCGCCATTGGTAAACCGGCTGGCGTAAGGAGCAAAGCCGCCTGTTTCTGTGGTGCCGTCGACAAGGAAAAACATCTTATACTTCTTCTCCTGTATGACGAACATCCCCAGCGGAGTTTCCTGCTGATGCGGCGGTTTGTGCAATCCTGTGGTGACAGGATTCATGCTTCTTATCATCCATTTGTCTCCTTCCTTTTGCAGCGTGACCACATTCTCATTGATGCGGTCTACAAATATCGCACTGTTGAAGACTACACTATCTGCTATCTCTTTCACATACTTACGGGGAACAAGCCATTCACCGGGAAAGTATACGGTCTCTATCTTTTCAAACTTTGTGCTGTCTGTTCCCTTTATCAGTTTCACCAGCGAACCATCCCTCCCGTAACGCTCGGGGACAACAGTGTCCCCGACAGGATATAAGGGTACCGACTGGTAGCGTTCCACATCGTAATTGTCGGCTATGCGTTTATATACATTACGGTGATATTCCTTTACCAGCGGAGCTTCCCCGTTGTTGTTCCTGTAGTTTTGCAAGATGCCCCACGAGGCATGTTCTATCTGCATGGAATCTATCGTTTTCAGTCCGGCCTTGATCTTCTCCCACTGAAACCGCCGTGTGGTATCTTTGTAAGGATAAGTGTCTTCAAGCGTATATTTATCATAGAGAAGTTCCTTTTCTACGGTGACTGTATCCGTTCTTTTTGTTTCATCTTTATCCTTCACAGCCGCCGTATCCTGCGAGGGGGGATCTGCCGGTTCGGGTTCAACATTTTTCTGTCTGCACGAATTGAATATAAGAATACTGATAACTAGGAGACTCGTAGTTATTTTAGCCATAAACTATTGTTTTTGTATTTATAGTGAATATACGTTTATCTTAAAGATATTGACGATTTCCTTTTTGTTATTATTTTTTATAGTTATTTCTTCTTTATAAAAATATTAACTTTTTATTATAAAAACAAAGAAGATGCTTTATTGTTTCCCGTATTTACAAAATATACCTGTCCTGTGGCTTAAATGAAAGGACTTTGAGGTTGCTGCAAGAAAATGTCCGGTTTTATGAAGGCGCGTCAAAAGTAATTTTTTCCATCTCTTAGTCTTTTATATTTTACCAACAATAACTAACTACATATTAACTCTTTCGAATGAACACGGATATTCCCTTTTCTGTTTAAATAAATATATCGGTATCAATTTAAAACACGACTTCATGAACAATATACCCATAATAATAGAAGAAATTTATCCGGAGCCTCTATCTAAGGTATGGAAGGCAATCACCGATAAAAATCAGATGAAAGAATGGTATTTTACCATCGAAGATTTTGAACTCAGAGAAGGCGCCGAATTTAATTTCACTGTATCCTTCGAAGATGTTATCTATCACCACCGTTGTGTAATAAAAGAAATTGTTCCTCAAAAAAGATTCAGCCACACATGGACGCATCCCTCACAGAGCAAAGGCGAATCGGTAGTTACATGGGATCTGCAACCCGTGGATAACGGGACCAAAGTTGTCCTCACACACGAAGGTGTAGAAAACTTTGCCGATGCCGGAGCCGGCTTCTCCCGCGAAAACTATGTGGCAGGCTGGGAGGAGATATCAGGAACATCCCTCAGGAATTTTCTATCAAAATAATTTAATTACCAATAAAAAACAAGATCAGTATGGCAACAAAGGCGAATCCCGTAGTATGGTTTGAGATTTATGTAGACGATATGGCCCGTGCCCGTAAGTTTTATGAAACAGTGCTGGCCAAGGAACTGACCGATATGCCGATGGAAGGTGCAACGGATTACAACATGGTAATGTTTCCCATGGCAGACGACATGGATGCACCCAATGCCTCCGGTGCACTGGTATGGATGAAAGACGTGAAAGCCGGAGGTAACAGCACGGTAGTGTATTTCGGGTGCGACGATTGCGCCGTGGAAGAGAGCCGGGTAATAGCTGCAGGCGGGCAGATACACCAATCAAAATTCCCGATAGGGGAATATGGCTTTATTACACTTGCTGTAGATACCGAAGGGAATGTCTTCGGGCTGCACTCTGAAAAATAAACCCCAAAAAACGATAGGATGGAACACGTAAAGAAAGAAATCACCGTAAAGGTTCAGGTCAACCTGTCGCCGCATATCGTGTGGGAATACTGGACAAATCCTGAACATATAGTCAACTGGAACTGTGCGTCTGACGACTGGCATACACCTACCGCCGTCAACGATCTTCAGCAGGGCGGGTGGTTCAGGTGGCGTATGGAAGCCAAGGACCGCAGCGCAGGTTTCGACTTTGAAGGACGGTACGATGAGATTGTACCAAATGAAAAGATAGTATATACAATGGCTGACGGTCGCAAGGTTAAGATATTATTCACAAATGTGGATAATAATACCCTGATTATAGAGACATTCGATACTGAAAACCTGAATCCGGCAGATATGCAGCGTGCCGGGTGGCAGGCCATCCTCGACAGGTTCAAATATTATGTGGAATTGAACGAGAAATAAATTGTCACGCAAAGGCGCGGAATATACTTTAATTCTACCTTCATTGCTTAACGAAAATGTTCTATTATTTTCTGCTACGGGTCGGCCTATGAAGCGGGGCGCTAAAGCGTTTTTGGTTCCTTTTGCGGCTTTGGGCAAAATGAACACAAGCAATCTCTGATTGCGCGTAGCAAAAATTGCAGAAAATAATAGAACATTAAGAAACCAACTACTGATTAGCATTAATCAAACAAATCAGTAACCATACTAAAAAAAATACCATGAAACATCCATGCCAAGAAACTTGTCGCCAAAGGTGATGTAAATTGTGAGTTATCTCTACCTTTGTTAGGAACCTCTAATAAAGATAGTTATGGATACAGTAACATTTCCGAGCGTGGT